>ERZ780100.950-NODE-950-length-11200-cov-1.866218_pt1 | contig 11200 bp, 8 predicted proteins | sample MGYA00511573_ERZ780100 | MGnify/ENA primary metagenome ERZ780100 (study PRJEB29588, sample SAMEA2161876) | human gut metagenome | biome: human gut; feature: human-associated habitat; material: faeces | place: Denmark | collected 2008/2010 ...
GAAATCGCCGCTGGCAGTGGCGGGGCGTGCAGCAGATCCTTACGAAAAAACGGACGGTCCGGCAGAATATTATCAGTTTCCGGGATTTTCCGGCAGGATCGGATTCATCAGTCCGATTTCCCACAAGTTCTGCAGGGAATGTAACAGAGTCCGCCTGACCTGCGAAGGAAGATTAAAGCTCTGCCTGCATTATGACAGGGGACTGGAGCTGAAACCACTGCTTCGAAGCGGAGCTTTGGATGAAGAGATCCGGATTCTTGCTGCTGTCCGGGAGAAACCATCAGAGCATCATTTCCGGGAAAAAGCAGCTGACGGAGGTCTGACGGATGGAGCGGAAGAACAGCGCAAGATGGTACAGATCGGCGGATAGATACAAAACATGACCGGCGCGGGCAGACAAAAACGGACCGGGCCGAAGGAAAGGTATGACAGTTATGGCAGGAGAAGTAGCAGCAGTATGTATCAGTGAGAAAAAAGGAACAGCCAAGCAAAATATCGGAAGCTGTAATTTTATAGAAGACTGGGGACTGGAGAAGGATGCCCATGCGGGCAACTGGCACAGACAGGTAAGCCTGTTATCCTGGGAAGAGGTGGAAAAATTCCGTGCAAGAGGCGCGAACGTGGCAGAGGGAGCTTTTGGTGAAAATCTGCTGGTGAAAGGATATGATTTTAAATCTTATCCGGTGGGAAGTATTTTCAAATGTAATGAGGTGGTGCTGGAGATCACGCAGATAGGGAAAAAATGCCATTCGGAATGCGAGATCTTCCATATGGTGGGGGACTGCATCATGCCCAGAGAGGGCGTGTTCGCCAGGGTACTGCATGGCGGCAGAATCGATGTCGGTGATACCTTAAAACTGATCAGTACCAGAAAACTCCATGCGGGGATCATTACTGCCAGTGACAAAGGGAGCAAAGGAGAGCGGGAAGATGAGAGTGGTCCCGCTATCCGCAGTATCATAGAAAAACAGGGTTATGAAGTGGTAAGTCAGGTGGTACTGTCTGATGATGCGGAAGGCTTATACCGGGAAATGGTAAGACTTGCGGATGAAGAGGATGTGGATGTGGTATTCACTACCGGAGGAACCGGTTTTTCTCCCAGAGATAATACCCCGGAAGCTACTATGCGGGCAGCTACCAGAAATGCACCTGGAATCGCAGAGGCAATGCGCTATTACAGTCTGCAGATCACTCCCCGGGCGATGTTAAGCAGAGCTGCCAGTGTCATCCGTAACCGGACGTTGATCGTAAATCTGCCGGGAAGTCCGAAAGCAGTGAAGGAATGCCTGGAGGCAGTACTGGATACACTGGCTCACGGAATCCGTATCTTACGGGAAGAAGACGGGGAATGCGGTAATGGTACTTCGCTAAAAAAATAACAGGTTTGTTAAATAATTAATCTAATTGAAGAATGTTTCTCAAGAAGGTATAATGTAAGCACTTACATTATACCTTTTTAAGTATTCGGGGTAGTCGGTAAAATCTTATGCCTGTTGGAAGAGATACAGTACTCATCATGACAGGACGTACACAGGAGGGTTTCATGCATTCCGAGAATATTATTTACAAAAATGAAATGAATGAAAAGACAACAAAATTCCTAGATAAATTTGTAAAGAGGGTGAAGGGAAATCCTCCCGGTGTCTGCCCAATCGCAGTGCAGCTTTCTTTTTTACAAAGTGCCAGAAGTCAGACCTGCGGTAAATGTGTTCCGTGTCGTGACGGACTGGAACAGGTAGAGAATATGATGCGCAGCATTCTGGACGGTAAGGCGGATATGGATACTTTTAACAATATGGTATCCCTGGCGGAAATGATTCAGGATACGGCAGACTGTGCCATAGGTTATGAGGCGGCCAACATCGTATTGCAGAGTGTGGAGCTGTTCCGTGATGAATACATGAGCCATATTGAACAGCACAGATGCCAGGCGGAAGTGGGACAGAAGGTTCCCTGTATTTCCCATTGTCCCGCACATGTGGATATTCCGGGGTATATTGCGCTGATCGGTGAACATCGCTATGCAGATGCCATCAATCTGATCCGCAGGGACAATCCTTTTCCCACGGCATGCGCATTTATCTGTGAACACCCCTGTGAGGCAAAATGCCGCAGAGACCTGATAGACAGCCCGGTCAATATCCGAGGACTGAAGAAATTTGCGGTGGATCAGATCGCGGCAGATCAGGTAAAGGTGCCGGAGTGCAATGTCACCACCGGTAAAAAAGTAGCTATCGTAGGAGGAGGTCCTTCCTGACTGACTACTGCCTATTATCTGTCTCTAATGGGACATAAGGTAGATGTATATGAAGAGAGAGAAGCGCTGGGAGGAATGCTGCGATACGGTATTCCCAATTACCGTCTGCCCAAGGACAGACTGGACGAAGATATCAATGCGATCCTGTCTACCGGTAATATTACAGTGCATTACAATACTGCCATCGGCAGGGATATCACTATGGAGCAGCTTAAGGAGCAGTACAATGCGATCTATATTGCTATCGGTGCCCAGGTAGGTAAATCTGTAAACGTAGACGGCGTGAACAGCAACGGAGTCTATTCCGCAGTGGAAATGTTGGGCGAGATCGGTAGAGGCAACATCCCGGATTATACCGGCAAACGTGTGGTGGTCGTAGGCGGCGGAAACGTAGCCATGGACTGTGCCCGTTCTGCCATCCGGTGCCATGCAAAAGAGGTAACGGTGATCTACCGCAGACGTCAGATCGACATGACAGCACTGCCTTCCGAGATCCAGGGAGCCATTGAAGAGGGCGTGGAACTGTTGACGCTGAATGCACCGGTGAAGATCAATGCGGATGCGGAGGGGAATGTCTGTGGATTTGTGGCACAGCCCCAGATCATCAGTGTGTATGACAAACAGGGAAAGCCTTCCGTAACGGTGGCAAATAAACCCGAGATCGAGGTGCCCTGTGAAGTGGTACTTATGGCCATCGGTCAGGATATTGTCTCTGCACCTTTTGCAGAGTATGATGTGAATCCCCGAAGAAAGACATTTGAGACATTAGATACCACCAGACTTAAGAGCTATGACAAGATCTTCTCCGGCGGTGACTGTGTATTCGGTCCGGCAACCGTAATTAAGGCTATTGGTGCCGGCAAAGTAGCAGCACTGAACATTGATGAATATCTTGGGTATCATCATAAATATCTGGAGGATATTAAGATCCCGGAGCCCAGAGAGAATGACAGAACCCATTACGGCAGAGTGCATCTGACAGACCGTTCCGCAAGAGAGCGTAAGAACAATTTCGAACCGGTGGAAAACGGAATGTCCTACGATGAGGCGATGCAGGAATGCGGTAAGTGCTTAAGATGTGATCACTTCGGATGCGGAGTGGTAGAAGGAGGCAGAGTATAATGGTAACGATCACCATAGATGGAAAACAGATTTCCGTAGATGAGAATTTATCCATACTGGAAGCTGCACAGGAGGCGGACGTCAAGATCCCCACACTCTGCTACCTGAAGGATGTCAATGAGGTAGGAGCCTGCAAGATGTGCGTGGTTGAAGTAGAAGGCAGCAGACATCTGGTAACCTCCTGCAATACAAAAGTAAAAGAGGGAATGGTGGTGAACACTCATTCCGAGAGAGTGGTGAACAGCAGAAAACAGGTATTGAACATGCTGCTTGCCAACCATGATGTCAGATGCTTTTCCTGCAGTAAATCCGGTGACTGCAGGATCTGTCCAATGAATATGACATTACGAAATCCTGCTATCCCGGAAGTGCAGCCAAATTTGAAGCGAAAAAAGAGAATCCTTTTCTGACGTATTATCCGGAGCTGTGCATCAATTGTCAGAGATGTGTCAGCACCTGTAACAAGGTGTCCTGTAACGGCACCCTGCATAACAGCAAGATCGGTACGAGAACGTTGATCGATGCTCCGTTCGGACCGGACTGGAAGGAGACAGACTGCGAGTCCTGCGGTAACTGCGCGGCAGTATGTCCTACCGGAGCACTGGTAGCCAAAAACCGTAAAAAGTACCAGGTTGGCAAGGTGAAAAAGGTGCTGACTACCTGCCCCCACTGTGCTACCGGCTGTCAGTATTATCTGGTGGTAAAGGATAACGAGATCGTGGATGTGGAACCGGCAAACGGCCCTTCCAACAAGGGACTGTTGTGCGTTAAGGGCAGATTTGGCTCGTTTCATTTCGTACATTCGCCGGAGAGATTAAAATATCCTCTGATCAAGAACCATGAGACCGGAGAGTTTGAGCGTGCTACCTGGGATGAGGCACTGGATCTCATTGCAGCGAAATTTACAGAGATCAAGAAAAAGTATGGTTCCGATGCACTGGCAGGCTTCGCCTGCTCCCGTTCTCCGAACGAGGACTGCTATATGCTACAGAAGATGGTCCGCTGTGCGTTTGGTACCAATAATGTAGATAACTGTGCCAGAGTCTGTCATTCCGCAACCGTAGCCGGACTTGCCATGACACTGGGAAGCGGAGCCATGACCAATCCCATCAGTGATATTACGAATGATGTGGATGTGATCATGCTGGTAGGTTCGAACCCGGAGGAAGCACATCCTGTCATCGGTATGCAGATCCGTCAGGCAGTGGAACGGGGTACCCGGCTGATCGTGGTAGATCCCAGAGATATCGGTCTGTCCAGACAGGCAGATATTCATCTGAAATTAAAGCCCGGTACGAACGTTGCATTTGCCAACGGTATGATGAATGTGATCATCCATGAGGGACTGGCAGACGAAGAATTCATCCGCACCAGGACTGAAGGCTTTGAAGAATTGAAAAAGATTGTAGAAGAATATACTCCGGAGCGTGTAGCCGAGATCTGTCATATCGATGAGGATCACCTGCGGGAGGCGGCACTGATGTATGCCAAGGCGAAGAAGCCTCCGATCATCTATTGCCTGGGCGTAACGGAACATTCCACCGGAACCGAAGGTGTTATGTCCATGTCCAACATGGCGATGTTAGTAGGAAAGTTAGGACGCAGCGGCTGTGGCGTCAATCCCTTACGTGGACAGAATAATGTGCAGGGTGCCTGCGATATGGGTGCACTGCCCGGTGATCTCCCCGGCTATCAGAAAGTGACAAATCCTGAGGTTATTGCCAAATTTGAAAAAGCATGGGGAGTGGAGCTGAACAAAAAACCCGGCGTACATGCAACGGATGTATTCCCTGCGGCAATCCGTAAGGAGATCCGCGGACTCTTTATCTTCGGCGAAGACCCGGTCGTAACGGATGCAGACCAGCATCATATCCGCAAGGCACTGGAAAGCCTGGATTTCCTGGTATTGTCCGATCTGTTCATGACAGAGACCGCGCAGTATGCGGATGTGATCCTGCCCGGTACCAGTTATGCGGAGAAGGAAGGCACCTTCAGCAATACGGAGAGAAGAGTACAGCGTGTCCGTAAAGCGGTGACACTGGAAGGCGAGATGCGCCTGGATACCGATATTTTTATCGACCTGATGAACCGTATGGGATATCCGCAAGCCCAGCTTACTTCCGAAGAGATCATGGATGAGATCGCGTCCCTGACCCCCAGCTTTGCAGGTATCAGCCATAGAAGACTGGATAAGGGTGAGAGTATCCAGTGGCCCTGCCCGGATAAGAAACATCCCGGCACACCGATTTTGCATGTGGGTAAATTCTCCAGAGGTCTGGGATGGTTCTACCCTGCAGAATATGTGCCCAGTGCGGAACTGCCGGATGAGGAATATCCGTTTATCATGATGACGGGACGTATCCTGTACCATTACAATACCAGGGCTATGACCGGAAAAACTCCGGGACTGATGGAGAAGGAAGGTCATTCCTTCATCGAGATGAATACGGAGGATGCAGTGCGCCTTGGCATTGAAAATGGAGAAAAGGTAAGGGTTACCTCCAGGAGAGGTACCCTGATCACGACTGCGAGAGTGGGAGATAAAGTATCCACGAAGGAGACCTGGATGCCGTTCCATTTCCCGGATGGCAATGCCAATATCCTGACGAATGCGGCATTGGATAAATATGCGAGAATCCCGGAATACAAAGTCTGTGCGGTAAAAGTGGAAAAGCTTCCCGCAGAGGACAGACTGGCGGAGAATTTTTAGAATTTTCTGAACTTATAAGAAAACGTAGCATGGAAGATAAAAATAGGGTATAATCAGAATTCAGAGACTTTGAGAAAGTAGGAAATGCTATGTTTTTTAAAAATAGATGTAATATCACCGCGGTATTGATCGCGGGACTGCTGGGCATAAGTATGGTGACGGGGCTGACCGCCTGTGGTGGGGCTGACGGCACGAAAGTAGTCTTCACCACGGGATTCGGGAAAAATGAAGTCTTCCGTATCGGAGATGAATCCTGCTCTAAGGCAGAGATCATGATCTATCTGACTACGATACAGAATCAGTATGCGAATGTCTACGGAACGGAGATCTGGAACACTTCCTTAAACGGTGTGACACTTGAGGATAACGTCAAGGGGACGGTACTGGCTCGGATCGCGCAGATCAAGACCATGTATCTGCTGGCAAAGGAAAAAGAGGTCACGTTAGATGAAGCCGAGGAAGCAAAGGTCGTCCAGGCAGCGCAGGAGTATTATTCTTCCCTGAATGACACAGAGATCGAGACCATGGGCGCCACGGAGGAGATCGTGGAAAATCTGTACCGGGAATACGCCATGGCAGATAAGGTCTATCGGCTGATCATTCAGGATATCAATCCGGAGATCAGTGATGACGAGGCGCGCAAGATTACGGTGCAGCAGATCTTTTTCGCAACAGCATCCACAGATATGGACGGTAACTTAAAGCCCTATTCGGAAAGCTCTATCCAGAAAGCTTACGAAAAAGCCTGTGAGGTGAGAGCCATGGCGGTGGACGGAGAGCATGATTTCACGGAGCTGGCTTCTAAATACAGCGATGATTCCGAGATCACCTATTCTTTCGGTAAGGGTGAGGCGGAGAGTGCTTACGAGGAAGCAGCATTCAATCTGGCAACGGATGAAGTGAGCCAGGTGATTCAGTGCGAAAGAGGGTATTATATTATCAAATGTACCAATACCCTGGACAGAGAAGAAACCGATGCCAATAAGCTTAAGATTGTAGAGGAACGGAAAAGGGAAGTCTTCGGACAGGAGTATGACAGCTTCGTGAATACGCTGGTGCGTCAGCTCAATGACAAACTGTGGGATGAAATCACTCTGATCACGGACGAACAGGTGACCACGGACAACTTTTTTGATGTGTATGCAAAGTACTTTCCGGAGGAGTAATTTCTGGTTTTTTACACGCTTTATTAAAATTTTAGAATTGCGGAAACACTGATAAATACTGGTTTTTTGACAGATTGTTAGCACTCATTTGAAATGAGTGCTAAATTTGTCTTGACTTTTTATTTTTGCAGTCCTACACTTAGAATCAGTTAGATAACAGTCAGCCATGACTGTGCAATTATAGAAAAGGATGTGGTAAAAATGGCAGCAAAAAGCGGTAGCTTATCAATCAACAGTGAAAACATTTTTCCGATTATTAAAAAGTGGTTGTATTCCGATCACGACATTTTCTACAGAGAGCTGATCTCTAACGGCTGCGATGCTGTGACCAAGCTGAAAAAGCTGGACATGATGGGAGAATATTCTCTTCCCGAAGGTTATAAGGGACGTGTGGATGTCATCGTGGATCCTGAGAAGAAGACACTGACCTTCAAGGATAACGGTCTGGGTATGACCGCCGACGAAGTGGAAGAGTATATCAACCAGATCGCATTTTCCGGTGCTACGGATTTCATTGAGAAATATAAGGACAAGAGCAATTCCGACCAGATTATCGGTCATTTCGGACTGGGTTTCTATTCCGCATTCATGGTAGCGGATGAAGTACATATTGATACGTTATCTTACAAGGATGGCGCCAAGGCAGTACACTGGGAGTGTGACGGCGGCACCGAGTTCTCCATGGAAGACGGAGACAAGACCGATGTCGGTACGACTATCACTCTGTTCTTAAATGAGGATTGCCTGGAGTTCTGTAATGAGTATAAGGCTCGTGAGGTAGTGAAGAAGTATTGTTCCTTCATGCCTACGGAGATCTATCTGTCCAAGGCGAACACCAAGGAGACCCAGATCATCAAGGAAGAGGAAAAGCTTCCCGATGATGAAGTCCTCGAAGAGATCGAGCCGGAGAAGAAGGAAAAAACAGAGGGCGAGAATGCAGAAGCCGAGGCAGCAGAAGAACCCAAGAAGCTGAAGATCAGAAAGCGTCCCGAACTGATCAACGAGACACAGCCTCTGTGGACCAAGCATCCCAACGAGTGCACCAAGGAAGAGTATCTGGACTTCTACCGCAAGGTATTCCAGGATTACAAGGAGCCTCTGTTCTGGATCCACCTGAACATGGATTATCCTTTCAATCTGAAGGGTATTCTGTACTTCCCGAAGATCAATATGGAGTATGAGTCCATCGAGGGTACCATCAAGCTGTACAACAATCAGGTATTTATTGCAGATAATATCAAGGAAGTCATTCCAGAGTTCCTGCTGTTGTTAAAGGGTGTCATCGACTGTCCGGATCTGCCGCTGAATGTATCCAGAAGTGCATTGCAGAACGACGGATTTGTCAAGAAGATCGCCGAGTACATTACCAAGAAGGTAGCGGACAAGCTGGCCGGTATGTGCAAGACCGACAAGGAAGAGTACGACAAGTACTGGGATGATATCAGTCCCTTCATCAAATTCGGCTGCCTGAAGGATGACAAGTTCTGTGAGAAGATGAATGATTACATCCTCTTCAAGAATCTGGATGGCAAGTATCTGACTCTGCCGGAGTGCCTGGAGATCAAGCCTCAGGATGAGGAAGAGAACAAGGAGAATGCCGTAGACGAGAACGGCAACAAGGTAGAAGCCGAAGTCGTAGAGGACAAGGCGGAAGATGGGGCTTCCGAGGAGAATACCGAGGAAGAGAAGAAGGAGAAGATCATCTACTATGTAACGGATGAACAGCAGCAGAGCCAGTACATCAATATGTTCAAGGCTGCCAAGATGGATGCTGTGATCCTGACCCACAATATCGATCAGCCCTTCATCTCCCAGTTGGAGCAGAAGAACGAGGGAATCAAGTTCCAGCGTATCGATGCGGATGTGACCGATGCCCTGAAGTCCAAGACTTCCAAGAAGGCTGAAAAAGAGATGGAAGAGCAGGCTGAGAGCATCAGCAAGCTGATGAAGAAGGCTCTGAAGAATGACAAGATCACGATCAAGGTAGAGAAGCTTAAGAACAAGAAGATCTCTTCTATGATCACTCTGTCCGAAGAGAGCAGACGTATGCAGGATATGATGAAGATGTACTCCATGCCCGGCATGGATATGAGTGCTTTCGGCGGCGAGGGCGAGACCCTGATCCTGAATGCCAACCATCCTCTGGTACAGTACATTACTGAGCACCAGGACGGCGAGAATGCAGAAATGATCTGCGAGCAGCTGTATGATCTGGCAAAGCTGCAGCATGCCCCTCTGGATGCAGATGCCATGACCAAGTGCGTGGCAAGAAGCAATGACATTATGATGCTGCTGACGAAGTAAATGAAGAGAAGGTCCGGTGAAGGACAATAAATAGAACAGGAACTGTGATGAGTGTTTTTGCATAAGTCATAGTTCCTGCTTTTTGTTAGAAAAATTATGGTAGTTATTCAGAAATTCATGCAATCATATTTATATGGCATTGAATAGCTAGCATTTAAGCACATCTTCGCGTAACGGAGCATATTCTGTAAGGAAGATTTATTGCCTGACCGAACATACGAGGACGATGTGGTACGGGATAGGCAGAAAGGACGCATGTCCATGGATGTTAAGGATACTACTTATACAGGGACACTACAGATCAGTGTTGTCTCTGCACTGGGGATGTCACCAATCTCCGGTGCTACGGTCACCATTTCTTATACCGGAGATCCGGATTCTCCGATAGAGACACTTACTACCGATGAATCGGGGCAGACCCCGGAGATCAATCTGAAAGCACCGCCCAGAGAGCTTTCTCTGACTCCTGATATTACGGAGCAGCCTTATTCTGAGTATAACATTCAAGTGACGGCAGAAGGCTTTGAAACGGTATTGGTATCCGGCTCTGAGATTCTGGCAGGTGCATATTCATTACAACCGATACGAATGAATCCATTGGATGTAACAGAAGAGGAGGAGAAGGTGGTGGTGATCCCGCCACATACCTTGTTTGGAGAATATCCTCCTAAGATTCCGGAAGAAGAGATCAAGCCTATGAACGAGACAGGGGAGATTGTCTTAAGCCGCGTGGTCATTCCGGAATACGTGATCGTACATGATGGCGACCCGGAGGATCCCACTGCCAGAAATTACTGGGTACGCTATAAGGATTATATTAAAAATGTAGCTTCCAGCGAGATTTATCCGACCTGGTCGGAAAGTGCGATCTATGCAAATATACTGGTGATCCAGTCGTTTACGCTAAATCGTGTATTTACAGAGTGGTACAGGGGAAAAGGATATGACTTTACAATAACTTCTTCTACGGCATATGACCAAAAATGGATCTATGGCAGAAATGTGTTTGAAGAGATCGATTATCTGGTAGATTCCATTTTTACCAATTATTTATCCAGACCCGGCGTACGGCAGCCTATTTTCACATCATATTGTGACGGCAATCGGACCAGATGCAGGGGATTGAGTCAGTGGGGTTCCCAGTCGTTGGCGGAGCAGGGATATTCCGCCATTGATATCATTCATTATTATTACGGTAATGATATGTACATCAATTCTGCGGATATTATATCGGGAGTGCCGTCCTCCTGGCCGGGATATGACCTGACTATTGGGTCTTCCGGGGAAAAAGTCCGTCAGCTGCAACAGCAGTTGAACCGCATCGCCAGGAATTATCCGGCGATCCCTACTCTGATCCCGGACGGTATCTATGGACCCGATACTGCGGATGCAGTCAGGATGTTCCAAAAAATATTTCATCTTCCGCAGACCGGTATAGTCGATTATCCTACATGGTTTGAAATATCGGATATCTATGTGGGAGTCACCCGCATCTCAGAACCGGATGTGTAGAAAATTGAAAGTTAGTTGAATAGTTGTTCTAAAATCTTCGTGGGGTCTATAGAAGATAAATTTCCCTGTAGGTACTTTTTGGAACGGGTAAAAACAAAAACGAAACAATATGGGCCTATAGCGAAAACT
>ERZ780100.956-NODE-956-length-11138-cov-2.620410_pt1 | contig 11138 bp, 5 predicted proteins | sample MGYA00511573_ERZ780100 | MGnify/ENA primary metagenome ERZ780100 (study PRJEB29588, sample SAMEA2161876) | human gut metagenome | biome: human gut; feature: human-associated habitat; material: faeces | place: Denmark | collected 2008/2010 ...
TAGCAAAAATTCTTTGGGGATTCATCCCCATAGATTTCAGGATATCGATGTTTCGACGGAGTTCGTAGGCCACTCCTTCTAAACAGGCTTGGTAGATATCTTTGGGTTCTGTAGAGATATTAAGCCCGTACATTGCCCCTTGGGCGGAAGAATCCATATCCGGGGTCCCACTTCCTAAAAAATAAGGGGAAAGAAGGATTTTAGAGGGAACATTCGGATCGATTTGACGGTCAAAATAACCATACGGGTCCTCTCCTTTTGGAGCAAACCGCGTTACAAACCATTGGGCCAATGCCCCGCCCGAGAAAATCAAGGGATAGGAGATATAACCCTGATTCACGACATAGGGAACCACCCCATATCCCCCGTCGTAGATTCGGGGATCCTTGGGAATCGCGCGAAAAAAGGGAATCAAGCATTCACAGGTCCCGCATCCATCTACAAGGGTAGACTCTTCTTTTAACCCGCAGCCAATGGCAACGGCCACTTGATCATGGGATACATTATATAAATCCACGTTCGTTGGAATGCCGTCAATTCGGATTTTTCCCGCTTTGGTTCCCGATGGAACCGGGGTGGAGAATAAGGAGGGTTTTAAGTTTACAAACGAAAAGATTTCTTCGCTCCACTTCCTTTTATGGCAATCAAATAGCATCGTCCTGGATGCAAGCGATTCATCGATTTGACGTACCCCGGTCAAGGAATAAACGATATAGTCCTGCATCAAAAGGACTTTGTCGACTTGAGCCCAGACTTCGGGATGGCTTTTTCGAATCGAAAGGAGTTTAGGAAGGGAGAACATCTCGTGGACCATTAACCCCGTGATTTCTCCGATTCGTTTCGAACCTAGGGTCGAACGGAGCTCTTCCGCTTCCGCCTTTCCCCGGGGATCGCTATAAAGGATCGAAGGCATCAACACATGATCTTCGGCATCCAGCAAAACAAAGGTCTCGCCGAAGCTCGTGACGCCGATAGCGGATAGATCCTTTCGAAATGCATAGGCTTCTTGGATCACCTTTTTAGCAGCCCGTAAAATCTCCCGCGCATCGATTTCATCTTTTTCCGCCGAACGGGAAGAGACATAGGCTTCGTAAAAGGTTCCTAAGGCTTTTAAATCCTCGAATAAGGAGATTTTGCAACCCGTGGTTCCAATATCTAATCCAGCGTACACCATAGGGATTAATCAATATCGATGATTTCGTAATGGAGATAGGTGCCAAACGCCTCATCGAGGATGGCTTTCATATTGCCAACCCCCACGGTCGTATGGTGCTTAAATCCATTTCGGGCTAAGGTAATGAGCTTATTCTGGAGGTCGGGGATTTTAGCCACGCCTCCGCAGCCAAAGAACCCTTTTTCAATCGGTTCCCCCGTGAATTCGCCCAAAGATTCATAGATATAAAGTTTTCCATCTTCCGTTTTGCAGTTGGAGAACGTCATCGGGAAGGCTTTGATCCTTCCTTCATTGCTCCCCCATCCAGAGCCGGGGTCGCCTTTAATGAACATCTTATGCTCCGTGACGGTTCCTTTCCCTTCCATCAACGTTTGGGCGACGGGACCGCAATGGAAAAGAATCACCTTGTCCTCGTCATTTCCATAATTGTTGTTCCAGTCTAGGCATGCCGTCGGGAGGCCACTGGCCAAATTCATCGCGCGCATAGTAATCGCGCTGCAAAGGTCGATTTCGCAGGATGCTACAATCCCCCGGTCATTGAGTTCGCTTAATAAGACGCAAGGGCAAACGCGAAGGATGGTCTCCATCTCGTTCCAGCACCTTAACGTAATCGCATCCAAATGATAGGTTTCGATGTATTCGTCAATCACCACGGAAATCTTCGATAACGTTGCCATGGCTTTGCTAGGAACCAGGCTGCAATTCGTGTAATGACGAAGACGCTCGGCTTTCGCAAGAACCCTAGGATCATCATCCGCCATCTTCTGAACCTTGAAGATGAGCTCGCTTAAATCAAACGATTCCACGTTGATGCCATATCGTTGCGAGGTCACTTCATCGTAGCGAACCGTTTTAAAGGCCGTGGTCCTCGCCCCAATCGCCCCGATGTTAAAGCGTTTCATCCCACCGACCACGCGGCAAATCGAGGCGAATTCCTTGAGGTTTTCTTGGAAGGCTTCGCTTAAAGGGTGAACGACGTGGGGCTTTAGAACCGTGAAGGGGATTTGGTACTGGCAAAAAACATCCGTGACGGAGAATTTCCCGCAGAAAGCATCGCGACGATGGGCAAAATCCATCTTGCCGATTTCATCGGGATAAGCCTGCATCAAAATCGGAACGCCGGCATCTTGAAGGGCGGTCACCGCCCCGTTTTCATCAATGAAAATCGGCATGCAGAGGATGACGCCATCGAATTCTCCACGATGGGATTCTAACCAATCGTGATAAATTCTCCCTTCTTCTCGGGTTTCCACCGCGCCATAACGGGTCGCGTCTTTATCCATGATGAGGTAATCGAATCCAGCATCCGTCACGGCTTTGATCATGTCCGCGCGGGCTCCTTCAATTAATTCCGCGGGCATGAAACCGCGGTTGCCGAAGAAGAGGGCAAACGTTGTTTTTTTCATAAGAATCGCTCCTTTTTCTTAACCTTAATGGGGAAAAGAAAAGGAACATAGAGACAATGGTTCAAAATATAGCACAATCGTACGGACGAATATTTTAGGCATGTTTTTGTTTGTATTCGGTTGGGGTGCAATCATTCTTCTTTTTGAAAAGACGGCAAAAATAATTGAGGTCTTCGTACCCCAACCGATGGGCGACGTCCACGACTTTGGCGTAGGGTTCTAATAACATTTGCTTGGCACGTTCCATCTTGTAATAGGAAACGTATTGGGAAATGCTGACGGGGAGATAAAGGCTTGCCATCTCATAGAGTTTGGTTCTTCCATACCCAAAGTGGCGGCATAAATCCGCGACTTCGATTTTTTCGGTTAATTTTCCTTCCAAATAGGAGTCTAGTTTTTGAACAAAGGGGCTAGGATTCAAGCGAATGAAATTCTCTAGCACCAAGTAATTTACGAGGGCTTCCAAAATTTTGGCGGCACTTCGATATTGTTCCTCGTTTTTATAGGTCAAATGGTCGATTTCTTCTTGGTATTTTGAGGCATCAATCCCTTCTTTGGCTAGAAGACGGTGCATTTCTTCGTACCGCTTCTTCTTATCTTTGTAGCAGGAGCATTGCCCAATCATTGCATAACCTAGTACTGTCCCTTGGCTTTTTAATACTGTCGTGGATTCTAGCAATGAGGCGTGGCAGCGGTATAAAGACAATTGACCCGTCTTTTTGCATTCTTCAAAAGAAGCCTCGTTGGATTCAATGCATTTTTCTTTAAGCCCCATTTCGCCTTGGACAGCTTGGCAAAAAGGACAATCCGACTCGGGGTAGGAACAAATAATATGGGATTCTGGATCAAACAAAACCACCCTCATGCGGGTCAAACGATAAAAACTAACGAGATATTCTAAAAGTTGGTTCTTATCGAATTTTAATTCCATTTCAAGGCATATCCCGATGGTTCTTTGACGGTTAATTTCCCTGCTTTAGCTTGAAGGAAGAGAGTTTCTTTCTCTCCAACGGGGATAAAGACTTCTCCATCACGAAGAGAGGCATGGGAAGAGAAATGGATCACGCGGTTTTTATCATCGATTCCTTGAAGGCCGAAATTGGCTTCTAAGAATAAATTCACGATGTTGCTGGTAAAGCAATGGTTCAAAGAGGCGAACACCGAATCGTGTTCCCATAAGGTGCCGGTGAGCTTTGCCATCTTGTAGAAATATTCAACGGTTTCATCGAACACTTGGTCGGTATATCCGTTCCGATTCAAAATCGTTAAGCGCATCATGATGCCCATCAAAACGTTGGACTTGTAGACGTTAGGATAAACTTTCTTGTCATCGCGGGTTTCCCCGAATTCCTTTCTCATCTTTTCAAAGAACGCGGGATTGTCTTCCTTGGAAAGAATGCCAAAGAAATAGGCGTAATATTGGCAGGTTTCTGTCGTGTGATCGGTCAAAACCAAACGGTTAGACTCATCGCGAACGGCGTTATCGACGAAGAATTCGCCGTTCCAGGCAAGTTTAGCGATAAGCTCCTTTTTCTTCTTTCCTTCTTCGATCAAAGCGGGCTCGTCAAGTAGTTCTCCTGCTTTCATCAAGGCTTCACAATAAAGCATGTTCGTCGGGAAATTGACTCCGCGGATGAATTCTTCATCATTGGCCTTGCTCCATTCTACAAAAACCCAGCCTTGGAGGTTTTCTAGCAGGCCAAGTTCATTTTCAAGTTGTTTGAAATAGCCAAGGATTCCACGGACATTGTCTTTGCTATTTTCTACAACTGGGGACATCCCATTTCTTTGCTGGTATCGAACCAGTTCCAAAACATACCATAAAGCCCAGTTTGGGATGAATTCGTGGCTAGGGAAATCCGCGGGGTAGCAACAGGGGATCATCCCTTCGGGAAGGTAATTCTTATCGCATTTGGAATAGCAATCTAGAAAAGCTTCCTCGACTTTATTTTGCCCCGTAATTAACGGTTCGGCTTGGCCCGAGAAATAGGAGTCGCAAAGCCACCCCGCCCGTTCTCTAGAAGGACAGTCGGTGAGTAAATCCAAAGCGTTTTGGGCGAAGGTAGAGACCGCCGCTTCTAAAACCGCGTTGATCTTTTCATTTTCAAAATGGAAGGAAATCCGCACATCGGGGTTTTCGTATAACACGAGGTTGCATGCTTGAACTTCGATTTTTCCTTCTAGCAAAGCAAGGCGAAGATAATGCAACGTATAGGGTTCAAAGGACGTTAAATCATATTCCCCGGGTTCTAATTCATAGGTGATGCAGTTATGGGTTGTGTTGCGGTAGAAACAAATTCCAATGAGCTCGGGATTCTTGGGATCCGGGACATTCACTTCATCGAAAAGAAGATACACGGTTGCTTTCTTTTGAACATTTAGTTTCAAATGGATAAAGCCCGTTTTGGAAGTTTTGGAAGCGAAAGTAACAAATTCGTTTTCTTTTAAAGTGGGAAAGGCGTTGGAACCGAGTGTAAAAGAAAGTTCAGAAGCAATGTGGTTGGAATCGATTTCCCATTCGTTTTTGGGGAAAATCTTCAGGAATTCCAAGACCTGATAACGGTCCTCATAATCTTTTTTAGCAGAATCCAAATAGCAGGTTCCCTCTTCTGCTTTTTCCAAGGCTTCTACAAGGAAGGAAGGGTAGTCTACGATTCGATCTTCGAGTTTCTTCGCTTCAAGGATAACGGGTTCCACTTCTTCATAAGGGAAATCCAAGCCGTGCAAGAACGCTTCGTGACGGGGAGAAAGGCGGTAGGATTCGCTGAAGGCGCGCTGATAGGAAAAGCGCGTGACTTTGCGGAGGCGTCCTTCGTTTAGATAAACGCGGAAATCCTTGCCGGTCGCCGCTAAAACATTTCCTTCTTCATCCAAGATCTCTGCTTGAATAAAGGGGGCTTCGTTCAGGGAATAGAAGGAATTGCAGTGATATCCGGATACTTCGATAACAAGGGTATGGGTGCCTTCTTTCGCTTCTATCGGCCAAGAATCGACGCGGTAATAGGTATGGGCGTCACGGCTAGGACCATAAGCAAAATAGACTCCATCTAAGCTTGCCCGATAAAACGAGCAGCCGGCGATACGTAAAGTCTTGGCCTTGCTTGGCAAAGCAACCACGAAAAATAGAGACGAATTCAGTTCGTCTTCGTGCCCTTTGCCCCAAATGGGCCGAGCGATTTGGAAATAGGTTTTCATATTTTTTGGATAAACGTCGATGCGTATTTTTGTCCGCGGAGCTTCGAAAAGTCCACGACGTAATAATAATCCTGATTATTGAGAAGAAAGCAATCCCGATCGAAGGGTTCTTCTTTTCTTTGGACTAAAAGCATGTCCCCAACAAAATAGAGATCGCCTTCTTTATGGGGTTTGCAGTCGAATAGAATCGTCGCTTCTTCTTGCGGGGCAATTTCCATTTGAAGGACCCCCGCACGGTAATGATAATCCGCCCCTTCGACGCGGAAGGGAATCGTAGAAGGAACATAAAGCGATACACGGGTCGCTTCTTTGGCATTGCTTACGCGGATGCGAATCCTCTTTTTAAAATAGATGTCGCCCTTCACGGAAACCGTGGCTCCGTTGCAGATAGAAGCTTCTTGGTCAAAAGGAAGGGTGATGAGGATTTCCCCATTCTTTTCCCTGCAGGCATATTTCTTCACGAAGCGAAGCCCTTCAGCTAGACGCATCGTGCAACAAAAGAACGCTTCGTAAAGGTGAACGCGGATTTCCCGATTTTCTTCGGTAAGGCAATAATTGCAGCCGGCACCGCCGTTAGAACGCTGAGCCAAGCGGAACGAATTGAAATAGATGCGGTTCATGAGCGTCAAATAACGTTTGTCGCCCGTGATTTCTTCTAACTGGGCTGCAAGTAAAAACGAATCCACGATGCAGCAAGGTTCCGTCCAAGTATCGGGACGGCCAAACCAGTTGAAATTGGAATAATCCAAAGTCATGCCTTGGGACAAATAGCAGTCAAAAATCGATTTTGCCGCGTTGAGATATTTTTCTTCTTTCGTCGCACGGTAAAAAGTCATCGCCCCACGAGCGCAGCTAAGCGTCGCGTGGGTTTGGCATTGAAGGCCAACAAAATCAAGGTGTAGGAACACATCAATTGTTTGTTCTAGTACCGCTTTGAGTTCCGAATCGCGGAGAACGTAATAGGCTTCGCTCATCGCGTCCAGCATGATGAAGGCGCAGCCAACGTCGCTGCTAGTGAGCCACCCATCCGTGACTTTCCCTTCGATATGGCCGCCTACTCCGCCCATCTCGCGATGAATCAGGGGATAATGCAAATAGAAGGGGGCGATGCGAAGAATGAAATGATGAATCACTTCTTCGATCAATTCGCGGCACCACTCTTCATGGCTGATTTGGTAATACTCAATAAGGCCGCGAAGATACCAGGAATTCCCGCTGACCTGTTGTTCGTTTACGACCTTCCCATCTAAAAGATCGCCAAAATATCCATCCGAATTTAGGTGATCTTTTAGATGCAATACGATGTCGTCTAATTGCTTTTTAACAGACTCTTGGTCCTTGGGGTAGCCATTAAAAGCAAAATAAAGGCTCGATAAGCCTAGCATGCATCTTCCAACCCAGTCGCCCGGCCAGCTCGAATCCTGTTCAAAAACACCCGGGTAGGTATACATGGAGGATGTTAGCCGTTTCCGGTTCAATTTGATTCTACGAAATAAGTCGCCGTGTGCTGTTCTTTTCATGTTGAAAGTTCTTTCTAAGTTCCCCCGGGAGACGAACCCCCGGGGAACTTTATGGAGTCAAAAACGAACGAATTAGTTGATCTTCACCAGCTCGCAGGTGGTGGAGGCAACATAGACAACGTCGGTATCGGCGCCGGTCTCAGGGAAATAGAAGCTGAAGAAATCAGGAGAACGGGTGGCTTTCCAATCCAAAGTATACTCGTGATAGCCGGCTCCGTTATCGAGAGTAAGGAATTCCGCGCCATCAAAATTAATCATGAAACGACGTCCTGCGGTCAAAGCTTCGACGTAATAGACCACGGTGATCTTGTAGTCATGGCCTAATTCCATCTGCTTTTGGCCAGGCTGATACCATTCAATGCCGGCATTGGCAGTTGACGGAAGAATAATTTTAGAGGTTTTGTCTCCGAATCCTTTCTTTCCTTTGACCGCTTCCGGAGTATCGACAGTTTTGAGCTCGGTATTAGTATCCTTTTTCTTTTCATCGCCCCATTGGCGCTTGGTGACGGTCCATTTGTCACCAACTTTGTGGCCAAGGGCAGTGGTGCCTTCGGGGATGGGATCGGCGTCAGCAAGTTGAACGTTCATGTCGCCCATGTAGATGTTGAAGGCGCCATTCGTGGGATAGAAGTTCATCGCGGTGATGCCGTTAGGAAGGGTGCCAGTCCAGACAAACTGTTTGACCTTGCCTTCGACAACCGTCATTTTGAGGCCTTCGTTCATCGTGATTCCACTCGGAGCCATGACGATCATGTTGAAGCCGCTATCGTCGACAGCATAGTACTTGAAGGAGATGGTGAGTTTCTTGCCGCCAACGAGGTTGGTGCCATTTAATCCGCTGAAGATGTGGTTGTCGTTTCCGGTGAAGTGCATGACGTTTTCGCCAAATCCTTCGCGCCCGGTCAAGGCCGCTTTAATTGTGGCATCTTCGATATTTTCCACGAGGATCGTTTCGCCCTTACCACCGAATTTACCGGCTTTTTCCTTCCAGTTGAAGGTGAATCCGCCTTCCGCGGAAAGCTCGTCCGAGGTCGGAACAACATCGGTAGTTTCCACGCACTTCTTCGCCGTGACGACGAAGTTATCGATGGCCATCTTGCATTCAGCGGTCGGATCCGCGGAGAGTTTGAAGAAGAAGAATCCAGCATTGCCGCCTTCGGGGACGACCGATTCGGTGAAGGCAACGGAGTAATGGCTGGTCTTGCCAACGGTCTTGTCCGTCATGAATTGGTTGTTGGTGCCATCATAATTATCCCAGCGTTGGCCAAAATAGATTTCGCTATAAGCCGCGCCTTCGGTGAGGGGCTTATAATCGAAGCTCACTTCATAGGTGACGGGTTTGCCACGGAGCATCGTGTCCGTGAAGAGGTTCACGAAGAGCGAATTGAGGGCCGAGCCCGCGGTCTTGTTGAAGTCCACGATCAAGGACGTGCCTTCGATGGCTTCTTCGGTCGAAGAAAGATAAGCCGCGTCATTGGCATCGCCTAAACCTTTGTAAAGCTTGGACTCCACGCCTTTTTCGAAACCGTCTTTGAAGGTGCCATAAGTGGAGACGTTCTCCGCATTATTTTCTTCGTCGGTCACTTCGAAGGTATTCGCGTGAGCCGCGGTGACGTGGACAACAATCGTCTTTTCGTCAAAGCGGGGGTCTTCTTCCCCTTCCACCGTTTCTTCCACGTAGAAGGAAAGGGTGTGGTCGCCGGCGATTTTGGAGCAGAAGGATTTGCCATCCGCGGAGATCGATTTGGTATCCGCGTAGTCTTCCACGGTGATTTCACCGCTTAAATCCGTTTTGCCATCGCGGGCAACCGCGGTCGCTTTCGGTAAGACTAGGGTTTCTCCGGCGGCAATCGTGTATTCCGCTTGTCCTTCTAGGGTCAGGGTCGGATTTTCCGCCAAAATTGGCGTATCCGGGGTCGAAACGGACGTAGAGGTCGAGGTAGAAGTCGACGGGGTCGGCGTCGGGGTCGAGGTGCTGCTAGAAGTCGTGGGGGTAGGCGGGGTCGGTTGGGTTGAGCTCGATTCCTCCGGTTTGGGGTTGGGAGTCGTACCACAAGAGACGATGCCGACTAAGCCAATGAGTGCGGCAGTTGCTCGTACCGGAATAAATTTCTTTTTCATGATTTTCCTCCTAAAAAATTTATTTTTTCAACATGGGTATGTTGAGGTAGCCTTTCTTTAATCGAACAAGTACTGCGGCATTCTCGCCGTCATGGTCTTGTTGTTTTCCACGTTATGGGGGACGTTGGATGCCTGGATGCGCTTGCGGGAAGAGCGTTCCGCATCGGCACAGACAATCGCCATATCGATGCGTTTGCCTGCTTCAATCGAGGTCTTAAATTGCGGGGCCATCGTGAAGGGGAGCAGGATTTCTCCGCTATAGCCTGTTGCATTGGTCACTAGCATCGCCTGCATCTGCGTGCGGTTGTTATAGATTTCCGTGTTGGTGCGGACGGAAGCAATCGTGCCATAACCCGTAGAACTCCAGGTGGGAGCGAAGGCCGCTTGCAAGACGCCGCCTTCTTCCTTGTAGACCATTAAGTCCGCGTTTGGCTTATTCGTAATGTCGCTAGCGAGCAGTTCCACGCAGTCGCCGAGCCAGAAGTCGTTGACGGTCTTGCAGGAAATATCGTTATCGAAGATATCGAATCCGATATAAATTCCTTCCTCCGTATAAGTCATCTTGAGCGCATTGACGCGGAAGGTGTCTTCGAGTTGTTTCTCGCTCCACTCTCCGCCCAAAGCATCGGTATAGCCGCGGATTTCGATGTCGGTGCCGCCGATGGCGTCCCATTCATCGAGTTTGCCGTCTAGGGCAATCGCCCCTGTGGCTTTCTTGATGGTCACTTCCGGACCCACGTCATCGATCACTTGGAATCCGATGTTTTTGTTATCGGTGAGAACCGTATTCTCCGCGGAGGTCGTCCCTTGGGGGATGATGCCGCTTAAACCTTGGTTGAGATGGTATTGGTTATAGGAATTCTCAACCGTGATGTTGGACGTGTTATAGAAATTGAAAAGGCAGTTATAGGAATCTCCGGAAGGCTGAGAAGCGCTCGCGTTATAGAAGAGGCAGTTCTTCACGACGCTATCGCCAACCCCGCGCATCGAGATGCAGGAATTGCCGTTTTCGCTGAAGAAATTGTTTTCCAAAACATAATTCTTAATCGTTCCGGCAGGGGCGACGCTTGCGTTATTAGAAATCGCAAACACGGAAACGTCCCCATACAGAGTTCCTTCTTTTAGATAATTGTTATGGATGAATTTGTTGTTGCGGATCGTTAACCCTTGTGGGACCGTCGCTTCATTGAATTGATCCATCGCGGAAGCCGCTTGAATGGAGCCGTGACCCACATTCATGAAGGCATTGTTCTCGATGATGGCATTGGGGACTTGGACCAAGATGCCGCGGTTACGCTTGTTGCGAACGATGTTATTGCGGAAAACGAATTCCGGGGTATGGGAGAGGAAGGTCACGCGGCATTCGCCCCAGGCGTTCAAATTGGCAATTCTTTCCTTCACCGTGACGATGAATTTGCCGCTTTCTTCTGTGGCAGAGACTACCGTATAGTTTCCATTTCCTTCGAAGGTCGTCTTGTTGTAGACGGCGATTTTGTCTCCTTCTTTAGGAAGAGGCATCGCCGTGGTGATTTTGCTGAGCGTGAAGGTGCGTTTTTGAGAAGACCCAGAATCGAGGTTATACCAATAGCCGTGCTTTAAATTGAGGGCATCGTCATGGGAATATTCGATAAGGGAGTTCGTGATTTCCACTTTTCCCGACATGTAGGAGAAATGGGTAGCGTCCGCGCAGGAAGTAATCAAGTCTTCGCTTCCGTGCTTCTC
>ERZ780100.960-NODE-960-length-11113-cov-3.832881_pt1 | contig 11113 bp, 5 predicted proteins | sample MGYA00511573_ERZ780100 | MGnify/ENA primary metagenome ERZ780100 (study PRJEB29588, sample SAMEA2161876) | human gut metagenome | biome: human gut; feature: human-associated habitat; material: faeces | place: Denmark | collected 2008/2010 ...
TGATGTTCATAATGTCCGTCAAGCATAATAAAATTGTTGTCATATACAAGCTCTTTGGCATATTCCTGTACATATTCCGTAACAAATCCTTGCTTTTTCAATTTTTCGGCTACTTCAAGACAAGATGTTGTTTTTCCTGCACCCGGTCCGGCAAAAGCATTGATAACAATAGTATTTTTATCCGAATTATTGCTTGTGATTTCTTTTTGTTCAGATATGAGTGTATCAAACTTAGCTACATCAAAACTTTCAGGTTCAATAAGTTCGCCTGATTTTATCATTTCGGCAGTAGCAACATCTGCAATCAATTTTTGTGTGTCCGTAGTTAATCCCTCTGCAATTTGCTCACCAGAGTAAAAATAATTTAGAGATTCTCGGAAAAATTTACTGCCTACATCGGACAGAGTTTGATTTCCGGTGATTTCTACATATCGCCAAAATCGCTCGGAATCATTTGTAAAATCTCGGTTTCCTCGCCAAGCAACATTATAGTTTATATCAGTGCTTACGAACTGACCGCCTGTTTCGCTATCCGGATTGAAATACATAACCGTAAAATGATTTGCCGAGGGGTTATGAAAAATTAGATTTTTGCTTAAAAAATCATAATCGGGAATTTCGGGAGTGTATGTACCACCTTCGATTTGCCCTTCAATATCCGTGCGTGTTGTACCTTTAATTTCTGCAATAATGTTGATTAAATCTTCATAAGAGCCGTTTTTGTATGCTGAAAAGTAGTTTTGCATTTCATCGGTCGAAAAAGTGTAATCAAGCAAGTTGATTACTGATTCGCTCATACCGTAAGTTACCATTTCCCTGATAATTTCAAGCTGAGTAGTTGAGTAACCACGATTTTCAGTTAATTTTTCAGTAATGTTATCATTAACAAAACGCTGTTTTAAATCATTAAACCTTGATGTATCTGCAAACATCAAAGATTTATCCGAAAAACTTTGATATGTGTCAACATAAATTTCGGCAAGAGCAGAAAGTTGTGATTCATAAAAATCAGTGCAGTCAGAAAACAATGAAACAAAGTTATCAGTCAAATTATCATCGTTCCTCGTTTGGATAAATTTTACAGACGGTGCAAGTGCCGAAAGTTGCGATTCATTGAAATGTAATTCAGATATTTTCTCATCAACTGATTTCAATTCTTCCGGTGATTCATTTTGAACAATTTCAGATTTTGACATAAATGATGCTCGCTGTTCTTTAAGTTCAGCAGATATTTTATTCAAGGTATCAGCATATTGCTCGTCAACAGTAATAGTTGTTGTTTTTCCGTAAATTCTGCCTGAAAAAAGGATGCCTTGCTCAGTAAGCCTTTGACCGATTTTATAGGCAAAATCGGTATTGTACTTACGGTATAATTTATCCTCAATAGAATCGTAGGTTGTAGTTCCTATGATGTTGTTGGTTTTATAGACTTTTGAATTACATTCTATAACAGTCTGATAATCAATATCCAACTTATCAATATTAGTTGCGGTAGCTCTGCCTATGGCAATATGTGCTTCACCATTAAAAATATAAGCACAATAATTAAGACCTGAATTTTCAAGTTCCTGACATATATTATCAAAACTATCCTCATTCGCAATGATTACTTTTTTGTATTTGTTCGGAGTGTTGCTGTTCCATATTTTGTTTCCGTATAATTCAATCATTTCATTCACCTCTTAAAAAAGACCTGTGCCTGAATGGCACAGGTCTAAAATAGCTTTATAATTCTTGTCCCTGAGTTTTGGTTTTATCATTCGTTTGTTGCTCATTATGAGCAATAGTGTTTGCATTTTGCTTAATCTGATTTCTCGATAAAGGTGCTGTTCTGCGTTCGGATTTCTTTTCAGGCTCTTTGAGTTTTTCATATTCCTGCTGCTTATTGCCGTTGTTGATGATACCGTCAATACTGTCATAATCGTCCTCAATCGACATTTCGGCATTTTTTAGGTAGTTTTCTTCGAATACAGCTTTTGCGGCAGATGAAACGATTACATCAGCCTGCTTTTTTAAAGCCTGTGGGTTGGTTGTAAACTCATCAACAATGTTCTGACAGCTCTTGCTGATAATATTGTCAGCTTCCTTATCGGGCATAGTTTTAACCGATTCAAACTTATCTGACCACTCATTAAGAGCCTTGAGCTTGTTTATCAGCTTTTCTTTTTTGTTGGTGAGCTTGTCGATTTGTTTTCGCAGTTTGAGTTTTTCGGACATATAATGAGTTTGACCGTATGCTTTTATTGCAGCATCGAGTTTGCTCTGAGTAGTATCAAACTTTTCAGAGGTTGTCCTCATTGCCATTGTCCCGTATTCCTGCATACCTTTGACAAAGTTTTCTTTCCTGCCGTCAGGGGATTTCATATTGTCAAGAAATTTATTGATTTTTTTGCAGTTCTCAGCACGGCTTTGTTGCTTCAAAATCTTCTGCTCATTCGATTTGATGTTCAGCTTATGAGAATGGATTTTCTCATTGATATTTACTATTTTCTGTCGCCTTTCAGCCGATAGAACAGACAATGCTTTATACACAGGCATTGGTACAACATTTCTCATTGATTCAACCGTTGAAACAAATTCAGCACTGCGAACCTTTTTTATGTTGAGTTTTTCGATTTTTGCATTGAGTTTATCGTTTTTTAGATTAAGCTCATCAATCTTAAGATTGCACCTGTCATACAGCTTTGCAAAAATCGGTATTGAAAATTCTTTGCTTTTCGTTTGTTCAAGCAATTCGGGTTCGGATTTTGTCTGTTCGGGTTGGAGATTGTCATTATTGACTTCTTCATCTCGCTGTTTTCTTTTATCGGTATTTGGATTATTATCAAAATCATTTGTAATATCAGGCATTTTACTTCCTCCTTCGTTTATTTTTTATGGAAACAGCAATTACTAAAATTGCCAAAATTGCGGTTATAACAATTACTGCAATAATAAAATCAAAACTTCCGTTATTGTTGTTTTCGGTTTTTGTTGCCGTATCAGATGCAGCTGTATCCTTTACTCTTTCAGCAGTCACAATAAGTCTGTGACTGTTTACACCGTATGGATAACAAGTTATAAGACTTAATAGGTCTTTTTCTTCGTCAACTGACAGTAACGATATGTTGTCGGGCTTAACAATGTTTTTTGCTGTTACAGCATAGGTAAGCGTTTCATCGAGTACGGATACCTTGATTTCATCACCGATTTCAAGCTCGTTGAGATTGTCAAAAAACACTTGCGTTGGATAACCCGTATGTGCAGACAAGACAGAATGATTTCCTATACCACCAATCGGAAACGCTGTATTTGGCAGATGAGCAACACCTTTTTCAAGCACTTTATCCGTATCCCCGTGGTAAATAGGCAGTTTTACATTGATTTTTGAAATATCAATGTAGCCTATAAGACCGTCACCAAAATTGAGAATATCGTCATATCCGTCAATCACGCTGTCTGTATCGTAAGAAAATCCATTGATAAGTTCTGATAAATTGTTGTTATATTCAGCAGCAGCCGACAAGTACTGTGACCTGTCGGCTGCTGAAATGCTGTCAAAATTTGCGGCATAATTGTTAATTGTGGATGCTGCGAAAAAACTATTGACAGCATTTGATACAGAAGGGTACAGCACAAAGCAGAGTGATGCAGTCATAAAAATTATTCCTATTATCAAGGTGCATTTGCTTCTGCATTTTTTCAATGTGCTGTACTCCTTTCTGTTTAATGTGAAATTACTTGTTTGTAGCTTTTACTCTTCTGCGAATGAGCAATGTTGCAATACCGCCGAGTGCAAAAGCTGTGCCGAGAATGTAGAACATAACTGTTCCTGCACCACCGGTCTGTGGTACAACAACCTTTGTATCCTTAACATCAACGCTTGCTGTGCCGTCTGTAGGGCAGTTTGTGATGTACGAACCGTCAACAAATGTTGCACCGTATGTAACATCAATTGTCACAGGAATAACCTTACCGTAGATGTTGTAGCCTGTTGGGGCTTTTGTTTCAACGATATAGTATTTACCGCTTGCAAGCTTAATTTCTTCTTTACTTGTGTTGTAGTAAGTAACCTTGCCGGTCTTGTCGGATACACCGCTTGCAAGGGCATTTGTAAGAGCAGTTGCGTCCTCTTCTGTCTTGAAAAGGCTGAATTCTGCACCTTCGAGAGCCTTTCCGTCTGTATCTGTCTTGTTTGTTGTTACAGCAAAGGTGTAAACATAAACTGTATTACCGTTTACTTCTGATTCAACACCGTTCTTGTTAGAATAAACGAGCTTTGTTTCTGAGTTTGGGTTGCCTGTCTTTCCTGCTACAGCGTACTTATTGAGCTTTGCTGAATAAGTTACAGATGTATAAGTAACACTCTCTGCATAAAAGTCATTTTTCTGAAGATAAGCGTTTGTGAGAGCTACATTAAATGTTGTAGCTTTACCATCAACTTCTGATGTTACATTGAGAGCATAATCAGTTGAAGCAAGGTCAGCAACCTTACCGCCCTGTGCGTTGAGAAGTGCAACCTTTACGCTGTCTTTATCAAGAGTAAGACCGGCTGACATTTCATCATATACGGTATATGATTTAAGTTTCATTTCGCTTGAACCGGCAGTCGATGACTTGATTTCAAAATTCACTGTGTCACCAAGGCTTACATCGGTAAAATTAACATTATCCTTTGTGCTGTTTGTGATAGTCTTGCCTGTTACAACATCACCGTCATTTACCTTTGTAGCAAGGTCGATAGCATTAATGCTGTAAACCCAACCGTTATTGTAATATGGAAGTGATACAACAGAGTTTGTAACGCTTTTAACACCGGCAGGAAAGTTAGTCGCTTTTATGTAGTACAACCCCTGAGCAAGGCTTGAAAAAGTCTTTTTTACCGATGTTGCCGATGTAGTAAATGTGCCAACGGTTGAAGCAGTTGACGGGATTGAAGAAAGACCGTCAAGAGCTGAGAGAACATTCGATGTCTTACCGCTTAAAATCTCATCAGATATTGAAGGAATAAGTGAATCATAGCCTGTCTTGTATGGATTTTCGGTTGTTTTGAGTTCTGCAACCTTGTACACCGTAAAGGTGTAACCCGGCTTTGAACAATTGAGCGTGAATGAAACCTTCTTTGTTTCATCAAGAGCATTTGCGTTGGTTGCAGCACTTGCAAATGGGATTGCAGTTAATACCATCATTACTGCAAGCACCATAGCTGTCATAATTCGTGTGATTTTCTTTTTCATTTTTGATTGTCCTTTCGTGATTTTTTATATTTCTTGCTACCGTGTTTACGGTAGTCATAGATGAAAAATATAGCCAATGCTCCGAGTGCTACAGAAGCAAAATAAAACGGAGCAATACCACCGCCACCTGTTTGAGATAACACAGATTTGTTATCGGCAACGGTTAATGATATATTAAGTGTGTTTTCATTGTCGGCTGAAATTGTAAATTCAACCTTTTTACCGTATGGCATATAGCCTGACGGAGTTACAGATTCAATAAAATAGTAATCACCTACCGGCAGATTACTGATTGACAAACTACCATTCGTAGCCATATAATCGGTTGCAGTTTTTGCAACTGAATTATACATATAAGTTCCTGAGCCTGTCTGATAACAGCTGATGGGAGTGTCGTCTGACTTATAGAGTTGCCAACCTGATCCGCCAAGAGCTTTTGTGCCGTCTGTTTTTGTCAGCTTAACAGAGCCTGTTTTCAGCGTGTTTTTGATATTTGCAAAAACTACGGTATCTGAATTAAGCGTAACTGTTACGCTTTTTGGCTTGTTGTACTTATACGGTAAAGAATAAGTGCCGTCATCGTTCAGAACACCGAGTTCTGATACCTTATATTTGAGCAATTCGTCATTGCTGTTATAAATCGGTAAGTCTGAAATTTCAGGACTTAAACCTTCAAGGTTTGTGCTTACTTTTTCGTTAAACCCTGTTTCAGCACAGCTTATCTCAAAATACAAACCGTCAACAACATCATCTTCAGATGTTTTTTGTACCTGCAAAGAACCTGTTTTTACGGTGTTCACACAATCATATGTATAGGTATATTCATCGGTATCATAGATTGTAAATTCAACTGCATCTTTCAGTTCATAACGGCTCGGAAACTTGTATGTTCCGTCTGACTGTTTGATGCCGATTTCGGTCAGTCTGTAGGTAATTTGAAAACCGTTTTGATTGAATACATATGGCAGAATTCCGTCAATTTTATTACCGTTTATGTCATAAAATTGCATATTATCTGTACTTGCTTTACCGTTTTTGTCGGTAGTCAAAACGATACTTGTAATCTCGTTGCCGGCTGCATCATAAGCCATCGGGGTAGGGATAAGGTCATCACCGAATTCTCGTTCATCGTCAAAAGACTCAAGCTTAAAACTCAAACCCTCGATAACTCCGTCCTCGGAAGTCTTATTGATGTTAATACTGCCGGTTGCAGGAGCGTTGTACATGGAATAATTAAGCGTTGATGTTGTTCCGTATTTGTTGGCAGTCTTAAACTCTGATTCAGCCTTTTCAAGGTAATTTTCGGGGAAGTAGTAACTGCCTCCGCCGAGAAAACCTTTTTCAACAACCTTATATTTTATAGGGATACAAATTGCTGAGTTCGGAACGGTCAGACAGCTTTTGAGTTTTTCGCCGTACCTGCTGTAATAATTAGCTGTTCCGCTTGAATCTGTGACTATAGACCCGTAGTATTTACCGTTTTCGTCCTGTACCTCAAACCAAACTCCAGACACTTTACCGTTGTATGAGGTCTTTTTAACAGTTAAATCTGTTTCAGAAACTGTATTCTGAAAATTAAATGTAACCGTTTTGCTCTCGTCAAGCGTTAATGACTTACCGTTAGCGTTGGATTTTGCTTCTGATGATTTGCCATAGTAGTATCTTGAATAAGCATTCTCACAATTGCTGAATACAGCATTTGAAACACCTTCAAAATATGAACCTTTATAATTGATTGCATTTTCTTTCTTTATCGTCCAAGTGTAACCGCCATAGCTGTGAGATCCTAAAGTAGTCTTAAAACCAAGCTCCTTGACTGTATAGGTTATCTTGTTGCCTTTATCGTCATATACCCTCAAACCTTTAACAGTCGCTTCGCCGTTTTTATCGGTTGAAACTGCGTTGTACTCGTTGCCGAGGCTATCTGATATTGCAAACCAAAGATTTGAAACTATACCGTCTGTTGATGACTTCTTGATTTTGAGGTCAGCTTTTATGGCATCTTCATAAATCGTCTGAATAACGGCTGTTTCAACGGTTGAGTTTTCCTCATTTGCAATGACAGGATAAACAGTATCGTCAAGCTCATAGCCTGTCGGTGCGGTTATTTCTTTGATGTAATATGTTTTGCCGACATCTACCGATTTTGCAAAAGTCCCCTTGCCGTCAGCACTTGTTGTGAGCTTGTCATACAAGCTTGCACAAGCTGAATCAGAGTACAAGCCATATACTGCTCCGCCGACACCTATACCTGACCGATTAAGTTTGTGTATGCCGATGTATGCCTTTGCCGGCATTTCGTCAATCGGCACATTTATGGGAGTATTGGTGTCTTGAGCAAATTTTGCTCCTTCAACTGTTATAGTCCTGTAAAATGCAACATCACTTAGAGAGTATCCGTCAGGTGCTTTTACTTCTCGAATGACAACTGTACCAATTGGAATGGTTGGAACAGTTAAAAGATTGTAGCTAAAATAAAAATCGTCCGAATTATAGCCTTCAGCAAGATACTTAGAAGCAAGCAATGCTTTGCCATCTTCATCAGTCTGAATATACCAAGTCCTTTTAAGGTTTTTGCTGTCAAGTGCAGGAGCTGTATCACCGGGTTTGACATTGTAATCTTTGTCAATCTCTTGTGCGTAGTATTCAATACTGAAAACCGCACCAGCAAGTTCTTGTCCTGTCGTTTCACCGGTGATTGCATTCTTTTTTTGTAACACAATACCGATAGGATCATTTACAGGCTTATCAGTACAGCTAAAGCTATAAATTTTTGTACCGTCTGCGGCTTTTTTGCCTGAATTCACAAATGTATAAACAGTTTCGTCAAGCTCATAGCCTTTTGGTGCTTTTGTTTCTTTTGCATAGTAAGAAGCTGTTGAATCAACATATTTACTGTAACTGCCGTAACCGCTTGCATTTGTTGTAATACTGCCGATTTTTTTGGTACAAGCTTTGTCTGTGTATATGCCATACTCAGCTCCCGACAAGCTGTAACAACCGTTGCCGGCTGTAAGCTCTTTGTTTGATGATGATTTGTGAAGTTGCAGCTTGACAACATCCGGAAATGTCAACTTAACATATCCGTCTTTAACTGCATAATTAGAACCTCGAGCAAAAGTCTGATATGATGCAGAGTCATTACTTGTAATTAAATACAAACTGTTTTTGCTCTTGATTCCATATTCCTTCAAAAAAGAGTTTTTCATTGTCACATTAACTGTCGTACCAAGATTTTTGGAACAAGTGAATGTAATCTTATTTCCGCTTACGCTGACCTTAACATTTGAATTGCTGACGATTACATCGGATGCTTTTGTTACTGAAGCGGTACCGTTCTTATCAGTCAAAGTGATTGAATACTGTCCGTTTGATTGATTATATGACATTTGATACGACTTCGCAGAACTGAGTGATGATGCTGTATATGACGGATTTCGCACCGACTTTTTGCACCAAGACACCATATTGTTGTACGCTGTTGTAACATTCGCAAGCGTAGTTTCTGCCGAACTCGTAGCCGTCATTGTATTTGCAGGTGTAAGTAACGGCTTACCGGTAACCGCTTCAAAAGTTGATGCGTTACGCTTGCCTGCAACAATCTCAAAAATCAAGAGCTGCGTTGCATAGTAATAATGAACCTTCTCTTTCTTTGCAGCTTCAAATCCGCCAAAGCCCCAAGCAAGTATCAGATTAACTGCATTTTGCTGTGCAGTAGTTAGCTGTTTCCAAGCTGCTGATTGAGATGTACTTTTTACAGTAGCAGAACTTGTTAATTCAGATGCTTTATCCGGTTCAATACAGTACGCTCTTTGTGTGTAGTCTAAAAAATTCAAGGCTTTTCCGGATGCAGCAAAAAAATGGACCTTAAAATTTTCCCAACCTTCATAATGCTGACTATGCTTTTTCCCGTTTGCGTCTGTATAAGTATATTCAGCTGTTTTTTTGTATATAAAACCTTTGCCGTCTGCACCACGAGTACCTTTGGTAACCGTGGCAGCACTTACGGAAAATAAACCGACAGACAATGAGCTGATAATTACAGTCAAACATAAGAACACCGACAGCATTTTTTTAATTAACTTCATTCAAATTTTTCTCTCCTTTCATCTAAATATTGAAAAAGAAAAACTACTGTATTCTTTTGGGTGATGCACGAATCATATTTACCTCCGTAAATTTATATTATTAACCACCTTAGTGGGGATTGTAGGGATGCATCGGACAAATTAATGCCCGATGCAAAAGAAGAATAACAATGAAAACTTAAAAAGTCTTGCTGTCATCATAAAACAGAAAGTTGTAATCAACTTCCAATGTTTTCGCTAATTCTCTGATATATGCAAAAGTCGGTTCATAATTATCGTTTTCCCATTTGGTATAGGCTGACCGTTCTATATGCACGGCTTCTGCCACTTGTTTCTGTGTCATATGCTTGTTTTTTCGAGCAATAAGCAACTGCTTTCCAAACGACAATTATTTCACCTTCTCAAAAAGTTGTTATCAATTTAAAATGTTAAGGTCATATATGTAGTTAAGGTCAACATTTGTTGATATGCCGTTAATTCTACCGTTATCTGAATACTGCCACACATCACACGAAATTGACGGCTTTATATACCATTCTGCGTTCCAAATGGAAATGCCGTTATTTTTTAAGGTTGTGCGATTGAGCAGATAGTCATAAACGCTTGCTGAGGAATACACACCCGATTTAAAGCCGTTGCTTTTGAGTTTGTTACAGAAATTGACTGCCATTTTTGTATAATTGCTGTTGCTTGTACTCATTGCAGGCTGATATTCCATATCGTAGTAAACAGGAAGTTCAAACTTTTTACCCTTGATACAACTAAGGCAAGCATCTGCTTCTGCTGTTGCCGTTGACGGTGACATTGCATAGCTGAACCAATATGCTCCGACTTTAAGACCGGCGGATTTTGCCTTTTTGTAGTTTGTTTCAAACATATTGTCTTTTTGGCTTTTTTCTTTACCGTAGCCTGCACGGATAATCACATAGTCATAACCGGCTGATTTTACCTTGTTAAAATCTATTGAGCCTTGCCAAGTTGATACATCAATACACTTTGCGACACTTCCCGAAACAGTCAGCTTGCACGATGCGGTTTTTCCGTTGTAGGTTTTGTATGTGATTGTTGCTGTTCCTTGAGATTTAGCGGAGATTTTTCCGGTTGAATTAACCGTTGCAACATATGTATTACTGCTTGTCCAAGTACTGCGATAACTGTATGCGTTATTGTTGAGCGTAGCTTTAAGCGTTTTACTCTGTCCGACTTTAAGGGTTGCAGATTTATCAGAAACAGTAACCCTTGAAGGTGCAGATTTGACTGTTACCTTACAAATCGCTTCCTTGCCATTGCTGAGCTTACATCTTATCGTAGTAGTGCCGGCTGTTTTTGCAGTAACAAGACCGCCTGCCTTTTGGACAGGAGCAATTGCGGTGTTATTCGAGTAATAAAGTCTGTAGTAGGCTGCTGTATTGTTCGGAATACTGCTGTTCAAGTCATATTTTTCACCAACACCTAAAGTAATACTTGTTTTATTAAGTGTGATACTGTCAGCAAGTTTTTTGACTGTTACGGTACAGCTTGCAGTCTTGCCGTTATATGTTTTGGCTGTAATCTTTGACGTGCCGACACCGACAGCAGTTATTTTTCCGTTATTGTCAATACCTGCAACCTTACTGTTGTCAGTTGTAAACGACACCTGTGACAGCGTTCCGTTTTCAACCGTAGTTTTTAATGTGTAGGTTTCAGTTGTGCCAAGTGTGATACTTGACTTGTCAAGTTTTACACTTTTAGGTACAGTAGTAGGCTTTGGAACAGTTGTAGGTTCTGTAACTGCTTCCGTTGTAGGTTCTGTAACTGCTTCCGTTGTAG
>ERZ780100.961-NODE-961-length-11113-cov-2.433894_pt1 | contig 11113 bp, 9 predicted proteins | sample MGYA00511573_ERZ780100 | MGnify/ENA primary metagenome ERZ780100 (study PRJEB29588, sample SAMEA2161876) | human gut metagenome | biome: human gut; feature: human-associated habitat; material: faeces | place: Denmark | collected 2008/2010 ...
AATGCCCAGATGAGAGACGCCCTCGGCAAATACTTCTTCGACCGCACCAAGCGCCGCCCGATGATTTTGACCATCATCCAGGAAGTGAAATAAATGGCAATAAAAAATCCTCCCTCGGTTTCACACCGAGGGAGGATTTTTTATTGTCGGATCGTGTCATCTATGGATCCTCAGGCATTCGCTATTTCGCCAGTGCCGGATCATCCTTCACCATCCGCTTTCCCCCGAACGTCTTCGCATCCTCCATCGTGATCGCATAGTCCGGAGAAGAAATATCATAAGCAGCGTGATAGAAATTCGTCTTTGCCTGCCACAGACCCGTGACCGTATCGAAAGCCAGATCATTGGTGAAAGGCCGTTTCTCATGACTCTTCAGCACCGGCATCAGAGACGGATGCGCTGCCTGGTAGTCCGGCGACAAATAGACGAAAAATGGAATATGTACCATATCATAGAAAAATGGAGAAGTGGAGTGGAAATGTTCCATATTCTCCCCATGGTCAGAGAAATAGACAAGCGACTTTAAGTTCATATGTGCCTTAGCATACTCGAAAATATCCCGGATGACCCGATCAGTATACGCGACCGTCAGATCATAGCCATAGTAGGGATCATTTTCAGAGATCCCCAGCGCACCCCTCTGATCCGCCGGCACGCGCGCCAGATACGTATAGTGGCTGCCCATGATGTTAATGAAAAGCACACGCCGCTTCGCCGGCGGCAACTTCTTCATGACATCGACGGCATATTCATCATAATTTTTCTCCCAAAAGGACGCATCACTACGCTCTGCGATCAGCGTCACGCCCGCACTCGAGAGCGAGCTTCTATTCTGGAAAGAGATCCAGTCCGTGCGATACCCTGCAGCCCGGGCCGCATCCACCATACTGACCGCATGAGACAGATCCATATCTCCATACTGGTTCGCACTCGTCATCGCATACGAAAGCGACATGAGGGTATTCGGAAAATTCGAATACGCCATGTAGTTCAACGAAAAATCGGGATCATTGACCTTAGAAGAAAGCCAAGGTGTCGTGTCTTCTGGATAGCTCGGCGTGAATGCCTTCAAATGATCCCTATTCGCACTCTCCCCGATGATGACGATATGTGTCCCCTCATCCAGCCCATCCGCAGGATCTATAAGCTTCAACCCGACTGTATTTTTATCCAGATTGGTATTAAAATTCTGCAAAAGCTGAAACTCGCTCCCCTTGCTGTTCATTGTACGATATAAATTGATCGGGAATACATGGATGATTTGTCGGATAAAGCCGCCAAAGAAAAGGATGGAGATCACGATCAGGCCGACCTTGACCTTCTTCCCATTTCCTCGCAATAACCCCTTACCGCTCTCCGCACATCGTCCCACCTGTTGCGTCAGCACATAAGCTGCCAGCAAGAGTAGCAGGATCACGCCAATAGCCAATCCAAGTAACAAAGGAGATCCCATGGTGCTGAGGAACTCCTTCACCTCTTCCCAATGCGTAGCGCGGACAGCCATCAAAGCAAAGAGATCCATTTCTCCGCCGAATCGCCAATAATAACTGATATAAATCAGCGGAAATAGCAGCATGAAAAAATTGAAAGCACCGTACATGGCCTGCAAAGCCGCGCGTACATAGCCGCCGCATTTCGTAAGCCCGATCGTGTACACATAAGGCAGAGAAAAGAGCAACGCCCCCAGCACGTAGTAATCTCCCAAATGTTTTTTCTCCGGCAGCGAAGCAAATCCATACGCCCAAGTAAAAGTACCCGCCCAAAGAAGCGGCAGGATCACCGCCCACGGCAGGAGACGCTTCAGGTAGTCTTTACTGAAAACGGAAAAAAGCCCAAAGGAAACGATGAGCATGACAGCAAAAGCCGCGCCCAGACGCGGCTGTGCGTAGCTATAGATATCAGGGAAATCTCCCCCGAAATGAAGAATAAACATAAGAAATGCGGCTATCCCCCATGGGAAGCACACGGAAGGAATGACTATTTTCTTCAAAATATCCCTCAAGGAAAGACCTTCACCTTTTAGACTAATCATTTTGAACACTCGTTTCAATCCCGTTCAAATAAATCTCTCGTATAGACCTTGCTTCTTACATCATCGAGCGAGTGATCATAGCGATTCGCAATGATGCCATGGCTCTGCTCTTTGAACCTTGCCAGGTCATTCACCACAAGACTGCCAAAGAACGTCGTACCATCCTCTAGCGTCGGTTCATAGATGATGACCTGCGCACCCTTCGCCTTGATGCGTTTCATGACGCCTTGGATGCTGCTCTGGCGGAAATTATCCGAATTCGACTTCATCGTCAGGCGATACACGCCGATCGTCATTGACTCTTCCCTGCGCGGATCATACTCACTGTTGTCGTGGTAGTAACCCGCGATTTCCAATACCTTATCAGCGATATAATCCTTTCTCGTCCGATTCGACTTCACGATCGCTTCGATCAGATTTTCCGGCACGTTCTCATAATTAGCCAGAAGCTGCTTTGTATCTTTGGGGAGACAATAGCCGCCATAACCGAAAGACGGATTGTTATAGAATTCACCGATCCGTGGATCCAGACAGATGCCATCGATAATCTCCGCCGTACTAAGGCCTTTCGTCTCCGCATAGGTATCCAACTCATTGAAATACGATACACGCATTGCCAGATACGTATTTGCGAAAAGCTTTACCGCTTCCGCTTCCGTAAATCCCATGAACCGTGTCGGGATGTCCTGCTTGATCGCTCCTTCCTGGAGAAGTCCCGCGAAGGTATGCGCTGCCTTCACCAGCTTCTCATCTGTCGGATCAGTACCGACAATGATACGGCTCGGATAAAGGTTATCATAGAGCGCCTTGCTTTCACGCAGAAATTCCGGGCTAAAGATGATATTCTTCGTACCAAACTTCTCACGGACGCTCTTCGTATAGCCGACGGGAATCGTCGACTTGATGACCATGATAGCATCCGGATTGTACTGCATCACCAGCTGAATGACCGTTTCGACAGAGCTGGTGTCAAAGAAATTCTTTCTCGAATCATAATTGGTCGGCGTCGCAATAATGACGAAGTCCGCGTCCTTGTACGCCGCCTCCGCATCCATCGTCGCCGTCAGATCCAGAGCCTTCTCTGCCAAGTACTTCTCGATATAGTCATCCTGAATCGGCGACTTTCTATGATTCACCATGTCCACCTTTTCTGGGATGATATCCACTGCCATCACATGATTGTGCTGCGCAAGAAGCGTCGCCAAAGACAGACCCACATACCCTGTACCAGCTACCGCAATATTCATTGATCTCGATCTCCTATATAAAGCTAATGATTCCTTATTTGACATAGTATGCCTTATACCACTCAGCAAACTTTCTAAGACCATCTCTGAGCGAAGTCATCGGGCAATAGCCGAAATCCCTCGAAAGCGACTCCGTATCCGCATACGTCACTGGCACATCTCCCGGCTGCATAGGAACCAATTTCTTATGCGCCTCAAAATCATAGTCTATCGGAAGCACACCGGCACGCACCAGCTCCTGCTGCAGGATATCCACGAAATCCAAGAGATTCACCGGATGACCGCCGCCAATGTTATACACTGCATACGGCGGGATCGGGAGCCCGTCTTCCCCGTTCTTTTTTTCAGGAGCTCCCTTCATCACACGGACAACACCTTCCACGATATCATCCACATACGTGAAGTCTCTCTCGCAATGCCCATGATTGAAGATCTGGATCGTCTTTCCTGCCAGAAGTTGATTCGTAAATCCGAAGTACGCCATATCCGGACGGCCAGCAGGGCCATAAACCGTAAAGAAGCGCAGCCCCGTGCAGGGAATGTTGTACAACTTCGCATAGCAATGAGCCAGAAGCTCATTCGACTTCTTCGTCGCCGCATAGAGAGACACTGGGTGATCCACCTTGTCATCCGTGCTGAAAGGCACCTTCGTATTCCCACCATAGACAGAAGACGAGGACGCATAGACCAGATGCTCCACACCCGGTGCACCATCATCATACGAATGGCGGCATGCCTCCAAGATGTTATAAAATCCGATAAGATTCGACTCGACATAGACATCCGGATTCGTGATCGAATACCGCACCCCTGCCTGCGCCGCCAGATTTACCACGATCGACGGCTTGTACCTGGCAAAGACCTCTCCCATCAGCGCCTTATCCGCAATATTCCCGTGGATGAATACCCACTGACTGGACGATAGCCGAGCGGCCTTCTCCAATTCCTGCAGGCGATACTCTTTCAGGGAAACATCGTAATAGTCATTCATATTATCGATACCGATGACCGTCCCCTGTAAATCCATCGAAAGCAACTGCCTTACCAGATTTGCGCCAATAAAACCAGCTGCTCCAGTCACGAAAATTGTCTTTTTACTGAGCTGAATATTCCGTTTCATTCAAGGCCTCCTTGCTAGTATGTTTTACATCATTTATACTAGTATAAATGATATGTCGAAACTATGAAAGGATGAAGTTTTTATATGTCAAATATACTTGACAACGCCATGACACAAACGCTGCACTTCGGAAAGCCGACCGCAAAAGATGCTTTCCACATCGCTCTTACAGGCACACCCGACTATATCCCACACATGGGGATCGTAGCCCTCACTGTGCATGAGCACAATAAAGACCTTCCCATCTGCTATCATTTCTTTATCAATCATCTTCCCGAAGAAGAAAAGGCAAATCTTCAAAAGGCAGCGGCTTCCATGGACAGCCCTCTAGAAATTCATCTGATTGACGACAGCTGCTTCAAGCCACTCCTTCTCTCTGATGGGGTAGCTGCTTTCTTCTACCGCTTTCTCGTCGCACCGACCATCGCACCAGTTGCTGACCGCGTCCTGTACCTAGATGGGGATATGCTCTGCCGCGGTTCCCTGAAGTATCTGACCGAACTGGACTTTCAAGGAAATGCTGTCGCCGTCGTATCTGATCGCGGAGAACAAGCCAATGCCAAGCGCATGCACACCACCCGTTATTTCAATGCCGGCATGATGCTCATCAATACACGTCTCTGGATGAAAGAAAACCTCTTCGACGACATCGTCCGACGCGCAGAAGAAAACGTCAAGCGTGTAGGAAACCGCCTCTCTCACCATGATCAGGACATCCATAATGAAATGCTTGACGGTAAAAGCCTTTATATCGACAAGAAATACAACTACCTCTACAATCTGGATCGCCACTCCCTGTTTGCCAAGCAGCCCGTCAATGAAGACTACAAAGATAAAGTCATCATTCACTTCGCCGGCCATGCCAAACCGTGGCACGACTGGGTACAGAACTGGGACGTCGTCAAAGAATACGCTGCCATTCAAAGAAAAACACCCTGGAAGGATGTCCCCCTCGTTCCCCCCAAAGGGACAAAAAACCTCCATCAGGCTGCCCGAAGCGCCCGTATGTATGGAAACTACGGAGAAATGCTGATGTGGTACCTGAAGTACCTTGGGGCAAAACTGTAAAACATATTCCTTACCTCATTGGAAAGGCAAGACCATATACTGACACCCACAATAAACGCCCGAAAGGATCAGCCTATCCCCTCGGGCGTTTTACTATGCCATTGACTATCCTTCGCCGGCATCATCCGCCATGCCGATTTCCCTCAACAAACGCAAGATGCCCCTCATACCGTTCATCGCTTATCATTCCCAGCGCCCACTCGCCAGCACAGACGGCCTCGCTCACAGAAATAGCATCTATCGGCGTATAAGACCTGTCACGGATCGTATGATTCACATGATCCTGCGTGCGCGGCATATCCGTCGTCGCCAGTGCGCAGGACTTCTCCCCCAGCGGATGATGGAGCTTCGCATTGCTCGGTCCAAACATCGCGATCACCGGCACCTTGCGGCTATCAAACACGTACATCGGTCCGCTGTCATTCGCAAAAGCGACTGCGCACCAAGAAGCTGCCGCGATGAATTCCCCCATAGAGAGCTTCCCAGCCGCCACGATGGCCTCATCTCTGCGTTTCATATGTGCTAACGCCTTCTTTATGAGCGGCATCTCGCTGGGAACGCCAAAGAAGACAGGGCGATAGCCAAGGCCAGCGAAGTGGTCCGCCACTTCTCCATACTTCTCTGCAGACCAATTCTTCTCCGCAGTCGAGCTCCCCACAAAAAACCCCGCCAGTCTATCCCCCGGTTTTACCCCCTCTGCGGCAAAAAAAGCCTTTGCCCCCTCTTCCCATGCAGGGCAAGTATACATCTGCATCCCATGGTGGGCCAAGTTTGACACGCCCAAGTGCTCTAGCACCTTGACATACTTTTCTGCCGCATGACAGTCACGCCGCTCCACCAGTATTTCATCATCGATAAAAAACCGCCCCAGTGGATTTCCTGTCTCCCCGACCCACACCTTCGCCTTCATCGCCTTCGCCATGAGGAAAGTACGCGTCGTCCCGTGAAGCACCATGAGAATGTCCGGATGCATCTTCCCGATTTCTTTCCCTAGTTTCCAAGTAGCAGGAAGCCCCATCTTTTTACGATCCACAGGAATGATCGTATCGATGCATGGATTATATCGGACAGCCTCTTGAAATCTGGCATCGATGACAAGCGTGATCTTAGAGCCAACAGCTTCGCGGCGAAGGATCTCAAGAAATGGCGAAAGAGAAACCATGTCTCCAAAGTAGAGCATGTAGATAATGACGATATTTTTATGCCTTAAGCTTATCATTATACCAGCACCTCTTCTGTCCTCATAAAGTTTTGCCCTTGATACAACCACAATGTAAATGAAAGCACTGACAATATCCATCTATTCAAATGTGCTTCATCATTTATATAACTTTATGCTTCACGTAAATGCCAACGATCAAAGATGATACTGACGCCTAACAACAAATAAAAAATACGGGAAACTTGCTTCGATACGATAGTTGCATCCAGAAAACCATTGACCGTATAGGCAATAAAAATGGCAAAAAGCGCCCAGGCAAATGGATCTTTTGGTGATTTAAGCGTTCGTTTTAAAAAATACATTATAAAAAAAACATGATACAAGATGTACCCTATCCCACCTACTATACCTCCTGTTGCCAAAAAGTATAGAGGCATATTATGCGGATGACTAAGGATACCTGCTTCGCGACTCTCCATCGGACGATACGGTCCTGCGTAAGCCGCTTTCCACTCACTCGCACCGATCCCCAAGATCTTATGATCCTCCCACATTTTATATGTGCTAAGCCATACCAAAGGGCGTTCTTCTCCCATCATTCGATAACTGCTTTCTCGACCAATATAAACACTATACCCCGCGCTAAAAACAGTTAAAAACAATGAAGCCAGTACTAAAAGCACTTTAACTCTTTTGGAAATATACTGCTTATAGCGAAAAAGGACCACTCCTGCCACCGCTATCCCAGAAACAGCCAGGGCTACAAAAGCGGCCCTTGTCTCAGTCAATACCAAAGAAATCATTTCCAAGCCAAAAAGCGCGGAATACAGCACTACTTGAAATCGTTTTTTCCTGTAGTACCAAAGCAATGCTATAGTAAAAAAAATGCACATGACTAAAATACATCCAGCACGAGTCGGAAAATTATAAACGCTGACCAGTCGGGAAAGATTTCTTACATGATAGTCATACATACCATATGTGCACACAAAGAACGCCCATATGCTAAAGGAAAAAATTATACTCTTCGCAACATTCGTTTTCCAACCCACATAAAGAATTAACCAAAAAGGAATGGTAAAAGCCACCAATCCCATCGCGCTTATTTCTCCCCCAATAAGATTTTGCATGTTTTCCAAATGAAATAACGTTGTCGCTATCATCAATCCATACAAGGATAAAAACGCATTACGGATATATACATCTATAGAAAAGTCCTTGATATAATCCCGCTTCCACAATGTATATGCCACATATAATGCAAAAGCTATCATTGCAATAGACATACCCGCCTTGAGGAAATGATCTGCTGTCGCCCCCCATGTAATTATGGCTGCAACCACCATGGCAAAAGTGCTTGTTATTTTATTGGCACTCATTTTATTTACCTTTCTGCCGCCTTTTTTTCTGCTGATATGCAACAATCGCTCTCTGCATCTTCCCCAATAAACAATTCAGTTTTTGCGGCCCGTATAAAATCAGGATCCTGCTACATTGCAAGCGGAATGGCAACGAACCCTTTTGTGCGAAAAGATACGTTCGAATTTCATGTTGTATCTGTGAAGAAAGTATACCTGTCCCACTACTTAGGAAGAGGGAACGAACTGCACTATGGACAGCTTGGCATCTGCAAATACCTTCAAGGTCCGGATAATATTCCTGCGCCATCGCCTCATGTTCTTTCCAAGCTAAATATTTCCCGTATCTTACCCGAATATATGAACTCAGATGAGCTGAATTCATAATACTGCCACTATTTTGGCAATAGTAATACAGCAAATCCGTAACAAGCATAATTCTTTCAGCCTTCAGGAAGATCCGCGGCAGAACGAACATGTCCTCCATCGTTTGACCTAGTGGAAATTCTACTCCATCCCATAAGCATCGCAAGAAAAGTTTTCCACAAACAAAATTCGGGATCTTATTCGATAAAATATCCTTCCTGATCTTATCTGCATCCTCAGAAGGCTTCCAATCAACTGCGCTCTGTGCTTTCCCATCACTCGTCACATGATAGTGTCCGTGCATGACGATCTCTGCCTTTTCTTGCAAAGCGTATCGCAAGAGAACAGTAAGGGTTTCTGGCGCTATATAGTCATCCGAGTCCACAAAATAAAGGTACTTCCCATGGCAGTTTTTCATTCCATGATTTCTTGCCCCTGCACCCCCCTTGTTCTTTTGGTGTATCACCAAAATCCGAGCATCCCTTCGTGCATAAGCATCACACATATCTCCGCATTGATCAGGCGAACCATCATCAACCAGAATCAACTCCCAATTTGTATAGGTTTGATGTAGTACACTTTCTACGCATCGCGTCAAAAACATTTCCGCCTTGTACACAGGAACGACAATAGAAATGAGAGGTGCCTTGTCATCAATTAGAACGTTTCCCATAAACTAACCTCCCACTTACGATACCAAGAATGTCTTTTATATATTTTACTTCGTTTCAGAAACTACATGCAGTAGTAAATTTTCCCATCGATCTATAATTCTATCTTCGCGAAATTCTTCCATACGCAATCTTCCCGCTTTGCCCATTTTTCCACGTAGTTCAATACTTTCCATCAATTTTTGTAAAGCAGTCGAATAATCCTCTGCACTTGATGAAGTAAGAAATCCAGTTTCCCCATCCAAAATAAGCTCATTGATACCAGAGCAAGACTTCAAACCGACGCACGGAAGACCTGCCGCCATTGCCTCGGTCAAAGCAATTCCCCAAGACTCCAATGTACTTGTCGTTGCAAAAATATCGCTTTTCGCATATACGTCAGCAATATTTCGTGTAGAACCTCTAAGATAAACACGCCTATCTAGCTGTTTTTCCTCAATAAGTTTTTTTACAGACTTGCCATAGTTAGAATCTTCACCCCCCCCCGAAAATTTCAACATTCCAATCAGTAAACTGCTTGGAAACCTTTGAAAAAGCCTCTACAAGGAGCTCTTGATTCTTCCTATGCGAAACACTCCCGACGCAAGAAACAATATATTGTTTTTTCGCTTTTCCAGGAAATGCTTGTTTTTTTGCTTCTTCCACTATGTTTCCAATCACATAGACGGGGACATCTGGCAAGTACTTTTTAGTAACTGGCACAAAAGAATGTAACAGGACTTGTATAAATTTACATTTTCCCATTGCTTGAAGTTCTTCTCTCGAGAGCAATGGCATAGAGATATTACAATCGTCATGATCCATAAGTACAACCGGCACCTGACATCTTCCATCAGCAATAACATACTTTGCTGACAGTGGTGAACAAGCTACAACCACATCTGGCGAATACTTTGACAAGCACTCTGAAATACGACGCCCATACTGTTTTCCTTTGTATACAGCATTAACATGCTTCGGACCTTTTAAGCCAAAAGGTCTAAGGATTTCTCGATAAATCCGATGAAAAACAGGCAATTTTTGCGAAATCACCTGTCTATGATTTTTAAAAAGAATATTCTCCGTTACAACTTGCCTATCCAATGAAAAATAGGGGTTGCCTTCCTCTTGATCCAAATAAAGTATAGTCACAGAATTCCCTCGTCGAGCCAATTCATTCGCAAACCCGACAGTGGCTTTCTCTACGCCACCGCTGCACTGCACCCAGTGAGTGCAAAAATGGGCAATTAAAATATTCATAAAACGCCTCCTTTGCTATACTTGGTGCACAACAATCTACGCAATAATCCTTCCCACTGCCCCCAAACCTTCTCCGCATGATACTTCTCCGCCATGCTGCTCGCTGCTTCCCCACAGGCTCGGCGAAGCGTGCGATCGTCCATTAGGCATCCCAGCGCCTGCGACAAAGGGGCTACCCCATCTTCGCTAAGGAGCCCGGTCTCCCCCGATACGATGATCTCATTCACCGCCGGACAGCTTCGATAGCCGACCGCCGGGATACCGCAGCACATTGCTTCTACTAAGGCCAATCCAAACCCTTCGTGATGGCTGGGAAATGCAAAGATGTCTGTCTCTTTCCAGACAGCATCCATGTCTTTTGTCGTCCCGCAAAGGAAAACCTGCTTCTCCAGACCGTACTTCTTTATTTTGGATCTCAGCGAAACGACATAGGGCTTATCATAGGTGTCTCCCCAGAGCTTCACCTGCCAGTCCGGATGGTCTTTGGAAAGCCTTGCGAAGGCTTCGATCAGGAGATGCTGACGCTTGGTGCGGCCGGTGAGGCGGCCGACGCAGGTGATGATGTACTTGTCCTTCTTTGCGAGATGATCTGCCGTGACGTGCGGCGCGTTCACCGCATTCGGTATCGCGATGAAGTGGTCATAGTGCAGGTATTTTTTCGCTTTAGAAATAAAAGAAGGGAAAAGCACCTGAATGGCGGCGCTTTTTTCTAAAGCCTTTCTCTCCTCCGCCGGCGAGCCGCGGAAGATCTCATCCGGATCATTGTGCAGCATGGAGATCACGGGAATCTTCGTTCCCACGCCATCCAAAAGCAACCGTCCGGTGGGTTCACGGAAGGAGACGATCACAT
>ERZ780100.962-NODE-962-length-11112-cov-2.159808_pt1 | contig 11112 bp, 10 predicted proteins | sample MGYA00511573_ERZ780100 | MGnify/ENA primary metagenome ERZ780100 (study PRJEB29588, sample SAMEA2161876) | human gut metagenome | biome: human gut; feature: human-associated habitat; material: faeces | place: Denmark | collected 2008/2010 ...
CTTCGTTTTCTTCTTTTTTCTCTTCTTCGAGTTCTGGCTTGTAGGTAGGTTTCTCCTGCAGCTGTATTTTGCCTCCGTCTTTGTTGATGAAGTCGTCGATAAGCTTCTGGCCTTTCAATTGCGGACTCTGTTCCTGCGTATTCTCTTCTTCGCTTTCCGTCTTCAGCAAATATGCAACATAATCTACCGCAGCGTCTGCCGGTGTGGGCTTGTGCTTAGGTTCGTCAGGTTGGTCTTGCTGTGGGGCGGAATCGAGGAAGTTGTTGATAATGGAGATAGTGCGGTTGTCGTCGTCCGCACTTGTCTCCATATTGTCTGCAGCAACTTCGTTCGGGTTCTTGAACTCGTAGTGTGCACTCTCCACCAACTTGAATAGCATGCTTCTGTCTGTCACGTATAAAGCGGTTCGGCGAAGCTCGTCGTCGAACGCGCTATCGTGCAGCAGATACATGTTCCTCAACATCAATATTCGTGCCGTCTGATAGTATGGATATAGCGCGACTAAGTTACGGAGCTCGTACAGAGTCTCCTTGTTCATTAGTTCCGGATGATTTATGAGGCGTACTAAATCCACTTTTTTACGTTTTGTTTATTGATGTTTAATGTTACCAGTTGGCTACCGTTGCGTTGAATATCTGCTCGGTGATGTCCTTGATCATCTGCGTTACGAGTTCCTCCTGCACCGTTGCGAGGCTTTGTGTTGTCTCGTATGACTTGGATGACGAGAACTGACGCTCGAAGTCCTCGTTGTGATTCACGTTGTTAGTGAATCTCACGTTCACGGTTATCGAAAGCTCGGTCTGTGCAGACTGTCCGCTTGCAGACACCGACTTGTTGCGCTGCGAGTATTGTGTAATCTCGCCTTCAATCTTCAAGTCGCCGTTGTTTCTAACCTGACTCAGCTTGGTATGACTTGCGAACATGTCCTTCAGCTGATTGTTGAACATCGGTCCCATCGGTCCCCATACATAGCTTGAACGGATAGGGAAGTCGGCTATCTGTATTGTCTTTGTCTTTGTATAGTCGATGCTCGCTCCGTTGAACTTGTAGCTTACCTTGCACGCCGAAATTGTTATAGATGCAATCAGTACAAGTGCTATATATATATAATGTGTACGGATTCGTTTCATGTCTTTATTATTTGTCGAGTCCATATTGCTTTATGCGTCTGTAGAGTGTGCGGTCGGAGATGCCCAGCTCCTGCGCAGCCTTCTTGCGGTTGCCACCATTGCGTTCGAGCGCTTTCTCTACCACCTGACGACCGATGTCGCTAAGGTTCAGACTCTCGTTCTGTTCGTTTTGAGAGGTTGTTACGCCATCTCTTATCTCCTCGGCCTCTACGTCCTGATACGGACTGAATGTGGCTGGCTGCAGAGCGTGTACCTGCTGGGCAGCTGCGAAGTTGTCGAGTGTGCGGTTGTCGTCAATCTGTTTGCGCAGATTGGTCATCTCGCGGCGCAGGTCGCTCACGTTGCCTCTCAACTCGTAGAGAATCTTATATAGAATCTCGCGTTCGCTCTCGTACGAGTGCGATCCGGTTGGCGTTGTGGTGGCAAGCTGCGTGCTTTCCTTGTCCTGCGGTATGAACTTGCTCAGCGTTTCGGCGTCTATCACGCGTGTTGTGCTGAGTACGGACATCTGCTCAGTGATGTTCTTCAGCTGACGCACGTTGCCCGGCCACTTGTATTTCAGCATTATTGCCTTCGCTTCGTCTGTCAGCGTGATGCGGCTCATGCCATACTTCTCTGCAATCTGCATTGTGAACAGACTGAAGAGTAGGAGAATGTCGTTGCCACGGTCGCGCAATGGCGGCATTTGGATAGGGATGGTGTTCAGACGATAGTAGAGATCTTCGCGGAAACGTCCCTCGCTTATTGCCTTGTGCATGTTGACGTTGGTTGCGGCAACGATGCGCACATTGGTTTTCATTATCTTCTGACCACCCACACGTATGTATTCGCCTGTTTCGAGCACACGCAGCAGGCGTGCTTGTGTTGCCATTGGCAGCTCGCCGACCTCGTCGAGGAATATAGTGCCTTTGTTTGCCGTACCGAAATAGCCTTCGCTCTCGCCGATTGCACCAGTGAACGATCCCTTCTCATGTCCAAAGAGTTCGCTGTCTATAGTGCCTTCCGGTATAGAGCCGCAGTTGATGGCGAAGTATTTCTCGTGTTTGCGTGGAGAATTGTCGTGTATCAGTCGCGGTATAATCTCTTTTCCCACACCGCTCTCGCCCACAATGAGCACACTGAGGTCTGTCGACGCCACCTGCTTGGCGACGTCGAGAGCACGGTTCAACGCATCGCAGTTGCCCACGATGTTGTACCGTTGTTTTAATCTTTGCAGTTCAGATGTATCCATTTGGTAACAAAATTACATATTTCTATTAAAATAGATGCAGCTTTATGCTACTTTTTTAGCAGACAGAGGTTTTATCTGTTGCCTTGCTGGTTGTTGTCGCGCTTCTTCGGAATAGAGAATCTCACCTTCTCGCTTTCGTCACGCTTCTCATGATAGAGCTTCGGCAGCGGATTGGCAAGTGGCAATTCGTATTCTTCACGGTTGCGCACGATGTCGATAGCTGCATAGATAGCGTGGCGCAATGCGTTCTCGTCGGCAACGCCATGTCCGGCATTCGTGAAGTCGGGAGTAAGTGCGGGCGCCGTGCATACGAGGGGGAGTGATGATATGTAATAGATGCCGTTGTTCTGCATTGTGGTGGTGAACGGAATGTTAGCCTGATCGTCGTACATGGCGAGTGTGCAGTCGAATGCGTCGCACGCATTCTTGCCGAAGTAGTCCTCGGCAGCGTACGGTCCGTAAGCTGTTATACCTTCCTCCTCAGCCTTTTTGATAGCCGGCAGCAGAATTTCCTTCTCCTCAACGCCGTCTGCTTTAGGGTTCAAAGCGAGTACGCCGATGCGTGGGTTCGACAGACGGAAGTCGCGTTTCAGACAGGTGTTCAGAGTACGAATCTTGTTGAGGATGTTCTCCTCTGTGATGTTTGCTGGAACGTCCTTTATCGCCAGACCGTTTGTGGCAAGAGCGATGCGGAGCGATTCGTTCACCATAATTTTCATGCCCTTAGCTCCGTCGCCGATGCATGTCTCGACGTACTCCTTCAGTCCGCTGTACGTATAGCCCACCTCGTTGGCTGCCATGTTCGAGAGACAGACAGGACAAGCTACGAGCACATCGTAAAGCTGGCTGCGGAAGTCGGTCATAGCCTTGTCGAGAGCCTTGAGCGCCGACTCGCCCGACTCCTTTGTGGACTGTCCGAGCTCAACCTTCACCTCTTCGTCGAAGCAAGCGAGCAGGTTGACGCGTCCGTCAACAGCGTCTTCTGCCTTGTTGATGATACTGAAGCTTGCCTGAATGTCGAGCGCTTTGCGGTGATATGCCGCAATCTTTGGCGATCCGTAGATGATCGGCGTGCATAGCTCGAGCATTTCAGGCTCTGCAAAGGTTTTAAAAATAAGCTCATATCCGATACCATTGGTATCGCCGTGGGTTATTGCCACGCGGATTTTTCTGTTTTCCATTTGTTGTTTTGTTTGGGTTGTATTGTGTATAGTGCTGCTTCGGTGTTGAGCAGCAAGTTACGTTTCTTGGTTCCGGGTGCGAAGACGAAAACTTCAGCCACTATTGTGCGTTGCTTGTCGCTGCGCTTTATTATGTGCTGCACGAACGGACCGCCCATTGCGTCGCCGTGCATCTCCCATAGCCCGCGGCACACGGTTCGCACGCTTCCGTCTACGGTGAGTTCTGTTCTGGCGACACTGCCTTCTACGGTTGTCATGTACATGTCGTCGGTTTCGCCCTTTATGTTAGTCTGCATCACGCTGTCGCGGTTCTCCGATGTGTAGATGCAGATGTTTGTCATCGCTGTAGGCGAGTCGTTGGATATCCAGATGAAGTTCTTGCCCTTGCGACTTGCTTGCATGTCTGCCGGAATGCGCATGTCTATGCCGAACATCTGCAGCACTTCCGCCTCCAGCTTTGTGTTGTGCTTGTGTTCAAGTCGCATTATGGCGTTCTTCATTTCGTTACGCTTTATCAGATTGCGCATATTGTCTGCCACATCCTGAAACCGCATTGCCTGGCGCAGAACTTTCATCGAAGGTGTACTTATGTGCACTATCATCTGCGGTTCGGCATATACGTTGCGTTCGTATTTCACCTTTATTTGATTCAACTTCGCGTCGATTTCTACAACAACGATGTTGCGTGCGAGTCGCAGCGTGGCATTCATCGAGGTGTTCATGCTTACGTCGAATGTCGGTTCTGGCTGTGGCAGAGAGCCGACGGGCGCTGACAATACCTTATACAATATGCTGTCGCTGTCGCCGATGACCACAACTTCGTATGGTCTGCCGCCGCTGTCGGGCAGCATTGTCTGCTTGCCGCGGTTGCATGCGGCGAGTGTGACGGCGGCGAACAGCAGTATCAGATAACGCATAGGCTTACTGTTGTTGTTCGCGGCGCTTGCGCTCCTCTTCTATCTTCTTCGCTGTGCTAAGCAGTCCGCATGCTGCAAAGATGTCCTGACCGCGGCTTGCTCGAATCGTCGTGAACACGCCGTGGTTTGTGAGGTAGTCGCGGAAGTTCTCTATGTGGCGGTCGTCTGTGCCTTCCAGATTCACGTTGGGGATAGGGTGGAATCGTATGAGGTTGAAGCGGCAGTCGAGTCCTTCTACGAGCTTTACAATCTCGCGAGCATGAGTCGTAGTGTCGTTCACGCCCTTGAACATTATATACTCGAAAGAAAGTCGGCGCTGGTGGGTGAAGTCGTAGTTGCGCATGAGGTCTACCACCTCAACGATAGACATGCCGCGCTCTGCTGGCATTAGTTGTGCGCGCTGTTCGGGTATCGGCGAGTGCATACTGATAGCCACATGGCAATCGCTCTCGTCGGGGAAGCGCTGCAGCTTCTTGCTCAGACCGACGCTGCTCACCGTGATGCGCTTAGGGCTCCATGCGTAGCCATAGTCGGCAGTCATTACCTGCGTCACCTTTAGCACGTTGTCGAGATTGTCCATCGGCTCGCCCTGACCCATGAACACGATGTTCGTGAGTTTCTCACGTTCGGGCAGCGAGTATATCTGGTTGAGGATGTCGGTCGCGGTGAGGCTTTCCTCGAAACCCTGCTTGCCGGTCTGGCAGAACAGACAGTTCATCTTGCATCCCACCTGCGACGATACGCACAGTGTGGCGCGGTCGTGATCGGGTATGTACACAGTCTCCACATGCTTGCCCGTAGCGGTGGGGAAGAGGTACTTTATGGTTCCGTCCTTCGATACCTGGCTGTCTATCGGGTCCATGCATCCGATGGTGTATTCGGCAGCCAAGCGCTCACGGTTAGTCTTCGAGATGTTTGTCATCTCGTCAATCGATTTTACGTGTTGTGTATATAGCCATTTCGCCATCTGTCCGCCGGTGAAGGCTGGCATACCGAGCGATTTTGCCACTTCCTTGAGCTCGTAGAGTGACATACCCATGAGCGGTATCTTCATATTTGTCATATCTGTGTACACTATTTGTTTTGCTGTAGTTGCGTCCTAAGCTACAAAGTTACGCATTTTTTTTGAAAATAATAAGGTGTATAACGAAAAAAGCGTGTAAAACATATTGTTTTACACGCTTGGTTTGGTAGTGGATAGGGGAATCGAACCCCTATGCCAAGATTGAGAATCTTGTATCCTAACCATTAGATGAATCCACCAACAGTAAAATTTTGCTCAAGAGAACAGCGGAAGCTGGGGGATTCGAACCCCCGGTACGGTTACCCGTACGGCAGTTTAGCAAACTACTGGTTTCAGCCACTCACCCAAACTTCCATACTGGTTGAAGTTAACCGGAGCACTGTTTCTCAATTGCGAGTGCAAAGGTATACGTTTTTCTCGTAACCGCCAAACGTTTCTTTGACTTTTTGTCGAAAAATGTGCATTTTCTTGAATTTTTAGGGTTGAAAGCCCGTTTTGGGGCTTGTCTTCGCAGCTTTTCTACTCAGATATGCGCTTGTAGTAGCGCAGGGTGCTGTCAGGTGAGTAAAGAATGTGTGTCAGTTCTTCGAGCAAAAAATCTGGTCGGAACGAAATTTCTTCGAAATAAGTTGAAGTTTTTCCGTTGCATTCGTAAATGTTGCCCTCCTTGAAAGCCTTTATTGTCTTGTATCCGCTGTATTCGGCTGCCAGTTCGTTGCGCGTTAGTGGTCGGTTTCCATAATAAATGAAGAGCCAAACATCGGCGTCGGTCGATTTGCTGATAACCATTTCGGGTGAAAGGTTTAGTGAACCGCTCTGATTATTGTCGGCGAAAATATATTTCCCGCCTGCATCCTTTATCAGTTTTGCCATCGAACTGTTGGCGCCGGGGCAGTACCATACACCATTTGTGACGCGTTCGGTGAGCACTTTCGGGTGTTTCTTTTGCTTATTGTTCTCGTTGACGATGGTTTTGTAGTTGTGTTCTATGGCTGCGAACAGCGAGTCGGCTGTATTTCCCTTTCCGGTGAGCATGCCATAGAAGCGCATCCATTCGGCGCGTCCCAGGGCGGATGTCTCCATGTAGTCGGCGCATTCTATGATTGCGGCGCCGATATTCTCGAGCTGGGCGTAGCTGCCTCCTTCGTATGGCGACATGAATATGGCGTCGGGTGAGAGTGTGATGATGCGTTCGATTGTTGGCGACATGCTGTTGCCGCAGTCGGCTATGATGCCTTTTGCCGCACGTCGCTGTATGTCGGATTGTGTGATGTACTGCAAGTCGCACACTCCCTTTATTGTCTCGGCCGCGCCAAGGTCGAAAAGTAGTCGGCAGTGGGGCGATGTCGAGACGACGGCGCTGTGTATCGGTGTGTATATAGCGGTGGCGTCTTTCGGTGGCGTCACTTTTCCCGAGTCCTTGCGGTTGATAAGGGCATAGCGGTGTAGGGTAGTGCCGGCTTTCCAAGGATTGCTCAGTTTCACGTCGGTATATCCGTCGTGGCGTACGGCTGGTGTGTGTTCGGCGTATTTGAATGCGATTGTGTCGCCGTCGCCGTTGTTGCTGTCGGTTGCCGTGTGGTTGTTGCACGAGGCGAGAAGAAGTATTGCGCTATATATATAATAAGGTAAGATGTTATATATATAATAATGTATAGGCTTGTGCGTGCTTGTTTGCTTTGTCATTCTTTCTGGTGTTTTTAGAATGTTATACATGTTGATGTTTGTGTAAATGAAAAAAGTGAAATGTTCAAACGAACATTTCACTTTTCTTGAGGTACCTAGCAGAGTCGAACTGCTCTACACGGTTTTGCAGACCGTTACCTAACCGATCGGCCAAGGTACCAAATAGGCTTGTTGCTTAATTGCGAGTGCAAAGGTAGCCATTCTTTTCGTAACAGCCAAATGTTTTTGCAACTTTTTTCAAGAATATTTCACTTTCCAGTGTTTTTTCTTAAAATCTTCATGTTTACGAGTCGATTTTCCTGAAATTGCTGCATTTCTCAGCGTGAACAGCCGCACTCGTGTGCTTGTTTCGCTTGCTGTTTTTTATCATCTGCTCCTTCAGAGCGCAGCCTTTACAGCCGTAGCATCCGCTTTTTGCTTCCTGTATAGCCATGTATGTGCGGTAGGCGATGTAGCAGATGGAGATGATTATTATGAATATTACAGAGACAAGTTGTAGCATGGGGCGTAAATATTAGTTGTCCGCGGCGACCGTTACGTACATCAGCGCCGTTCGTTGCGCAAGTATGTGCCGACCATAGCAGATATGCGTATCGGTCGGCGCGGACAAGAATTTCTAAAAAAAATTAGTATGCAAAGAGGGGATAATCCTTCATCGTCTCGTTCACCTTAGCGCGAACGCGAGCGATTACTTCCTCGTTCTCCGGGTCGTTGAGCACTTCCTCGATGAGTTCAGCAATGAGCACCATGAGGTCTTCCTTAGCGCCACGTGTTGTGATGGCAGGAGTTCCGAGGCGGCTGCCAGATGTCTGGAAAGCGTCTGTCGAACGGGACCATGTTCTTGTTCACGGTGATGTCGGCAGCAACGAGAGCGTTCTCAGCCACTTTGCCGGTGAGATCAGGATACTTCGAACGGAGGTCGACGAGCATAGAGTGGTTGTCTGTGCCGCCGCTCACGATAGTGAAGCCGCGCTTGATGAGTTCGTCTGCAAGCACGCTTGCGTTCTTCTTCACCTGCTTTGCCCACTCCTTGAACTCAGGCTGCAGAGCCTCGCCGAAAGCTACAGCCTTGGCAGCGATGACATGCTCCAACGGACCGCCCTGCTGTCCTGGGAACACTGCAGAGTTGAGCAACTGGCTCATCATCTTTGTTACACCCTTAGGAGTCTTCAAGCCCCACGGATTCTCGAAGTCCTTGCCCATAAGGATAATGCCGCCGCGCGGACCGCGCAGGGTCTTATGAGTAGTAGAAGTAACGATGTGAGCGTACTTCACAGGGTTGTCAAGCAAGCCGGCTGCGATGAGACCTGCAGGGTGAGCCATATCAATCATAAGCAGAGCGCCTACCTTGTCGGCAATCTCGCGCATGCGCTTGTAGTCCCACTCGCGGCTGTATGCCGAACCGCCACCGATGATAAGTTTCGGTTTGTGCTCAAGTGCGAGCTGCTCCATATGGTCGTAGTTCACGCGACCTGTCTCCTTGTCGAGGTCGTAGCCTATAGCGTGGTAGAGAATACCCGATGTGTTCACAGCCGAACCGTGTGAGAGGTGTCCGCCGTGAGAGAGGTTAAGTCCGAGGAATGTATCGCCAGGCTTCAGTACAGCAAGCAGCACAGCGGCGTTAGCCTGCGCACCAGAGTGCGGCTGTACGTTTGCATACTCAGCACCGAAGAGTTTTTTCACGCGCTCGATAGCCAGTGTTTCCACTTCGTCCACTACCTGGCAGCCACCGTAATAGCGCTTGCCTGGATAGCCCTCGGCATACTTGTTTGTGAGATAAGAGCCCATTGCCTCCATCACCTCGTCGCTGACGAAGTTTTCAGACGCGATAAGTTCTATACCCTTCAGCTGGCGCTGATGTTCTTTCTCAATCAGGTCGAAAATCACTTGATCTCTTTTCATAGTTAAAAGGATTTTAGTTATAGTTTATTAAACGAGTTCTACTTTCTCGATGAACTGTTCCTTGTCGCAGTAGTGGCATTTGAGGATGCCCTTCTCCTTGTTCACGACGTGGAAGACGGTGTGCATCGGCTCGTTGTTGGTGATGCACTTCGGGTTGTTGCACTTCACGATGCCGCGCAGCTCGTCGGGAGTCTTCACGGTCTTCTTCTCCACCACCTCGTAGTCGTGAATGATGTTGAGCACAACGTTCTGTGCTACGATCGGGAGGCGCGAAATCCCCTCGTCGGTGAAGAATTTGTCAGACACCTTGATGATGCCTTTGCGTCCTATCTTGTTCGACGGATAGTTGTAGCCGATGGTTACTGGTGTGTCGAGTGTTTCCAGTTGCAGCAGGTTTACAACCTGATATGTCTTCTCTGCCGGTATATGGTCGATGACAGTGCCGTTCTTGATGGCAGCCACTTGTCTTTCTGTCTTGTTGCTCATTGTATTATGTTTATTAATTGCTAAATAATTGTCTTGTCGTTGCGCACTTCGTCGAGAGAGATGCCGAGCACGTAGCAGAATATAGCCTCGCGGGCGAACAGACCGTTGCCAGCCTGCTGAATGTAGTAAGCGTGCGAACTCTCGTCTACGTCGTACGCAATCTCGTTAACACGTGGCAGCGGGTGCAGAATCTTCATGTTCTCCTTCGCCTTGCAGAGCATCTGGCGTTTCAAGATATACACGTTCTTCACGCGTTCGTACTCCATAAGGTCTGAGAAGCGCTCCTTCTGTACGCGTGTCATGTAGAGGATGTCGGCGTCGGCGATAACGTCTTCGTTGAAGTCGGTATGCTCTTCGAAACGTATGCCATGCTCGCGGCAGTAGATTTTGTATTCCTCAGGCATTGCCAGCTCCTTCGGCGCTACGAAGTGGAATGTAGGATTGAAGTGGCGCATGGCAGTGATGAGCGAGTGTACGGTGCGTCCGTACTTCAAGTCACCCACAAGATAGATATTAAGGTTTTCGAGAGTGCCTTGTGTTTTGTAGATTGAATAAAGATCAAGGAGACACTGTGACGGGTGCATGTGTGCGCCGTCGCCAGCGTTCACGATAGGAACGGGAGCCACTTCGCTGGCGTATTGCGCAGCGCCTTCAACGTAGTGGCGCATTACGATTACGTCTGCATAGTTTGAAACCATAAGGATTGTGTCCTTGAGGGTTTCACCTTTAGTTACGCTTGACGCCTTGGCGTCAGAGAAACCGATGACGCGCGCACCGAGACGGTTTGCTGCGGTTTCAAAACTCAATCGCGTACGAGTCGAAGGCTCGAAGAAAAGCGTAGCCACCACTTTACCTTTCAGCAATTCGCGGTTTGGGTGGTTCTCGAACTCCTTTGCCATTTCGAGCAAATACATTAGCTTCTCCTTGGGCAGGTCGGCTATTGTTACAAAATCGTGTCTCATTATTATTTAGAATTAATGGTTGTCTACAATTTGTCTGCTAAGGTAGTTATAATTTTTCAGATATGGCGTAAATGAAAACTATTATTTATGCTTTTCTCACTTTTTTGCCTTACCTTTGCAAAATATAAGAGATATTACTAATATAATTCAGTCCTATTACTAATATAATAAGGAATACATTACTAAAAATATGAGAAAAGTATTCGTACGCTCACTATGGACGTTGCTTGCCATCGTCATTCTCGGTTCGGCTGTTGCGTTCACGGCTATATGGAACGGTTTTATCGGATATATGCCGCCAGTTGAGGACTTGCAGAACCCTATCAACCGCTTCGCAACGCAGATCTATAGTGCCGACGGAAAGGTCATCGGCACGTGGAACTTCAATCGCGAGAACCGTGTCTGCGTTTCATACAACGACATCTCGCCATACCTGGTGCAGGCGCTTGTGGCTACAGAGGATGTGCGTTTCTACGACCATTCGGGCGTAGACTTCATCGCTTTGGGCAGAGCCATCGTCAAGCGCGGTCTGTTCGGCCAGGCTTCTGCCGGTGGCGGTTCTCCCATCACGCAGCAGCTTGCCAAGCAGCTCT
>ERZ780100.969-NODE-969-length-11037-cov-3.696685_pt1 | contig 11037 bp, 11 predicted proteins | sample MGYA00511573_ERZ780100 | MGnify/ENA primary metagenome ERZ780100 (study PRJEB29588, sample SAMEA2161876) | human gut metagenome | biome: human gut; feature: human-associated habitat; material: faeces | place: Denmark | collected 2008/2010 ...
CGGAACTTATTTCCGGAGTGCGCAACGGCAAAAAAACGGAACGTCACAGCAAACTCTTTCCCGGGTATGTTTATGCCAACATGTACCTGCTGGAAGCGGACGGCACCCTGAACAAGGACCTTTGGTACTTTATCCAGCAAATTGACGGTGTCATCAGCATTGCCGGCTCCCGCAACGCCCCCCTCCCCATGCGCAAGCGCGAGGTGGACGAGATCGGAAAGGCGCAGACGGCAGGAGAATAGGAGGAAAACAGAAATGCCCGAAAACAAGAAATTCTGGAAATTCTGCAATCAGGCAGGAAACAAGGTAGAGCTGCTGCTTTACGGCGACATTTCGCAGACGAGCTGGTGGGGCGACGAGGTGACCCCGAAGCAGTTTGCGGAGGAGCTGGCCGGTCTGGGAGCGCTGGACGAGATCACGGTGCGCATCAATAGCGGCGGCGGCGACGTGTTCGCAGCGCAGGCCATCGGCAACCAGCTTGAACAGCACCCGGCGGCGGTGACGGCGAAGATCGACGGCCTGTGCTGCAGCTCGGCACCATTTTTTCCCTCCCACTGCGGCAAGGTGATCGCCGCAAACGACAGCACCTACATGGTGCATCCGGTGCGCATGGGCGCTTACGGCTACTACAACGCCGAGGAATTGCAGAAGTACATCGAGGCGATGAACGCCATCCGGGAAAGCATCGTGGGCCTGTACGTGAAAAAGACAGGCAGAGATAAGGACGAGGTGGCCGGATGGATGGACGAGACAAGCTGGTGGACGGCGGCGCAGGCAAAGGAAAACGGCTTTATCGACGAGTTGACGGACGAGGCGGACGGAACGGTGATCGAAAACCGGGACGGGCTACTGTTCGTCAACAGCGTCAACACACACCTGCCTTTCGACAAGGCACCAAACTTTGTACAAAGCAGCAAGGCAGCTCCCGCCTCCTGCTCTGTAAATAACAAATGCCATAAGGAGGTAACGAACATGGCAAACGAGATTAAGACCGTGGACGACCTGCGCGGGGCCTATCCCGCACTGGTCAATGAAATCGAGGAGGCGGCGGCGAACAAAGCGACGAGCGACGAGCGCCAGCGCATCCACGACATCGAGGACATGGCCCTGTCCGGCAGCGAGGCGCTGACGAACGAGGCCAAGTTCACAAAGCCGGTGAGCGCCAGCGAGTACGCTGTGGCCATGATGAAAGCTGCCAAGGAGAGCGGCAACGCATGGCTCAACGGAGCAAAGGCCGATGCCGACAAGAGCGGCAGCGGCGGCGTGAAGAACGACGGCGGCACCGGCGGCGGTGTGGGCAAGCAGGACGAGTTCATGGACGCGATCAAGTCCATGGGCAAGAAGCAGTAAAGGAGGAGAAAGAACATGAGTATGGATTTGGCGAAAAAGACCTTTTCCACGCAGCCGGATTACCTGATCGCAGGGAATGCGGAGATCGTTACGGCAGTCAAGGAGGCATCCGCCGCATTGAAGCGCGGCGCTCCCGTGGTTCTCAACAGCGACGGCAAGCTGGCCGCCATCAGCGTGAGCGGCAGCAGCGCCCCCTACACCGTGACCACCACGGGCCTGTACGGCATTCTGGCGGAGGATGTCGCATCGGGCGAGGACGGAATTGTGTACCTCTCCGGCGAGTTCTTCGCCGACGCGCTGGTGCTGCCCGCCAACGCCACCGCTGCGGACGTGGAGGTTCCTCTGCGCAACCTCGGCATCTACTTGAAGTAAGGAGGAAGAAAGAATATGGCTAACGAAGTGAACATTTACTCCCCCCGCTATCTGGCGGAGGTGGTGAGACAGACCCCTGCCGTACACACCTATTTCCGCGACACCTTTTTCACCAACGTCAAGACGTTCGCTACCGAGCGCGTGGACATCGACCTTGTGAAAGGCGACCGCCGCATGGCGGCCTTTGTCCATCCCCGCGTGGGCGGCAAGGTGTTGAAAGCCAACGGCTACCAGACCGAGAGCTACAAGCCCCCTCTGATCAACCCCTATGACGTGACCACCGCTGACCAGCTCATGACCCGCCTGCCGGGCGAAGATCTGTACAGCGGCATGACCCCCGCTCAGAGGGCCGCGCAGAAGCTCATGGAGGAGTACGCCACACTGAACGACGCGACCACGCGCCGCGAGGAGTGGATGGCGGTGCAGGCCATCGTGACCGGCACCATCCCCATTGTGGGCGAGGGCGTGAACGAGACCATCGACTTCGGCCTGACCAACAAGAAAACCCTGACCGGCGACAACAAGTGGGGCGGCACCAAGGCCGACATCCTCGGCAACCTTGGTGACTGGACGGATGCGGTGCTGCACGGCGGCTTCGCCAACGTGGACACCATCATCATGGGCAAGACGGCCAAGGCAAAGTTCTTTGCCGATGCCAACGTGCAGAAGATGCTGGACAACCGCCGCATGAACCTCGGCGAGATCGCCCCCCGCGACCTGCCCAACGGCGTGAAGTACCTCGGCCACCTGAATGACCCCAGCCTTGACATGTACGTTTACGGCGAGGTCTACTACGACGACTGGACTAACCCCGACGCGCCGGAGACCAAGCCGCTTATCCCGGACAACATGATCATCCTGATCAGCTCCAGACCCAACTATATGATGGCCTACGGTGCCTGCACATACATCGAGGACGCATCCGGCCTGTGGGTGACCTCCCAGACCAGCCGCGTCCTGCGCAGCTATGTGGAGCATCATCCCGACCGCCGCATGGTGGAGCTGCAGGCGCACCCGCTGCCCATCCCCGACAAGGTGGATAGCTGGCTGGTGGCGACCGTGTGCTGACATGGCGCTGTTCGAGCTAAAGCAGGAATACAGCGGAGCGGAGGGGGCTGCCCCTCCGCTCACCTTTAAGGACTGTGCCGCAGCGGACATCGACGCGGCTTTCTTTGAGCAGGACGAACACGCGGACTGGCATACGGTTGACGGCAAGGACGCACTGGTGATCGTGGACGATCAACGGCTCAAAGAGCATAGCGCCCATTTGGAGGCGGGAGCCAAGCAGAACTTCGACACGGGACTGTATACGGCCTACACAGTGCTGTATATCCGCGTGAGAGACTACGGGCCGAAGCCGAAAGTGGGAAAGCACCTCGTTCTGGACAAAGGGACGAACCGGCAGCGGTCGTATACCATCCTCAACTGCGAGGAGGAGGCGGGCGTGTACCGCATTTCCATGGAAAGGACGCGGCAATGAGCAGAGTAACCTATGACGCAGGGAACCTGACCATCGAAGTGGACGGGCTGGACACCGTGGCGGCGGCGCTGGGCGATTTGAAGAAAAAGACCCCGGCGGCGGCCAAGGTAGCCATCAACGCCACGGCACGGCAGGCCCGCAAGCTGATGATCGCAAAGGCAAAGGCACGGTACGCCGTGAACGCGGCGGGCAGGCGGCACCTGAAAGACCTTGTGCAACGGAAAAAGGCCAGCAACACCAGTTTAAGCGCAGAGCTGCACATCGCAAAGATGCGCAACGATCTCGGTTATTTCCAGCACAGGCCGACGGAGCGCTTTACCGGGCGCGAGGTTTTGCACCACGCGCCAAAGTATGTGAAAGCCCGTGTTCTGAAAGCCTCGTCCATGGCGGCGCTGACGGGCAACGCCAACATGAGCAAAGGATTTCTTGTGCAGTTCAAGAGCGGCCACATCGGCATGGTGCAGCGGCAGATCGGCTCCAGCTCCAGCCACACGGTCACGGAGCGGGGGCATCCGAGATGGCGGAACAAAAACGGTAAGGTGGAAAAGCTGGTGACGATGGGAAGCCCGTCGGCCTCGGCGATGCACTCTACCGTCTGGCCGATGGTGGAGCCGGAGGTGTCCGAGTATCTGCAAGACCGACTGATGGAGCAGACCGAACGGGTGCTGGCGCGAGCGGCGAGGAGGAAGTAAGCCATGAAGAACTATATGGATGCGGTGAGGGCCGCAGGCATCGGGCGAACTCCCCAGCTCTGCCAAGACGCGCTGATCGAAACGCTGGAGGAGCTTTTCGCCGGGAAGAAGTACAACGGCCAGCAGAGCCGCAAGGAGCTGAAAATCTTCAAGCAGGATTTGCCGGTGCCGGAGGACTATGACGCGGATGTGGACACGGACGCGGCGGCGGCCCCGTACATCGTTGTGCGCATGACAGGCGGCGAGATCAAGAACGACGACGGGCCGCAGGCGGTTGAGTTCAGCCTGATCGTGTGCGCCTACGACGAGGGCAAGGAGCGAGAGGGCTATCAGGATGTTGCCAACATCAAGGAGGACATCGTGCAGCGGTTATGCACCAAGCCGTATTTCGGCGGGGCGTTCACCGTGCTGAAACCCATTGCGTGGGCCATGCAGCAGGACGACACCTACCCGTACTACTTCGGGGCGTGTTCGTTGACCTGCACCGCACCGGCCATGACACAGGACACAGAAATGGAGGAGCTGGTATGAGCAAGAAAAACGATAAGCTGGCGGCGGATGCCGCTGTGAATGAGACGGCCATCCCGGCGGCGGAGACCGCTACCGAGACCACGCCAACGGAGCGGGAGAATACGAGCGCGACGCAGGTTTACTGCGGCCCAACGGTGCGCGGCGTTGCCAAGCAGTACACGGTATTTCACGGCGGCATCCCGGAGGCGCTGGAGGCGTTCATCGCCATTCACCCGGAGGCTGGGGAGCTGGTGGTGGACGTGGAGCGCTTTGCCGAGACGAGAAAGCGGCTGGAGACCGCAGGAACGGCGGAGGCCATTCTGTACGGCAAGATCAAATCCGAACTGTAAGGAGGAAGAAAGACTATGGCATACAAACACGGCGTATACACGAGCGAGGTTGCGACCAGCATGGTCGCGCCCATCACCGGCACGGCGCGCTTGCAGGTGATCGTAGGCACCGCCCCGGTGAATATGCTCAAAGACCCGGCGGCGGCGGTCAACGTGCCGCTGCTGGTGAGCAGCTACAAGGAGGCCGTGGAGGCGGTGGGCTATCTGCCTGACTTCGCCAACTACACCCTCTGCGAGTGCATCAGCGCAAATTTCAGCGTTGTGGGTATCGCGCCCATGGTGCTGATCAATGTGCTTGACCCTGCCAAGCACAAGATCGCCATCACCGGCGGAACCGTTCAGGTGAACGACGGAGTGGCGGTGCTGGAGGAGACAGGCGTTCTGCTGGAGGGGCTGACCGTTAAGAGCGGCTCCACCACGCTGACCGCAGGCACGGACTACACCACCACATGGAACGACGACGGTACGCTGAATATCGTGGTGCTTTCCACCGGCGCGGGTAAGGAAGCAACGAGCCTGACTGTGACCGGCAACAAGATCGACCCCAGCAAGGTGACGGCGGCGGACATCGTGGGCGGTGTGGACAGCTCCACCGGCAAGGAGACCGGCCTTGAGGTGGTACGTCAGGTCTATCCGAAGCTGTCCATGACACCCGGCATCCTGCTGGCCCCGCGTTTCAGCAAGGACGCGACGGTGGCGGCGGCATTGCAGGCCAAGACCAAGAGCATCAACAGCGTGTTCGGCGCGGTGTGCGTTGTGGACATCGACAGCAGCAACACCGGCGCGACCAAGTACACCGCCGTCAAGACCACCAAGGAGGCGCAGGCGGTGAGCGACCCCAACGCCTACGCAGTCTGGCCCTTTGCCAAGGTGGGCAACACGGTGTACAGCGGCAGCGCACTGGGGGGGGGGCTGGCAGGCTACACCGACGCGCAGAACGACGACACGCCCAACGTCAGCCCCAGCAACAAGACCATCGCCGTTTCTGCTGCCTGCCTCGAAGATGGCACGGAGGTGGTGCTTGATCAGGAGCAGGCCAACACCGTGAACAGCTTCGGTGTGGCAACATGGCTGAACATGAACGGCTTCCGCCTGTGGGGCAACAACACGGCGGCCTACCCCGGCATCAGCGACCCGAAAGACCGCTGGTTCAGCGTCCGCCGCTTCCTGACGTGGGCGGCCAACACGTTTATCCTGACCTACTTCCAGAAAGTGGACAGCCCCGCCAACAAGCGGCTGATCGAGGCATCGTGGACAGCGAGAACGTGCGCGGCAACGGCTTTGTGGCCCGTGGTGTGTGCGCCCGCTATGAGATCACGTTCAACGAGGACGAGAACACCACCGCCGATCTGCTGGACGGCAAGATCACGTTCCACCAGTACATCACCCCGTTCACCCCTGCGGAGGACATCGAGGACATCATCGAGTTTGACCCCGACGCTCTTTCCGCCGCGCTGAACTGATAAGGGAGGGTAAAGAAGATGATTTCCAACAATTATATCCCGGAGAAGATCAACGAATATAACGCCTATCTGGACGGCACGAAGATGATCGGCGTGGCCGCGTCGGTGACGTTGCCGGAGGTCAACATGAAAACCAGCACCGTTTCCGGCGTGGGCGTGAACGGCGAGCTGGACAGTCCCACCATCGGCCAGTTTGAAAGCATGGAGCAGGAAATCCAGTTCAACACGCTCTACAGCTCCGCCATGGATATGCTCTCTCCCCTGTCCACGGTGAACCTGACGCTGCGAGCCTCGCAGCAGGTCTACGACAAGCAGGGCGGCTACAATTTCAAGGGCCTGCGCGTGGTGGAGATCGGGCGCGTGAAGAAGTTCAACCCCGGAAAGGTGGAAAAGGGTGAGGCCATGGAGGCCACCGTGACGCTGGAGCTGACCTACCTGATGATCGAGGTGGACGGCCAGCAGCTCTTGGAGGTTGACAAGCTCAACGGCATCTACAAGGTCAACGGCACGGATATGCTGGCGGGCGTGAACAGCTTGATCTAACGGGCGCAAAACAATACGGCCTGTCCCTGCGCAAACGGGGGCGGGCCGTGTTTTCACACAACGAAACGACGCTGAAAGGAGCGAACACCAATGGCAGAGGACAAGATCACGGCGGCGGAGACCGCAAACGAGGGGACAAAAAAGAGCGAGAACATCGTGGAGCTGGCAAGGCCCTACGGGTTCGAGGGCAAGGAGTACGGAGAGATCGACCTGACGGGGCTGGAGAAGCTGACCGTGCAGGACGCTATCGACGTGCAACGGCAGCTTTTTGGTGAGGGCGAGGCGGCGGCCTCGGTGCTGTGCGAGACCACGACGGCATTTGCCCGCGCCATGGCGGTCAAGGCCACCGGAATGCCCATTGAGTTTTTCAAGCTGATGCCTCGCGGCGCTTTCAAGCGCGTGGCAGGTGCGGTGCGCAGACACCTGAACGTGGAGAGCAGAACGGAAAACCATGTGATGCATCTGGAGAAGCCACGCCATTACAAGGGCAAGGAGTACCGGGACATCGACCTGAACGGCGTGGCAGACCTGAACACGCTGAATGAGAGCGAGGCGGAGAACCGCATGGCCCGCGAGGGCTTTGTGGTGACGGAGAACAGTACCAACTATCTGTACTCCTGCGTGATCGCCGCCATGGCAACGGGCATCCCGGAGGAGTTCTTTACCACGCTGCCCCTGTATGAGCTGCTGAAACTGAAAAACGCGGTGAACGACGCGGATTTTTTCGGATAAAGGGCGGAGCCAAGGCCCTGCGGAAAGCGGCTATCCGGCTGTCCTCGGTGACACGGACGGGCGTGGACTTCTATCTGAAAATGCCTGTCCGGGACTTTATTGAGCTGAATAGCGAGGTGGCGGAGGAATGGCGAACAATAAAACATTAGAGTTAAGCATCAAGATCGCCGGTAAGATGGACAAAAGCCTGATGGCGGCGCTGAACGGGAGCCAGAGCCAGATCAGCAGCTTTGCCCGCAGCATCAGCTCCATCGGAACGGCGGGACTTGCGGCCATGGGGACGCTGGCGACGGCGACTGTGGCGACCATCGCAAGCTGCACCAAGGAAGCGGCGAAGTTTGAAAACTACATGGCGGATGTGGTCAAGTACGTAGACGGTCTGGCAGATGCTACCGGAAAGATCAGCGACAAGGTGGCGGATAACGGCAAGACCTACGCGCAGAACTACGAGGCCATGAAGGACGCAATCAAGGATTTAAGCACACAAATCCCCTATACGCAGGAGGATTTGACACGCCTCGCCGCTGCGGCGGGCCAATCCGGCAAGTCTATGGAGGACTTGATCAAGATCGACAGCTCCGGCAATGTTACCGGTTTCCTGCGGGACATCGCCATGACCGGCGCGGCCATGGACATCAGCGCCGATCAGGCGGGCAACTGGGCCGCCAAGTGGGAGCAATCGCTGAAAATGACCCACGAGGAGGTCATGGTGCTCTTTGACCAGATCAACTATCTGGGCGCAAACAGCGCGACCACGGCGGCGGAAATCGCGGAGGCGGTCAATTCTGCGGCGAGCCTCGGCCAAGTGGGCGGCGTAAGCGCGGCCACAACGGCGGCGTTGGCGGATGCCATGCTGGCAACAGGCGTATCGACTGATCGCGTCGGCACCAGCATCAAGCGCATGATCGTGAATTTGAGCAAGGGCGCAAGTGCGACGAAAGCCCAGAAAGAACAGTTCGAGGAGATGGGCATGAGCGCGGAGTGGGTCGCCAAGGCCATGCAGGAGGACAGCGTGGGAACGCTGGATACCATCTTCAAGGCCATCAACGATCTGCCACAGGAGCGACAGGTAGCGGCGCTGTCCACCCTGTTCGGCCAATGGGCCATTGAGGGCGGCGCGAAGATCGTCAACAATCTCGATGTGTACCGAAAGGCGCTGGAAATGGTGAGCGACCCAAGCCTGTACACGGGAAGCATGGAGCGGGAGTTCAACATCAAATCGCAGACCCCGGAGGCCATCGAGACCATGCTGAAAAGCACCAAGACGGCGCTGAAAATCGAGATCGGCGATGCGTTCCTCCCGGCGAAAAAACAGTTCAATCTCTCCATGATCGACTTTCTAAACAGCATCCGAAAGAATATGCCGGAGCTGACGCAGCTTGCGGAGAGCTTGGGAACGCTGGCAAGCCGGGGCGTGGAGAAGCTGGGGAGCGCTATGGACACGGCGCTGCCGTACATCCAAAAGGGGCTTGACTACCTGATCAACAACGGCGAGCAGGTGGTGCGTGTGCTGGGCGGCATGGCGGCGGCGTTTGTTGGCATGAAGTTCGCCCCGGCGGCGGAGGCTATTTTCTCCGGCGGAAAGGGCGGACTTGCGGGCCTGTTCAAGAGCGGCCAGAGTGCGGGTGTGGCGGGCGCGGGGCTTTTCTCTGCGTTCCGGGGCGCATCGGGAAGCAACGGCTTCCGCACGACGCTGGGGGCGGCAATCTCCAGTCTGATCGGTGGAAACGGCATCAAGGGAACCACAGGACTTTTGAGCGCGGCGGCGGGGACGCCGGGGCTGTTGTCCGGCTACCAAAGCGCGGGAAGCGTCCTGCGGGGGGCAATCGGAAACAGCAAGACCGCGCAATGGCTGGGCGGCATCGGCTCGTCCCTCGGAAATCTCGGCGGGATGTTCGCCAACAGCCGGGCCGGACAATTTGCGGGCGGCCTTATGGGAAAGGCGGGCGGTGCGCTGGGTAAGTTGACCATGCCGCTACGACAGGGCATCGCGGGCATTGGAGCGGCGGCTACCATTCAGGGCAGCATCTTCCAGCAGGGTCTTTCCGGCTTGCTGGGGAAAGCGGGAGGCGTGGTAAGCGGTATCGCAAACTCCGGTGCCGGGAAAGCTGTCGGGAGCATATTCAGCGGCGGGGCCGGTCTACTGGGGAGTATCTATGGCCCTATTGCTGGCGGCCTCGGTAGTCTGCTGTCCGGGGCGCTGCCTATTGTGGGTGTGATCTCCGGCATCATCGCCGTGGTGAGCATCCTGACGGACAAGTTCGGCGGGCTGGACAAAATCGTACAGCGTGTGTTCGGCGACACGGGACTGGAAAAGTTTACGGTATTCAAGGACGCGCTGCTGGGATTGTTCGAGGACGGCGGTGTGGCAAAGGCGCTGCAACCGCTGCAGGAGAGCATCACCAATCTGTTCGGCGAGGACGCGGGCGCAGCCTTTGGAGGCATTACCACCATCCTGCAATCGGTGATGGGCGTGATCGGCCAGCTCGTGACCTTTTCACAGACGACGGTGCGGCCCATCATCGAAAGCATATTCGGCTTTATCACACAGACGGTGGTGCCGGTCATTCTGCAAACCATCACAGCGGCGGCTCCATCCATCGCATCCATCATCAGCGGCGTGGGTTCCGTGGTCATGACGGTGGCGCAGATCATCGGCGAGGCAATTCAGTTCCTTATGCCGATCATTCAGACGGTGATCACGGTGCTGTTGCACATTGGTCAGGTAGTGGTTCCGGCGGTGCTGGCCGCCATCGGTGTCTTTGCCGAGGGCATCAGCAGCGCGATCAACGGGGTCAAGACCATCTTTGAGGGCGTGATCAACTTCATCACCGGCGTGTTCTCCGGCAACTGGCGTATGGCGTGGGAGGGTGTGAAATCCATCTTCGTGGGCATCTTCAATACGCTGGGCGCTCTGTTCAAGACCCCCATTAACGCGGTGATCGCCCTGATCAACAAGGCAATCGCAGGCATCAACAGTCTCGGCATTACCATCCCGGACTGGGTGCCGCTGCTGGGCGGCAAGTCGTTCTCCATCAATATCCCGGAAATCCCCATGCTTGCGCAAGGCGGCTTTACAAACGGAGCAAGCATCGCGGGCGAGGCCGGAACGGAGGCGGTGATCAGCTTCCAGCGGGCGGCCCGGCGGGACAATCTGGACATCTGGGCAAAGGCCGGGCAAATGCTGGGCGTGAAGCCGGTGGAGCTGGCGGAAATCGACGGCGGCGGCTCCGGCGGCGGAGGCGGCATGACCTTTGCGCCGGTGATCAACATTCAGGGCAGCGCCGACCGCAGCATGGTGGAGGAGGCTCTGGCCGAGGCGCAGGCACGGTTTGAAGCGTGGTATCTCCAGATGCAGCGCAGACAGGCCCGCACGGCATACTGACGGGAGGAAACGCGATGTACACGACCAAGAGCGGCGACACATGGGATGTGATCGCCAAGGAGGTATACGGCAGCGAGTACCACGCCGACGTGCTGATGGCGGCCAATCCGCAGGAGATCGACACGTTTATCTTCAACGCCGGGGCGGCGGTGTACACCCC
>ERZ780100.973-NODE-973-length-10994-cov-2.366853_pt1 | contig 10994 bp, 8 predicted proteins | sample MGYA00511573_ERZ780100 | MGnify/ENA primary metagenome ERZ780100 (study PRJEB29588, sample SAMEA2161876) | human gut metagenome | biome: human gut; feature: human-associated habitat; material: faeces | place: Denmark | collected 2008/2010 ...
TTCGTACTGGTGAATTAGTAGGATTAAAATGGAGTGATGTTGATTTTAAGAATAAGACAATATCAATTCAAAGGGCAACGGAATATAGACATTCCACCAAAGAATGGAGAACAGGAGAGCCAAAAAGTAAAGCCGGATACCGTACAATCCCTCTGACTGATGAAGCTGTAAATATTTTGAGATTGCAGAAGAAAAAGAACCAGTCATTTCAAATGATTGAAATGGAATGGAAAGATCAGGTTTACGCTGATGTTTCTTTCAGCCAACTGGATTCAAAAGGAACACCAGTTAAAAACAGCACGTATGACACGGCACTTTTTAAAATTTGCGAAAAATGTAATCTTCCTAAGTTTTCTATGCACGTTTTGAGACATACTTTTGCTACTAGATGTATTGAAGCCGGAATGATCCCTAAGACACTTCAAACAATTTTGGGGCATTCAAATATATCTATTACAATGAATTTATATGTGCATACAACAGAAGATCAGAAGAGCAAAGAAATGGAAAAAGTGGCACGTGCGCTTAAAGTAGTCTAAAATTGGTACGTGATTGGTACGTAAACAGTATATTAAAACTAAGAAATGCTGATAAATACTATGTTTTTAAGGAGGTAAAATTAAAAATGAAATTAGGTATCGTGGGGCTTCCCAACGTAGGAAAAAGTACATTATTCAATTCACTGACAAAAGCGGGTGCGGAATCGGCAAACTATCCGTTCTGTACCATTGACCCCAATGTGGGTATCGTAGCAGTGCCGGATGAAAGATTAAAGCTTTTGGGAGATATGTATCAGTCCAAGAAGGTGACACCGGCGGTTATTGAATTCGTAGACATTGCCGGTCTGGTAAAGGGTGCCTCCAAGGGCGAAGGTCTTGGCAACCAGTTCTTAAGCAATATCCGAGAAGTAGATGCCATTGTGCATGTGGTAAGGTGCTTTGAAGACCCCAATGTCATTCATGTGGACGGCAGTGTGGACCCCATGAGAGATATTGAAACCATTAACTTAGAGCTTATTTTCTCCGATCTGGAAATTCTAGAAAGAAGAATTGCAAAGACTGCAAAAGCAGCCCGTATGGACAAGTCCCTGGAAAAAGAATTGGCACTGCAGGAAAAGATGAAAGCGCATCTGGAAGCCGGCAAGCTGGCAAGAAGCTTTGTGACCGAGGATGAGGATGAATTAGCATGGCTGGCAGAGTACAATCTGCTTACCTACAAACCGGTAATTTTTGCGGCAAACGTAGCGGAAGATGATTTGGCAGACGATGGCGCAAGCAACATAGGCGTGGCAAAGGTCAGAGAATTTGCGGCAAAAGAAGGCAGCGAGGTATTTGTTATCTGCGCCCAGATTGAACAGGAGATTGCAGAGCTGGATGATGATGAAAAGGCAATGTTCTTAGAGGACTTAGGGCTGAAAGAGTCCGGCCTTGACAAGTTAATCCGCGCAAGCTATAAACTGCTGGGACTGATCAGCTACCTGACAGCCGGAGAGGACGAAACCAGAGCGTGGACCATTAAAATCGGCACCAAGGCTCCGCAGGCAGCCGGTAAAATTCATACCGATTTTGAAAGAGGTTTTATCAAGGCGGAGGTAGTTAATTACAAAGACCTTTTGGAGCAGGGATCCCTGGCGGCTGCCCGTGAAAAAGGTCTGGTGGGGATGGAAGGCAAGGATTACGTGGTAAAAGACGGCGATGTCATTCTGTTCCGTTTCAATGTATAAGGCAGTTACGATGCACTACCCTAAAATCAAAAAGCATAATTAGTAGTGAAAATGACAGCAGGTACAAGATATTGTACCTGCTGTTTTTGCGTGAAAAATTTCCAGTATTTTCTTAAGAAAAAATAAAGAAATTCCTCTATTTTGCTTGCTAAATTCCACTTTTTATTATAAAATCAGTATAAAAGTGGTGGAAAGTGGTACCAAGTGGTTTGAAGTGGTAAATAAATCCCTTTCCGTGGCAGCAACTTTAAGGCGGGTGATCGGATATGTTCATGGGCGAATACAACCATACGATTGACGCGAAGAGCAGGCTGATCATTCCTTCAAAGTTCCGCGAAATTCTGAAAGACGAATTCGTGGTGACAAAAGGACTGGATGGCTGCTTGTTTGACTTTGACAACTCCGAGTGGACCGCATTTCAGGAAAAACTGCAGAAGCTGCCTTCCTTAACCAACCCGGAAGTCCGTAAGTTTGTCCGTTTCTTCATGGCAGGCGCATCAGTCGTCGAAGTAGACAAGCAGGGGCGTATCTTGATTCCGGCGGCACTGAAAGAATTTGCCGCACTGCAGAAAGATGTGGTGCTGATTGGTGTAGGAAACAGGGCAGAAATCTGGAGTAAGGAAAGATACGACGGAACAGTTACCTACGAAGACATGGAAGAAATCGCAAAACACATGTCGGAGCTTGGACTTGGCATTTAAGCTTAAGGGCCAGACAGGGACTGGAAACAGAAAAGCAAGAAGGAGCAGAAGATGGCGTTTTCCCACTATTCGGTTTTACTGAAGGAAACCATTGAAAATCTGAATATCAAAGAAGACGGCATCTACGTGGATGGAACGACCGGCGGCGGGGGACATGCCCTGCAGGTGGTAAAACGCCTGTCCGATAAGGGAAGATTTTTCGGAATTGACCAGGACGATGCCGCAATCGCAGCAGCCACAGAACGACTTGCCGATTATGCCGAAAAAGTAACGCTTATCCGCAGCAACTATTGCCGGATGAGGGAAGTGCTTTCCGAATACGGCGTAGAAAAAGTGGATGGCATTGTACTGGATCTGGGGGTTTCCTCCTACCAGTTAGATACAGAAGAAAGAGGTTTTTCCTACCGGTTTGATACCCCTCTTGACATGCGGATGGACAGAAGACAGTCCCTTACCGCCAAGGATATTGTAAACGGATATCCCGAAAGAGATCTGTACCGCATCATCCGGGACTACGGAGAAGACCAGTTCGCAAAGAACATTGCCAAACACATTGTGCAGGCAAGAGAGAAAAAAGAAATCGTAACCACCGGGGAACTGGCGGAGATTATAAAGGGAGCCATTCCTGCAAAGTTCCGGCAGTCGGGGCATCCGGCAAAGCAGACCTTTCAGGCAATCCGTATTGAATGCAACCGGGAGCTGGAAGTGTTGAGAGATTCACTGGATATGATGATAGACCTCTTAAATCCAGGCGGAAGGCTTTGCATCATCACCTTCCATTCCTTAGAGGACAGACTGGTGAAATCGGCATTCAAAAAGGCAGAAAATCCTTGTACATGCCCGCCGGAATTTCCGGTATGTGTGTGTGGAAAGAAGCCCAGGGGAAAGGTTATCAGCAGAAAGCCGATACTTCCGGGTGAGGAGGAGCTTGCTGAAAACAGCCGTTCCAAGAGCGCAAAACTACGGGTGTTTGAAAAAGCCGAAGAAATTGGATAAGGCGCAAGAGATTGTAAAAACTGAAAATTTGATAAAGAAAAATCAGCTTAAAAAACTCGGAAAACAAAATTTGACAGATAGAAAAACAGATAAGATAAAAGGGTAAAAACCATAGCATCTTAGGTAAGACATCAAAAAAGAAATGAGGGAAAGAAATATGGCAAGGACGCAGGGGAGAAACACACAGAACAGAAGTACACAGAATAGAAGAACAAGGGGCTACGGAGATTATTATGTGGATGGCAGTACAGCAAGACAGCTCGATGTCAGACGTGCAATAGAAGAAGAACCCAGAAAGAAAATCAGCAACGAAACCAGAAAGAACCGGGAAAGAGCACATCATATGAACTTTGGTTATGTGGTATTCTTAGCCCTGGCGATGATGGTTGCCGGTTACGTGTTAATCGGTTATATCCAGCTGCAGGCAGAAACAACGGCAAAGGTAGAAAAAATCGCATCCCTGGAGAAAGAACTGAATAACTTAAAGCTTTCCAACGATGATGAGCTTGCCCGTATCAACAGCAATGTTAATCTGGACGAAATTAAAAGAATTGCCATCGGTGAACTGGGAATGGTATACGCACAGGAAGGTCAGATTGTATACTACAACAACGAAGGCAGCGATTATGTAAGACAGTTTGGCGATATACCCAAACAGTAAATAAAGACGGGGTGTAAAGCACATTGGGCAGAAAAGAAAGAGAAAAGAATAAGAGAATGGCAAAAAAAGCCAAAATGAAATTAAGACAGAAATTTCCTATCCGTATGCAAAAGAAGCTGATAGTACTTTTCTGTCTGATTTTATTGGCATTTGTGGGACTGAGCGCCCGGTTAATCTGGATAAACAGTAAAAAAGGCGAGCAGTACAGCAAGCAGATTTTATCCCAGCAGAAATACGACAGTGTAACACTCCCGTACAGACGGGGGGATATTTTAGACTGTAACGGCACCACACTGGCGGTCAGTGAAAAAGTATACAGTTTAGTACTGGATGCCAAGGTCATGCTGACCAAGGACGGAAAATATCTGGACTCCACCTTAAAAGCACTGGAAGAATGCTTTCCGCAGCTTGACATGAAGGAAGTTAAAAATTACATTACCAATAATCCGACCAGCAGTTATTATGTACCGCTTAAAAAAATGTCCTATTCGGAAATCAGTGATTTCATGGAAATCCAGAACGATACACAGAAGGACGAGGACGGTAATCCGGGACGGGGCAACGATATCAAGGGCGTATGGTTTGAGGAAAGCTATAAAAGAGGCTATCCCTACGGCAGTCTTGCCTGTGATGTCATCGGCTTTACCACATCGGACGGCATCGGCATGTACGGTCTGGAAGAGTATTACAACGATTTGCTGAGCGGCACCAACGGCAGGGAATTCGGTTACTTAAATGACGACTCCAGTCTGGAGCGTACCACGAAGCCTGCACAGGACGGTTACACCATCGTCAGTACCATTGATGCCAACATCCAGTCCATTGTGGAAGAAAAGCTGAACAATTTCTGGGTGGAATACAAGGACAATTATAAAGAAGGACAGGCAGCAAACAACATCGGCTGTATTGTCATGGACGTAAACAGCGGAGAGGTACTTGCCATGGCAAGTGCTCCGACCTTTGATTTGAACAGTCCCTATGATCTGAGTGCGTATTACGACGAAGACCAGATTACATTGATGAAGGAAGATGATACTTATTTTGAAACCTTAAACAGCATCTGGCGTAACTTCTGCATTACGGATACCTACGAGCCGGGTTCTACCTTTAAGCCTTTTACGGTGGCAATGGGACTGGAAACCGGAAAAATCCATGATACGGATACCTTTGAATGCGGAGGAAGCCTGGAGGTGGGCGGTCATAAAATCCGGTGCCACAACCGGTACGGCGACGGAACGGTTACCGTAAAGCATGCGATTGCCAGCTCCTGTAATGTGGCATTAATGAGGATGTCTTTTGCAATCGGAAAGGAAACCTTTGCGGAATACCAGAGAAATTTTAATCTGGGATTAAAGACCAATATTGACCTTGCAGGGGAAGCCAGGACGGCGGAACTGGTGCACGGTGCGGAGAAAATCGACCAGACGGACCTGGCGGTCAGCTCCTTCGGACAGGGCTTTAACGTCACCATGATCCAGATGATTACCGGCTACAGCGCCTTAATTAACGGCGGCTATTATTACGAACCTCATATGGTAAAGCAGATACGCACCACAAACGGCGCCGTTGTAAAAAACATTGAGCCGCGCGTATTAAAACAGGTGGTATCCGAGAGCACATCCGCTTATTTAAGAGAGTACTGCGAAGCGGTATGCGACCCCAATTACACCGGCAACACCGGTAAATCCGCAAGACCTGCCGGTTATTTAATCGGCGGTAAGACCGGTACCGCACAGACACTTCCACGAGGAAACGGAGAATACGTTGTTTCCTTTATCGGCTTTGCACCGGCGGATGACCCGCAGATTGCCATTTATGTGGTAATTGACAGACCGAACATGCCGGACCAGACCGGCGGTACCAGACAGGCAGCCATTATTGCCAAGAATGTCCTGACGGAAGTTTTGCCTTACATGGGCATCTTCATGACGGAAGAGCTTTCCGAAAAGGAATTAAAGGAGCTGGAAGAAAAGAAGCTGGATGATACCAGAAAATACGGTACTCCGGTGGTAAAGGAACCCAGCACGGACCCGGCGGATTACGGCGATATGGGTACTACACCGGCCTGGAAGAGCTTTGAAAAAGATCCGGAAACCGGTTATTACATTGACCCGAACACCAATGAACTGTTAGACCCGGAGACCGGGAATCCGGTAGGAACCAATTACGACCCCATTCCATCAGAGTAAAATACATAACCTCATAAAAAAGGGAATAGAGTATAACAAGACCTTTTTTGTGAGGTTATTATGTTAAATACCCCCCATAAAACCCATTACCGGAAAAAAATAACCGTCACGTTTTTTATCTGTGCGGGACTTCTGGCGATTTTGTTTTTCAGGCTTGTGTACCTGATGGTGGCGAAAGCCGATTATTATTCTGCGAAAGCGCAGGAGCTGCATGAGAGGGAAAGAAGCATCAAGGCCGCAAGGGGACGGATACTGGACTGTAACGGCACCGTGATTGCGGATAACCGGACGGTCTGCACCATTTCCGTCATTTATAACCAGATAGAGGACAGGGAAGCGGTCATTTCCATGCTGTGCAGGGAGCTGTCTTTGTCGGAAGAATATGTCCGCAAACGGGTGGAAAAATATTCGTCCATTGAGCGCATCAAAAGCAACGTGGACAAAGAAACCGGGGACCGCATCCGGGAGTACGACCTTGCCGGGGTAAAGGTGGATGAAGATTACAAACGCTTTTATCCTTACGGAGAGTTAGGCTCCAAGGTGCTGGGCTTTACCGGCAGCGACAACCAGGGAATTATCGGTCTGGAGGTCATTTACGAAGAGTATCTGGCAGGAAAGAAAGGTACCATTTTAACAGTGACCGATGCCAGGGGCATTGAAGTGGAGGAAGCGGGAGAAAGCCGTATAGAGCCGGTAAACGGCGGTGATTTACATATCAGTATGGATATGAATATTCAGAGCTATGCGACCCAGCTTGCCTATCAGGCGATGGAAACCAAGGAAGCCAAGAGTGTTTCCATCATTGTTATGAATGCGAAAACCGGAGAAATTCTGGCTATGGTGAACACCCCGGAATTTGATTTGAACGAGCCTTACGTGCTGACGGAGGACATCTTAAAATATGCAGGCGGAACGGACGTATCGGGCAACAGCATTTCCTCGGGGGATGACCTTTCCGAACAGGAAAAACAGAATCTGTTAAATGCCATGTGGAGAAACGGCTGCATCAACGATACCTATGAGCCGGGCTCCACGTTTAAGATTATTACGGCGGCTGCCGGACTGGAATCGGGAGTGGTAACACCGCAGTCCACCTTTTCCTGTCCCGGATTCATTATTGTGGAGGACCGGAAAATCCGCTGCCACAAGGTGGGAGGGCACGGCTCCGAGGACTTTGTGCATGCCACCATGAACTCCTGCAATCCGGTGTTTATCACTGTGGGACTGCGTATGGGAGTGGAAACCTATTACGACTACTTTGAAAAGTTTGGGCTTTTGCAGAAAACCGGCGTGGATCTGCCGGGAGAAGCCGGAACCATTATGCATAAAGAGAAAAATATCGGAGCGGTGGAGCTTGCCACCATTTCCTTCGGGCAGTCTTTCCAGATTACGCCCATTAAGCTTCTGACAACCGCCGCCTCCATTGTAAACGGCGGCAATCTGGTTACACCCCATTTCGGCGTGGAAGTAACGGATGCAGAGGGTAACTGTGTGGAAACCTTTGAATATCCGGTATCGGAACAGATTGTATCGTCGGAGACTTCTGCCACCATGAGGGAAATACTGGAAAAAGTAGTGGCGGAGGGTGGCGGAAAAAAGGCGTACATAGAGGGTGTGCGGATAGGAGGAAAGACGGCAACCAGCCAGACACTTCCCAGAGGCACCGGCAAATACATTGCGTCTTTTGTGGGCTTTGCACCGGCGGACGATCCGGAAATCATAGCCATGGCAATCATCACTCATCCGACGGGAACCTACTACGGAGGACAGATTGCCGCACCGGTTGTGAAGCAGCTTTTTGAAAATATTCTTCCTTATTTGGGTATTATGGATTATAATAAAAATAATGGCGCCGAAATACCCGCTGAAAATTAACCGGGAGGGCGCAGAATGCAGAATATCAGTTTATTGCCGGCAGTTCTGGCGTTTGCGTTAAGCGTGGCGATGGGACCGGTTCTCATCCCTGTTCTTAAGAAACTGCGGGTGGGGCAGACCGTAAGAGAGGACGGTCCCGGTACCCATTTGAAGAAAAACGGAACCCCGACCATGGGCGGCATTATCATTGTGGGAGCCATGATACTTACCGGTCTTTTGTTTGTAAAGCGGTATCCGAAGATAATGCCCATCCTGTTTCTGACAGCGGGCTTCGGAATGGTGGGGCTTCTGGATGACTACTTAAAGGTGGTGCTCAGGCGTTCCATGGGACTTTCACCGGGGGCAAAGTTTCTGCTGCAGCTGCTGGTGACGGCACTTTATGCCGTCTATTTAAGCCGGTATGCGGACTCTGCTTTTCTACTGAAAATACCGTTTTCAGACAGGCAGATTGAACTGGGTGTTTTCAACGTTCCCTTCCTGTTTTTCGTGACGACGGCAACCGTAAACGGCACCAATTTTACGGATGGACTGGACGGTCTTGCCACGGGCGTCACCCTGATTGTGACGGTGTTCTTTTCCGTAGCCGCCATTGGCATGCAGAGCGGGATAGAGCCGGTGACGGGCGCGGGAGCGGGCGCATTGCTTGGATTTCTTTTATTTAATGTATACCCTGCCAGCGTATTTATGGGAGATACCGGTTCGCTGGCGCTCGGCGGTTTTGTGGTGTCGGTAAGTTACGCCCTGCACATGCCGCTGTTTATCCCCCTTGTGGGACTGGTGTATTTTCTGGAAGTAGTATCGGTCATTGTCCAGGTGGCTTATTTTAAGCTGACCGGAGGCAGACGCTTGCTTAAAATGGCTCCCCTGCACCACCATTTTGAATTATGCGGGTGGTCGGAAGCCAAAATTACGGCAGTTTTTTCGATTCTGACAGCCATGGTGAGTCTTCTTGCCCTGTTGGGATTATAATGATATAAGAGTAAATCGAGGAAAGGCATGGTTAGAAAAATGGATTTGAAACACAAAAAAGTATTGGTAGTAGGCGGAGGGAAAAGCGGGATTGCCGCAGTGGGTCTGCTTACCAAAATGGGAGCGGAAAGCATTTTGTTTGACAGTAAGAAAGGGATAACGGCAGAGGAACTTCGGGAAAAGCTGCCGGAAGGATACAAAGCGGTCTGCTACGGAGAAACCTTACCTGAGGATGTGGAGAAAGAAGTGGAGGCTGTGGTTTTAAGCCCCGGAGTTCCCATAGAATCGCCTTTTGTGCAGAAATTTGCGGAAAGAAACATTCCCATTTCAGGGGAGATTGAATTAGGCTATCAGATGGAAAAAGGCAGACTGATTGCCATTACCGGAACCAACGGCAAAACTACCACGACCACACTTGTGGGCGAAATTATGAAAGCCTGCTATGAGCCGGTGTTTGTAGTGGGCAATATCGGAAACCCCTACACGGCGGAGGCGGATAAAACAACGGAAACTTCTGTTACCGTTGCGGAAATCAGCAGCTTCCAGTTAGAAACCATCCACAGCTTTAAGCCGACGGTATCCGCTATCTTAAATATTACGCCCGACCACTTAAACAGACACCATACCATGGAAAACTATGCGGCGGTCAAGGAGTCCATTTGCAAAAACCAGACGAAGAATGAAATCTGTGTTCTGAATTATGAGGATCCGTATCTGTCGGCATTTGCAAAAGAATGTCCCGCAAAGGTGGTATTTTTCTCATCCGTCCATGAACTGGAAGAGGGCTACTATCAGGAAGGCGACTACATTGTCAGACGCCTTGACGGGGAAAAGGAAGTTATCTTAAACGTACATACGGACATGAATTTAGTGGGACGCTGCAATGTGGAAAATGTGATGGCGGCGCTTGCCATGGCGGACGGTATGGGCGTACCCCTCGAGGTGTCCAAAAAGGTTATCAAAGAATTCCGGGCGGTAGAGCACCGTATTGAATACGTTGCGGAGAAAAACGGCGTTATTTACTATAACGATTCCAAGGGCACCAACCCGGATGCCGCCATTCAGGGTATCCGCGCCATGAGCCGTCCCACCGTGTTGATCGGCGGAGGCTTTGACAAGGAAATTCCGTTTGACGACTGGATTGAAGCCTTTGACGGAAAGGTAAAATGTCTGGTTTTAATTGGACAGACCAAAAAGATTATTGCGGACTGCGCAAGAGCGCACGGATTTACCGCAATCCGCATGGCAGATACTTTTAGGGAAGCGTTTGACATCTGTGTGGATACGGCGGAACCGGGAGATGCCGTTTTACTTTCCCCTGCCTGTGCGAGCTGGGGTATGTTTGATAATTATGAAGAACGCGGCAGAATTTTCAAGGAATATGTACACGAACTGAAGGGGTGATAGGGTGAGAAAGAAAAAGAAAGAAGGACAATCTGAATATTTCTTTGACTACAGCCTTTTGTTCATTGTACTTTTCCTTCTGGGATTCGGTCTGATTATGCTGTACTCCACCAGCTCCTATGAGGCGCTGCAGAAATACGGAAGCTCCGCCTTTTACCTCACAAAGCAGTTGAAGGCAACGGCGCTGGGACTGGTGGGTATGATTGTTGTAGCCAATATTCCTTACCATTTCTGGGAAAGGTTTTACATTTTAGGCTACATAGCGTCCGCGGGGTTATTGCTGCTCATTATTCCTTTCGGTTATGAGTCAAACCATGCAAAGCGCTGGTTCCGTATCGGCGGTCTGTCCATCCAGCCGGCGGAGATTGCCAAGCTGTGTATGATTTTATTTTTTGCGGTCATCATCTGCAAAATGGGAAAAACGGTCAAAACCTGGCGCGGGTTTATTACCCTGATGGCGATGGCGGCGCGCATTG
>ERZ780100.988-NODE-988-length-10853-cov-3.523338_pt1 | contig 10853 bp, 7 predicted proteins | sample MGYA00511573_ERZ780100 | MGnify/ENA primary metagenome ERZ780100 (study PRJEB29588, sample SAMEA2161876) | human gut metagenome | biome: human gut; feature: human-associated habitat; material: faeces | place: Denmark | collected 2008/2010 ...
AGAAGGACGCCCCATCGGCGTTTACGGCCAGCGGCGGCGAGTTTATCTGAAGAAGCATCATCGGGTATTGTATTTCAACCTGCTGACCGCCGGGGTGCTGGATGGGCACCTCGCAGACATCGAGGAGCAAGCGCAGGAACTCTTTCTTCGGCTGGTAGAACAATACGCAGATGCCGAGGGTGTGACGGAGGCCTTGAAAGCCGATGACCCGATGGCGTGGGTGCGGAAGATGAACGGCATCCGAAACCGAGCGAACGAGATCGTGATGCAGGAAATTGTATGTGGGTAACGAGCAAGCGGGGGTCGATGACCTCCGCTTGTTTTGTGTGCAGAAAAGAACAATGCTGTTTTGAAACGACATTGTTCCGAACTTTGTTGACATTGTTCTTTTATTCGGGTATAATGTACTTGTGATTTTATGCGTGGAGGTATCCCCTATGGCTGAAATGATCTCGGTAAGAGAGGCAGCAGTGCGCTGGAATATAACGGAGCGGAGAGTTGCGACGCTCTGCAAGAATGGGAGAATCGCCGGTGCGAAAAAGCAGGGCAATCGTTGGCTGATCCCCGCTGATACGCAGAAGCCGGCGGATCAGCGGCTCAAGACGGGCGCTTTTCGCAAGACGGAGCGCGCGCCGAAGCTGCCCCTGCCCATCGGCGTGTCCAACTACTGCCTTGCCTCGTCGGAATACTATTATATCGACAAGACGATGATGATCAAGGATTTCATCGACGAGCGTCCGATGGTGACGCTGTTCACCCGCCCCCGGCGCTTCGGCAAGACGCTGAATATGGATATGCTGCGCACTTACTTTGAAAAGAGCGACAAGGATACCTCCGTCTACTTCCGGGATAAGAAGATCTGGGCCTGCGGCCAGAAGTACCGGGATTATCAGGGCAAGTACCCTGTGATCTTCCTGACCTTCAAGGATGTGAAGTTCGACACTTGGGAGGAGACCTTTGCGGCCATCCGGGATATTTTCGCAAAGGAGACCCGGCGGCACAAGGAGCTGCTGACCAGCGATAAGTGCGACGAGTACAGCAAAAAGACCTATGAAAAGCTGGCAGACGGCAAAGTCAGCGAGGTAGAGCTGGCTTCTGCACTGCTGGACCTGTCCGCTATGCTGCACAAGCACTATGCCGTTGCGCCCATTATCATCATCGACGAGTACGACACCCCCATCCAGCAGGGCTATCAGAAGGACTATTACGACAAGGTCATCCGGTTTATGCGAAACCTGTTTTCCGGCGGGTTCAAGGATAATCAGCACCTGTCCTTCGGCTTCCTCACCGGCATTCTGCGGGTGGCCAAGGAGAGCATCTTCAGCGGGATGAACAACCTGTCCATCAACTCCGTGCTGGACAACAAATACAGCGCCTACTTCGGCTTCACCGCCGACGAGGTGATGGAGATGGCGGAATACTACGGCGCTGCCGATAAGTACGACGAAATTTGCCAGTGGTACGACGGCTACCGCTTCGGCAAGACGGAAATTTTCAACCCGTGGTCGGTGGTCAACTACTTCAGCAACGAGTGCGAGCCGAGACCCTTCTGGGTCTCCACCGGCAGCAACGATATTATCGGGGAAGTGCTTGCCCAGGCGGATGAGGAGATTTATAACCGTCTGACCTCCCTGGTCAACGGCGAGACCTTCACCACCTTCATCGACACCGGCGTGATCTATCCGCAGATCAAAAGCAATCCCTCCACCATTTACAGCTTCCTGCTGGTGACCGGCTATCTGAAGGCGCTGAAAACCACGCCCTCCTTCAGCGGCGATTTTATGTGCGAGGTCTCCCTGCCCAACCGGGAGATTTCTCTGGTGTATAACAAGGAGATCTTGCAGCGGCTGGAGAATCTGATCCCGCCGTCCACGGCGATTTCCGTTCAGGAGGCCATCTTCTCCGGCGATAACGCACGGCTGAAAGCGCAGATTCAGACGCTGCTGACCCAGTCGGTCAGCTCCTTCGATACCGCCGGGGAGAACTTCTACCACGGCTTTATGCTGGGACTGTGCGCCCTGCTGGGCGGCGCTTTCGTGACCTCCAACCGGGAATCCGGCGACGGGCGCTATGACATTCAGCTGAAGCCCACGCAAAAGGGTCTTCCGGGCATCCTGATTGAGCTGAAAGCGGAGAAAAATTGCAGCGACGAAAAGCTGAAAAAGCTGTCCGAGACGGCCTTGCAGCAGATCAACGATAAGAAATACGAAACCGAGCTGACGACCGCCGGGGTCAGGACGATTTATAAATACGGCGTGGCCTTCAGCGGTAAAAAGGTTGAAGTGGCAGTTGGATGAGGAGTGAGAATTCCAAAGTATCAAATTGATACTTTGGCGAAATCCCAAAGTGCCAGCACGGTGGTTCCAAAGTGCCAAATTGGCACTTTGGAGATGTGCTTATATCAAATGCTAAATGAATTAACAAAAATCGAGGGAGACTGCTTATGAAATCAAATTTTGATTTTCTGAATCGATACTGGCCTGCATTGGCACAGATCGGCGCAACCGCAGAAACCTATGTCTATTCTGATCCCAATGCCTGTATCTATAAACTCGGAATGTTTGCCGAGCGCTTAGTGCAGGAGATCCTTGTCTTTGAGCACATTGCGGAGCCGGCTGTTGACAACACCCACGCAAATCGAATTCGCATTTTGAAGCGAGCCGGTTTATTGCCGCACGAAATTGACAACACGCTATATGTTCTTCGCAAGACAAGAAACTCGGCAGTACATATAGGTACGGACTCCGTGGACGAAGCAAAGACATTGCTATCCTTGACATACAATCTTGCTGTTTGGTTTATGGAAACCTATGGAGACTGGGGATATATTGCGCCTGAGTTCGTTATGCCAAGCGAGATCACGCACGAAGATTTGGAATCCGTTATTGCCGAGCAGGAAAGGAAAATCGAGGAATTGACGAAGCAACTGGCCGTGGTCAAGACCGCCGCTTCGGGCAAAACGCAGAAGGAGCGCGCAAGGCAGTCAGAATCTGTCTCCGCTATGATGAATTGGAATGAGGCGCAGACCAGATGCTTGATTGACGAGCAGCTTCGTCTTTCTGGTTGGGAAGCTGATACGCAGAACCTGCGCTACAGCAAAGGAACGCGTCCTGTAAAGGGAAGAAATATTGCCATCAGCGAATGGCCTACCAATTCGGCCTTTTACAAAAACGGGTATGCGGATTATGCATTCTTCGTTGGCGAGAAGCTCGTAGCATTGATGGATGCAAAAAAGATGTCGGAAGATGTTGCATCTACCATCGATGTGCAGGTAAAGGACTATGCTGCACATATTAAGCCGGAGGATATTCCACATACGGTTGGAAACTGGAATGGTTATCAGGTTCCCTTCCTCTTTGCTTCAAATGGCAGGGCATATTTAGAGCAGCTGCGGACGAAGTCCGGTATTTGGTTTTTAGATGTCCGGGAACAGGAAAATCAACCGTATCCTATTCGGAACTGGTTTAGCCCAAGTGACCTGATGGAAAAACTTGGTCAGAATACAGCGGCGGCCAATCAGGCGCTGGCTGCAGCAGATAATTCGTTTATGACAGACCCTAATGGTCTGAATCTGCGCGACTACCAGATCAAGGCCGTTGATAAGGCAACAGAGGCGATCGTTGACGGCAAGAGAACGGCCTTGCTTGCAATGGCCACCGGAACGGGCAAAACCCGTACTGTTCTGGGACTTATCTACAAGATGCTGGAATCCAAGCGTTTTCGTCGTATTCTTTTCCTTGTGGATCGAGTGTCCCTCGGTGAGCAGGCAATGGACACCTTCAAAGATGTCAAGCTGAAGGAACTGCTGACGCTGGACAAAATATATGAGATCAAAGCGATCGATGACAACATCATCAATCTGGAAACCAAGGTCAGCATTTCAACGGTGCAGGGGCTTTTGAAACGCACGATTTTGGCAGAAGAACCGGATTTGATGCCCGGTGCATTTGATTTGATTATTGTGGACGAAGCCCACCGAGGCTATATTCTTGACCGTGAAATGACGGAAGAAGAAATCCTCTACGATAATCAAGATGATTATATGAGCAAGTACAAGCAGGTTATCGAGTATTTCGATGCGGTGAAAGTTGCCTTGACTGCTACGCCCGCCCTGCACACGACCGAGATTTTCGGGAAGCCGGTCTATACCTACAGCTACCGTGAGGCGGTTATCGATGGCTGGCTGGTGGATCACGACCCTCCATATCTGATTAATACGGATTTCATTGAAAATGACGCAAAGTTCAAGAAGGGTGAAACCTTGGCGCAATATGACCCTAACACCAATGAACTTTTGAACAGTGCAGTTTTGGACGATGAAATGGATTTCGATGTGTCGGAGTTCAACCGCAAAATTGTTCTGCCGGATCATACTCGCAAGGTGCTGGAAGAGGTGTCGACCTACCTGAATCCGGAAAGTGGAGAAAAGACGCTGATTTTTGCGGTGAATGATGCACACGCTGACCGTATTGTGGATACGCTCCGAGAAATTTACAAGCCCTATGGCATTTCCAATGATGCCATTATGAAAATCACGGGCAAAACTGCCGGCGGCAACAAAAAGAAGATTTTGCAGGTGATCAAGCAGTTCAAGAACAACCAGTACCCAAACATTGCCGTAACAGTCGACCTGCTGACTACCGGAATCGATGTGCCGGCCATTTGTAATTTGGTGTTTATGCGCAAGATCAACAGCCGGATCCTCTTTGAGCAGATGCTGGGACGCGCTACTCGCCTTTGCCCGGAAATCGGAAAGACGCACTTCAATATCTTCGATGCAGTTCGCGTGTACGAGGACTTGGACGACACTTCCAATATGAAGTCAGTCTCCGTCAGCAAATCAATGGCTGAATTGTTGGAGGATTTGTTCCGTCCGGGTGAGGCCAGCAAGCAGCCTGTCAAAGATCGCATTTTGGCAAGATTGCAGCGTAAGAGCAACAATCTGACCGATGAGCAAAAGTATGATGTATCCGAGCGTTTAGGCGGAAAAACAATTCGGGAATATGCGAAGGAATTGAAAAGCTGTACAGAGAACGTTTTTGTGCAGCGCTGCCGGGAGGATAAGGATTTTCTACTTTGGTTTGACAACCTGAAGGGTAAAAAGCGTGGACATTACTATTCCGAAAAGGAAGATACTCTTTTTGAAACGACCCGCGGCTATGGTGACACGGAAAAACCGCAGGATTATCTGGACTCTTTTGTGGCCTATGTTAATGAGAACAAAGACCGTATCGAAGCGATCCGCATAGCCTGCACTCGCCCCAGCGATATGACCCGGGCGCAGCTTCGGGAGTTAAAGCTGGAGCTGGATAAGGAGAATTTCACCGAGAGCAGCTTGAATGAAGCGGCCAGTGCGGTGAGCAATGAACGAATCGTGGCAGACATTATCGCCTTTGTTCGTCGGGCTGTACTTAAGACGCCGCTTGTGAACCACGATGCCCGCGTGAAAATGGCCTTTTCTAAACTGATTTCGGCGCATCGCTTTAACAAAATGCAGCTGGATCTGCTGGAAAAGATCAAGGTATATATGCTACACGAGAGCATCCTCAATACCGAGACCTTTGAGGCACCGGCGTTCAAGATGGATGGCGGTTTCGCACGCTTTAACAAGAAGTTTGGCGGGCAGCTTGCGGAGATCATCCGCGAGATCAACACTTATATTTACGAAGGAGCAGCTTAAATGAGCACGCAAGATATTGTACAGAAACTTTGGAACCTCTGCAATGTGCTGCGGGATGACGGTATTACTTATCACCAGTATGTGACAGAGCTGACCTACATTCTGTTTTTGAAAATGGCCGATGAGACCGGTGCAGATAAGGATATTCCCGAAGCATATCATTGGGGTTCTTTGACCAGCCGTTCCGGCATTGACCTGAAAAAGCACTACTATACGCTGCTCAGCAAGCTGGGCGAAGAATCCGTTGGCCGCGTGGCACAGATTTACGCCAACGCATCCTCCAGCATCGAGGAGCCGAAAAACCTCGAAAAAATCATCACGGAGATTGACAAACTGGACTGGTATGAGGCCAAAGAGGAAGGTCTGGGCGACCTGTATGAAGGACTCTTGGAGAAAAACGCCAATGAGAAGAAGTCCGGTGCCGGTCAGTACTTTACCCCTCGTGTGCTGATCGATGTGATGACGGAGCTCATCAAACCCCAGCTGGGCGACAAGTGCTTTGACCCGGCCTGCGGTACTTTTGGCTTTATGATTGCAGCCAACCGCTATGTCAATGCGCATAACGATATGTATGCACTCTCTGACCGTCAGGCAGATTTCCAGCAGAATAAAGCGTTCAACGGCGTGGAACTGGTACACGAGACCCATCGCTTGGCATTGATGAACGCCTATCTGCACAATATGAATGCCAATATCACATTGGGGGATTCCCTCGCACAAAGCGCCAAGGGATTGAAAGATTTTGATGTTATTCTGACCAATCCGCCCTTTGGTACGAAAAAGGGCGGTGAGCGCGCCACCAGAGATGATATTTCTTTCCAGACTTCAAACAAGCAGCTGAACTTCTTGCAGGTGATCTATCGCAGCCTGAAGGCGGACGGCAAGGCCCGTTGTGCCGTAGTGCTGCCGGATAATGTGTTGTTTGCTGCCGGTGACGGTGCCAGTGTGCGCCGAGAGCTGATGAATTTCTGCAACCTGCATACCATTCTGCGCCTGCCTACCGGCATTTTCTATGCACAGGGCGTCAAGACCAATGTGCTGTTCTTTACCCGCGGGACAACCGAGCAGGATAACACCACCGAGGTTGCGTTCTACGATATGCGCACCAATATGGACAGCTTTGGTAAGACCCGGCAGCTGCGTAAGAGTGACTTTGATGAATTCGTGGCAGGATACGAAGACCCGTCCAAGCGCACGGGCGAGCGCTGGAGCAAATTCACTCGTGAGGAGATCGCCAAGAACCCGGACGATAGTCTTGACCTTGGCTTGATTCGTGACGACTCCATCGTGGATTATGACGATCTCCCTGACCCTGTAGAAAGCGGCGAGGAAGCGATTGCAAATTTAGAGGAAGCGGTCGATCTGCTGAAAAGTGTTGTGCGTGAGCTTAGTGCTCTGACGGAGGAAAAGTGATGGCAAGAGCAAAAAAAGAAGCCGCCCTCACGCCCGAAGAGCGTTTGCATGCGGCCTTGGTGCCGGATTGGGAGTGGCCGTATAAATTGCCGGAGAATTGGTGTTGGTTGAAACTTGTTGAGTCATTTGACAATCATACAGATAGCAAGAAAAAAATTAAACAAAAAGATTATTTAGTGAAAGGGAAACTTGCTGTTGTTGATCAGGGTCAAGAGCTAATTGGTGGCTACACAAATGATGTGGAAAAGAGCTATTCAGGGGCGCTCCCGATAGTTATTTTTGGTGATCACACACGGTGCATCAAGTTTGTCGATTTTCCGTTTGCTCAAGGCGCTGATGGAGTAAAAGTGTTAAGACCAAAGCCGTTTTATTTGCCGAAAGCATTTTATTATGCACTCCAGTCTGTCAACATTCCCAATTTGGGGTATCGTAGACACTTTCCCCTTTTTAACAAATTCTCAATTTCATTACCCCCGTTCGCTGAGCAGCAACGCATTGTTGACCGCATTGAAAGCCTGTTTGCCAAACTGGATGAGGCCAAGGAAAAGGCACAGGCCGTGGTGGATAGCTTTGAAACCCGTAAAGCTGCTATTCTGCATAAAGCCTTCACCGGTGAACTGACTGCGAAATGGCGGGAAGAGCACGGCGTGGGGATGGATAGTTGGGAAAAAAAGAGTGTGGGTGAGCTGTGTATTTCATTAAAATACGGCACTGCAAAGAAGTCTGATGCATCTGGCAATGTGGTTGTACTTCGGATGGGCAATTTGCGGCAAGGTGAAATCGACTGGTCAGACTTGGCTTATTCGAATGATTCAGATGATATAGAAAAGTATAAGCTTTTCTCCGGAGATGTTCTTTTCAACCGAACAAATAGTGCAGCGCTTGTTGGGAAAACAGCAATCTATCGTGGTGAGCATCCAGCCATTTACGCAGGTTACCTTATTAAACTGGACTATGATCACGATAAAATAATAGGTGACTATTTGAACTATGCATTGAACACTCTTGATGCGAAAAAATACTGTAATTCGGTTAAAACGGACGGAGTGAACCAATCTAATATCAATGCAAAAAAGATTGGAGCCTATTCGTTTAATGTTCCCAGTATCCCTGAGCAGGAAAAGATAGTATCTGTAATACAGAAGTTGCTATCGAAAGAACAACAGGCTAAAGAAGCCGCCGAGGCAGTCCTTGACCAAATCGACCTGATGAAAAAATCCATTCTCGCCCGTGCCTTTCGCGGTGAACTGGGTACGAATGACCCAAGCGATGAGAGCGCGGTGGAATTGCTGAAAGAAATAATAAGGAGAGGATAAATATGGCACTCACAACATCATATTTAACAAGCACCAAGAACTTTGAAGGAATAATGAATTCTATTTTGGGCGCGCGGGCACCAGAGAGATTTACGAATAAGTTTCTTGAGGATTTGGGATATAAAAGCAGCAATGATCGGCTGATTACGGGAGTCCTCAAAGTTCTTGGACTGCTAACTGACGCAGGTGAGCCAACACAGCGTTACTATGATTTTTTGGATCAATCCCCCAGTCAAAGAAGATTATTGCCATCGGAATTCAAGCGTATTGGAACCAATATTCGTGATTGGATTAGTCAGGTGGGTGAATAAATGAAGCTTGATTATATTTATCTTGATAGTTACAAAAATCTTAAAGACTTCGAAGTAGCCTTCAATGAAGGGTCTTCGGTCAATGCACTGATAGGCAATAATGGTAGCGGAAAATCCAATGTGCTTGAGGCATTGGCCATTGCATTTGCTGCGGTATACAATGAACAGACAATTGACTTTGTATATGATATTTGCTATCGGATAAACAACAGCAAATACCGGATTTCTAACCGAGGTGGTATGATTTTCACCAAGGATGGAAAAAATGTAAGGAAGGCTGAACGGCGGTTTTCTCTTCCACGCGGAATTTTTCTATATTACTGTGGCGAGACAGAGCGTTTGAAGAATATTTCAGACACATATATTGACAAGGCGTTTTCAAAAGCACTTAAAAACAATGGTGAAACGGTTCTTAAGTATATATCATTTGTTGGATTAAGAGAGTTTCCTGCGGCTATGCTTGCAAATGCTGTTTATAAGAGTAATTCTTTTGAAAATATTTGCGACTTGGTAGGAATAGAGAGTATTGGGGGACCAGTTGAGTTTGTATAAAAACGCCCGACTTGGAGTAAATCAGCGCCTATAACCAATGATTCTTTCTGGAACGCGCAAGGGACGGTTGCCGCTGTTTTGAGCCAGTTGGTGGAGATGGGCGTATTAAATATAAGCAATAAAGACAGTGCCACGATTACAGTAGATAACATTGCAAATGTTAGAATTGATTCCGAAAATTGCTTTGACCTTTTTGCTAAGCTAGAGCTTCTCTTACAGGCAGATATTCTAAAAGAAATCCGATTTAATGTCATAAAAGATGATGTTTCTATGCAGTTAGAAATGCTAAGCGAAGGCGAAAAGCAACTTGCTCAGCTTCTTTGCTTATTAGAAGCAACTAAGGAATATCGAGCTCTGTTTCTCCTTGATGAATTTGACTCGTTTCTTCACCCGAACTGGCAGCGTAGATTTGCAGAGATTATTTCCGAAATTGAGATCACAGGACAAGTGTTATTTACTACACATTCTCCCTTAACACTTGGAAAGATGAGAAAAGAAAACATACGGATTTTGAAAGACGGACAGGTCTTTGAGCCATCTGCCGACACTTTTAACCGGGACATTACAGAGGTGTTGGAAGAGATTATGGATGTCGGGAAAAGACCTGTAGATGTCGAAAAGGCAATGCGAGATTTTAGAAATTCTGTTATTCACGGAAACAAGAAAGACGCTCTTATACACGAAAATACACTTCGTGAGCTACTATCAAGGGATGATCCTTTTTGGGTAACGGCAGGGCACTTGCTTTCGAGGATGGGTGACTAAATGAAATATATAGAGAAAAGAAAACCACCAGAATCGCTTGAGCGCTACAGAGGAACTGCAGGTGCTAATTTTGATGATCTCCCTTCAAATGTAAAGAGCGAGTTGAAACAGCAATTGGCGGATGAGCAAGGTGATATTTGTTGTTATTGTGGCAAGCGCATTTCCCCAGACCATCATTCCGTTATCGAGCATCTATTACCAAAGGGAGATAAACGATATACGCACCTTCAATTAGTATATACAAATCTAGTATGTTCGTGCGACGGCGGAAAGCAAGAAAGGATCGGAAGGCCAAAGCGGGAAAAGAAATTATTCCCATCTCATTGTGATGATAAGAAAAACGATTCCATCATTCCTGTCACTCCGTTGGATGAAAATGTTGAGTCGTTATTTTCATATGATGATGAAGGGCATATCTATGGAAGAACTACAGATGCTCAAAAAACGATTGAAATATTGAACTTGGATTGTAGTACAATTGTACATAGGCGAAAAGCAGCTTTTGAGGCGTATTCCTCGCTGGATTCAGCGTTCGATATAGAATGGGCGAGCGAAATAGCTCGGCTGAAGGGGCGTAATAAGGGCAATCAGTATGAAGAATACTGCTTTGCCGTTATATACTTTATAGAGCATTATCTTGCAATTTGATATATAAGCCAGACTCAAATGCATCTGTGCTTGTTCACTTTTTAAGTTAATTGAAAAGAAATTTTAGAGGCGCAGCCTTCGGAGAAATCCGTAGGCTGCGCCTCTTTTTGCGTCCTGATAGAAAAATATTAGAGAAATTTCTCGAAAGCACCCCCCACAAATGGCACC
>ERZ780100.999-NODE-999-length-10765-cov-2.167320_pt1 | contig 10765 bp, 10 predicted proteins | sample MGYA00511573_ERZ780100 | MGnify/ENA primary metagenome ERZ780100 (study PRJEB29588, sample SAMEA2161876) | human gut metagenome | biome: human gut; feature: human-associated habitat; material: faeces | place: Denmark | collected 2008/2010 ...
AACAGATAAGGAGCTCTCCGAGGCTGAACTGAACTCTCTTGTATTCCGTGCATATGAAGAACCGTTCTGCATAGACCCCAACGGAGAATATATTGTTTATGTAATGCTTGTTGATGAAAATATTAACATAACATACCTTCGCTCCGACCGTATAACGCTTGATAATATTCAGCCTGTAATCAGCGGTATTGAGAACGGCAAGACCTATTGTGAGGCACAAACCGTTACTGTTGATGAGAAGTATGTTGATACCGTTACCGTAAACGGCACGGCGGTTACACTTGATGCAGACGGAGGTTTTGTTCTCCCACCGACAAACGGTGAGCAGAAGATAGTTGTCACCGACAAAGCGGGCAATAATGCAGAGATGACCGTAACAGTCAACAACGGTCATACCTTTGGTGAATGGGTATCTGACAATGACGGTAAGCATACCCGAAAATGTACCGTGGACGGATGCGATGCATTTGAAACCGAAAATTGCTCAGGCGGCAATGCCACCTGTACCGAAAAGGCGGTATGTGATGTCTGCGGTAAAGCCTACGGAGAAGTTGACGGAACAAACCACGAGGGCGGTGTACAGGAGTGGACGACAAGAACCGCTTTTAATCACGAACAAAAATGGAACTGCTGTGGTGCCGTGATTGTGGCAAGTGAAGCACATGAGTGGAAAGACGGTGTGTGCCGAGAATGCGGATATGTATGTCTGCATAATGACGCAGATAAAGACCATATCTGCGATTATTGCAAAAAGACAATCTCTGAGCATGAAGATAAGGACAAAAACCATATCTGCGACTACTGCGAAAAGACAATCTCTGCTCATAAAGATGCGCCAACCGAAGAAATCAAAAAGGCTGACACCGTAACGGCTAAATTGCCTGATGATTCAAAGTCCCCTCAGACAGGCGACAACAGCAACCTTATTTTGTGGATTGCATTGCTGATTATCAGCGGCGGCGTTATGAAAGGAGTAACGGCATTCGGTAAGAGTAAAAAATATTCTGCCAAAATTAAAGATAAGTAATATTTTACGCTCTGTCATGGAAATATAGTGAATACGGCACAGTAGGTATAGAACCCGCTGTGCCGTATTTCTTTCAGAATGACTGCTTTTGAAAAACAGACACTTTCTCGGTTATCATACGATAAGCAAAGACAAAGAATAAATGCGAAATCCGGAATTTAATGCCAATACTTCCGAAAATCGGCAGACAAGTTTGTCAATAAATTCGTATAGTTGCATTTGTTTTTATTTATGATACAATTAAAAGCAACAAACTTAACAGATTCTTATACAGATAAAATTACGGTAAAATTCGGAAAATATGCCGATAGCCTTGCACGAAAAAGTAAAATTTTTTCAAATTGCTATTGCACTTTTGTGATTTTTTCTTATATCTCTTTTATAATAAATCAAAATGTGATACAATATGACTGATAATCTGAAAACGGAGTTGATTAAATGAATTTCATCAACAGAAATGAAATTGCAAACGGTGTTTACTTTACAAACATTAAGGACAGCCGTTTTAAAACTATGAAAATCAGCGTGAATATTGTTGTTCCGCTTTCTGTCGAAACAGCGTCGGAGAATGCGCTTGTGGGCGGATTGCTTGTTCGTTCATGCAAAAAATATCCCGATTTTACTGTTCTCAGCAAAAAACTCAGCTCACTTTACGGTGCAGACCTCACTTCATCGCTTTCAAAACACGGTGAAAGCCAGGTGATTAAAATTTCCGTATCAGGTCTTGATGACAGATATTCTCTTGATGATGTCAGCATTGCCAAAGAACTTTCGGAGCTTTTGTGCAGCGTAATTTTTGAGCCGAATGTCAAGAACAACGCTTTTATTGAAAGTGAACTTGAACAGGAACGCAGACAACTTCTTGATGTGATTGATTCGGAATTCAACGAAAAGCGAATCTATGCAATGGGACAGCTTATAAAGCATATGTGCAAGGATGAGGTTTTCGGAATCAAGCGTTACGGTACAGCCGAAAAAATCAAGGCCGCAACTGCCGAATCACTCTGCAAGGCATGGCAGAATCTTCTCAAAACCGCAAAATTTGAGATTCTCTATATAGGCGACAGCCCTGCCGATAAGGCGAAGGAGGTTTTTGCGAAAGCCTTTGCAAATATCGAAAGAAATATCGTGACTTCATCTACTGATGTTGTTAAGAATGTTTCAAAAGAAAAACATATTACAGAGGAAATGGAGCTCTCACAGTCAAAACTTGTCATGGGATTCAGAACACAGATTTCCGCAGGTGATGAAGAGGCGGTTGCCGAAAGACTTATGTGTGCTGTTCTCGGCGGTACTGCAAGCTCAAAACTCTTTAACAATGTTCGTGAAAAGCAGAGCCTTTGCTATTACTGCTCGTCCTCATATGATTCAATCAAGGGCATAATGTACATCAACAGCGGTGTTGAGGGCGAAAATCTTGAAAAAGCCGAAAAAGCTATTCTCAAAGAAATTGAGGATATGAAGAACGGCGAAATTACAGATTTTGAAATTGAGGCAACAAAGCTTGCTGTTGTTAATTCATTCAAGTCAAGCAGCGACAGCGTAAGCGGTATTGAAAACTGGTACACAGGAAGAATCTTTAACGGCGACCTTGAAACTGTTGAAGAAGTTTCCGCTGAGGTTAATGCCGTTACAAAAGAGCAGATTGTAAATGCCGCAAACAAGCTCTTGCTCGATACGGTTTATGTTCTCAAAAATAAGTAAGGGAGGCGGACAGAATGAATATTACAGAAATTAAATCGGAAATTGCAGGCGACAGCTATTATAAAGTTGAACATCCATCGGGACTTACAATTTTTGTTTATCCAAAAGAGGGTTACACTTCTTCATATGCAATTTTCGGCACACGCTACGGCAGTATCAACACAAAGTTTTCCGTTAACGGCGGCGATATAATTACAGTTCCCGACGGCATCGCCCATTACCTTGAACACAAGCTTTTTGAAAGTGAAGAAGGCGATGCGTTTGTAAGATACGCAAAAACAGGTGCAAATGCAAACGCATATACAAGCTTTGAAAAAACCTGCTATCTTTTCTCATGTACGGACAAGTTTGATGAAAGTCTTGAAATTCTTCTCGATTTTGTTCAGGATCCCTACTTTACGGCTCAGACAGTTGCAAAGGAACAGGGCATTATCGGTCAGGAAATCAAAATGTACGACGACTCTCCCGATTGGCGAGTAATGTTCAATATGCTTGAGGGTATGTACCACAATCATCCTGTAAAAATTGATATTGCAGGTACGGTTGAAACAATTGCGGAAATTACAGCCGAAAAGCTTTATGAAGTTTACAATGTGTTCTACAACCTCAATAATATGATTCTCTGCGTTGCGGGTAATGTAACGGTTGACGGTGTGCTTAAAGTTGCCGACAAAATGCTCAAGCCTTGTGAGAAAAAGGAAATCAAAAACTATTTTGAAACAGAGCCTTATGAAATCAAAGAACCTTATGTTGAGCAGACTTTCCCTGTTTCAATGCCTTTGTTCAATCTCGGCTTCAAAGAGAAAGCAGACAAGCCTCTTAACGAAAAGCAGCTTGCATGCACAGATATTCTTCTTTCGGCACTTGCATCAAACACGAGCATGCTCTACAGAAATCTTATGGATTCAAACCTCATCAATTCAAGCTTTTCTTATGAACTCTTTGAAGGTCCGGGCTATTGCTCGGTAATCTTCGGCGGTGAATCAAGAGCGCCGAAACAGGCGGCTGAGATGATTAAGCAGTATATCTCAGATATTAAGAAAAACGGTATTGATAAAGAGGACTTTGAAATTGCAAGAAAATCTGTTTACGGCGATTCGGTTTCATCGCTCAACTCAGTAAGTGCAATTTCAAATTCAATCATCGACTACGCAATGCAGGGTAACGAAATTTTTGCCTACATTGATGCTGTTGCAAATGCAAAGCTTGAGGATATCAACGCAAGGCTTGCCGAGATGCTCAATGTTGACAACTGTACTTTGTCTGTTGTAAAACAGCCTGATGAGGTGTAATTATGCCGTATCATGTGCAGTTTCCCGGATTTGGCTGGGAATTTGATATTAACCCGATTGCATTTTCAATCGGTGATTACAAGGTCTATTGGTATGGAATAATCATCGCCTGCGGACTTTTGCTTGCCGTACTTTATGCGTGGAAAAGTGCTCCCCGTTACAAGGTTGACGGTTCAAAGCTTATCAACTGTGTTTTTGCAGGAATGATAACGGGAATTATCGGTGCAAGACTGTACTTCTGTTTCTTCAAATGGGATTATTACGGACAGAACCCGATTGAAATTCTCTATATCAACAACGGCGGACTTGCTATTTACGGCGGAATTATCGGTGCGTTGCTCGGCGGCTTGACCGTTGCCAAAATACAGAAAATGGAAATTATGCCTGTTCTTGATATTGCAATGGTCGGTTTCCTTATCGGACAGGGAATAGGCAGATGGGGCAATTTTATGAATCAGGAGGCATACGGCTCTCCTACGGATTTACCCTGGAGAATGATGAGCGAGGGAACAGACAACATAGGAGTTCACCCGTGTTTCTTCTATGAATCAATGTGGTGTCTGCTCGGGTTTGTACTTCTCCATTTCTACGGAAAATATAAGCAGAAATATTCGGGACAGATTTTCTTTATGTACCTTGTGTGGTACGGATTTGAAAGAACAGTTGTTGAAGGACTGAGAACAGACAGCCTTTATCTTCCGTTCCAAGTTTTCGGAGCAGACATAAGGGTGTCACAGGTTCTTTCGGCAGTAATTTTTATAACAGGTATTGTATTCTTAATTATAAACAGAAAAAAGGAGGATTCTTTCTATGCAGATTATCGACGGAAAAAAGGTATCGGCACAGGTAAAGGAAGAGGTAAAGAGGCAGACGCTTGAGTTAAAGGAAACTCACAAAATAACCCCCGGTCTTGCGGTAGTAATCGTAGGCGACGATCCGGCGTCAAGAGTATATGTAAACAACAAGAAAAAGGCTTGTGAATTTGTAGGCTTTAAGTCTGAGGAGTATGCACTTCCGGCAGAAACAACACAGGAAGAACTTTTAAACCTTGTTGAAACTCTCAACAATAAGAAGGATATCAACGGTATTCTTGTTCAGCTTCCGTTGCCGAAACACCTTGATGATAAGGCTGTTATTGAGGCAATCAGTCCGCTTAAAGATGTTGACGCATTCCATGCCGTAAATGTCGGAAAAATTATGCTCGGCGAGTATGATTTTCTTCCATGCACGCCTGCAGGCGTAATGGAGATGCTCCATTCCTACAACATTGAAGTAAGCGGTAAAAACTGCGTTGTAATCGGCAGAAGTAATATCGTAGGCAAGCCTATGGCAATGCTTTTGCTCCACGAAAACGGCACGGTAACAATCTGTCACAGCAGAACAAAGAATCTTGCTGAAATCTGTTCACAGGCAGATATACTCGTAGCCGCAGTCGGCAGACCGAAGTTTGTTACTGCCGATATGGTAAAAGAGGGTGCGGTTGTGATTGATGTCGGTATGGACAGGGATGAAAACGGCAAGCTCTGCGGCGATGTTGATTTTGAAAATGTCAAGGATAAATGCTCGTTTATCACACCCGTGCCGGGCGGTGTAGGTCCTATGACAATTTCAACTCTTATGAAAAATACTCTCAAGGCTTGCAAAATACAGAATAACATTTGATATACTCAAAAAATATCGGGAAAATTGTTGACAGAAAGTTTTCTTTGTGGTATAGTATACAAGCCGCGTATTGTGGGTTTTAAGTGATTCGTTCCACCTGCACATAGCGAGCCCAATGTAAAGGATGGTACTAAAATGTACGCAGTTATTCAGACAGGCGGCAAGCAGTACAAGGTAACTAACGATGAGGTTATCTTCATCGAGAAGCTTGACGCAGAAGCAAACGACACAGTAACATTTGATGTTGTGGCAGTCGGCACAGACGACGGCATCAAGGTTGGCACACCGCTCGTTGAGGGTGCTAAGGTTACAGGTGAAGTTGTAAAGAACGGTAAAGGCAAAAAAATCAGAGTTTGCACTTACAAGCCTAAGAAGGGCGAAAAGAGAGCAAAAGGTCACAGACAGCCTTACACACAGGTTAAGATTACTTCAATCGAAGCCTAAAAATGACTACGGTAACATTTTTTAAATCAGATGATATAATTTGCGGTTTTGAAATATCGGGGCACTCCGACTTTGCCGAAGAGGGTAGCGATATTGTATGTGCGGCAATCAGTTCTGCCGCATATATGACTGCAAACACTGTCACCGAGATTTTGCATATTAATGCACAGGTTACCGAGGATGACGGTCTTATGAAAGTAAGAATGTCACCGAATGATGCTTTAAAGGCTTGTGATATACTCTCAGGCTTAAAGCTTCACTTAACTGCTCTTTCGGAGCAATACAAAAATTTTATTAAAGTTAAATTTTCGGAGGTGTAAGGTAATGCTTAAAATAAACATTCAGTTATTCGCTCATAAAAAAGGTATGGGTTCTACAAAGACCGGCCGTGACAGTGAATCAAAGCGTCTTGGCGTTAAGCGTGCAGACGGTCAGAAGGTTCTCGCAGGCAACATCCTTGTAAAGCAGAGAGGCACACATATTCACCCTGGTGAAAATGTAGGCAAAGGCTCTGACGATACACTGTTCGCAAAGATTGACGGTGTTGTAAGATTTGAGCGTGTCGGCAAAGACAGAAAGCGTGCAAGCGTTTATCCTGTTGAGCAGTAATCTCAAAATTTATGAGGGTGGATTTTATATCCACCCTTATTTTTTACATTTCTGTTTATACTAATAACAAACAGGTCTGAGATTCTTTACATTTGTACTGATAATTAAACAGCAAAACTGTTACGGAGAAAAATATGTTTGTAGATACAGCGAAAATTAAAATAAAAGCAGGAGACGGCGGTGACGGTGCCGTTTCGTTTCACCGTGAAAAATATGGAGCGGCAGGCGGTCCCGACGGCGGTGACGGCGGCAGAGGCGGTAACATTGTTTTTGTTGCCGATTCCAACCTTTCAACACTTGCCGATTTCCGTTATAAAAGAAAATATGCCGCAAAAAAAGGCGAAAACGGCAGAGGCGGCAGATGCCGTGGTAAAAATGCCGAAGACCTTGTTATCCGTGTTCCTGTCGGAACTGTTGTAAAAGAGGAGAACAGCGGAAGAATTCTTGCCGATGTTTCGGGTGATGAACCTTATATCGTTGCAAAAGGCGGTAAAGGCGGGGTTGGGGGATCCACTTTTTTGACACCCCGTTTGCAACTCCTGTCCGTCAGGTTCCCCGTTTTGCAAAACCGGGACTTCCGGGTGAAGAGTTTGATGTGGTTCTTGAACTCAAGCTTCTTGCCGATGTAGGTCTTGTAGGTTTCCCGAATGTCGGAAAAAGTACCCTTGTTTCCGTAGTTTCACAGGCAAAGCCTGAGATTGCGAACTACCACTTCACAACAATCACTCCCGTTCTCGGAGTTGTGTCAATGGGCGAGGGCTCATCATTTGTTATGGCTGACATTCCCGGTCTTATCGAGGGTGCATGGCAGGGTACAGGTCTTGGACATCAGTTCCTCCGCCATGTTGAGCGTTGCCGTATGCTCGTTCACATTGTCGATGTTTCGGGCAGTGAGGGCAGAGATCCGAAAGAGGATTTCATAACAATCAACAATGAGCTTGCAAAATTTAATCCAGAGCTTGCAGAGCGTCCGATGGTTGTTGCAGGCAACAAGTGCGATATGGCAACCGATGAGCAAATTGCAGACTTCAAGAAGTTTGTCGAAGATCAAGGTTATGATTTCTTCCCGATTATGGCGGCGATCCGCTATGATGTTGACCCGCTCCTCAAAAAGATTCAGGAAATGCTTTCAAAACTTCCTCCAATCACTCACTATGAGGCTGAGCCTGCTCCTATTGTGACCGTTGATGATTTTGATGACCATTCTGTTATAATCAAGAATGTGAACGGAATCTATACCGTTGAGGCTGACTGGCTGTTGCAGGTCATGAAGGGTATCAATTTTGACGATTACGAAAGCCTTAACTATTTCCAAAAAGTTCTCATAAACGGCGGTGTAATTGACGCACTCCGAAAAAAGGGATGTTCGGACGGCGACACGGTTTCAATTTATGAGCTTGAATTTGACTTTATGGATTAATATTGCGTGATACGGAGTTAATATGGAAAATACATCTGTTCATTCATTAGCCGATGAAATTTCTCCGCTTACACTTGCCTTTGTGGGTGACGGCGTCTATGGCGTGCTTGTGCGTGAATACCTTGTTCGCAAGGCTAACCGCAGTGTCGGAGAACTCAATAAAATAAAGGTTTCGCTTGTAAACTGCAAAAGTCAGGCTGAATTTGCAAAAATTCTTATGCCGACTCTAACCGAAAAGGAGCTTGCTGTTTATAAGCGAGGCAGAAATGCCGCACCGAAATGTACTCCCAAAAACGGTTCTGTTGCCGATTATCACAGTGCAACGGGACTTGAAGCACTTTTCGGATACTTGCAGATTAATAAAGAATTTGACAGAATAAATCAGCTTTTTGAAATAATTATACATACTCGTTTCGGGGAGTGATTTTATGCAAACGAATTTAAAACCGAATTCCCGTCTTGCAAAGGCAGGAACACTATTTTTTGATTATCTTGTAATTTTCGCCGGAGCAGTTCTTTACGGCATATCGGTAGCAATGTTTACATCACCTAACAATGTTGCCCCGGGAGGACTTACGGGTGTTGCCACAATGCTCAACTATATGTTCTCGTTGCCGATAGGTATTATGATTTTTGTGATGAACATTCCGCTTTTCATCTGGGGATTTATCGAGAACGGAAAGGGCTTTCTTACAAGAACCCTTGTTGCAACGGCACTTGTTTCTGTTATGATTGATGTTCTTACACCGATTTTGCCTGCATACACGGGCGATACAATTCTTGCCGCAGGATTCGGCGGAGTGCTTAACGGTCTCGGACTCGGTCTTATCTTTTACCGAGGCGGTTCAACAGGCGGTACAGACATCATCGCACTGAATCTTCACAAGCATTTTCCGTTCATTTCAACTGGTACGATAATCCTTGTGTCCGATATTCTTGTGCTTTTAATGGTATTCTTTGTTTATCACAGCATTGAAAATGTACTCTATGCTTTGCTTGTAATTTTTATCAGCATAAAGGTAATTGATGCTGTAAGCTACGGTACTTCAAGAGGTAACGGCAAGCTCATGTTTGTAATTTCGGATAATTATGAAGAAGTGAGTGCCAATATTATGAAAAACCTAAAGAGAGGTGTAACATACCTCAACGGCGAGGGTGCATACAGCGGTAAGGATAAGAAAGTTATTATGTGCGCAGTCCGTCCTCAAGAGGCTTACAAAATCACATCGGGAATCAAAAATGTTGATCCCAATGCCTTTATTATCGTAACGACTGCAGGCGCAATAAAGGGCAGAGGTTTTGTAAATATTGACATCAACTGAAAATTATACAAAAATAACGGTGACATTTTCGTGTCACCGTTTTCGTTTGCTTTATTTTCTTTTACTTTTGGGAGTTCTTTTAAGTCTGTTGCTGTCCTTGAAAACCCATATTCTCTGCATTTTGTAATTGACCGTCCACAACAAAAGATCGACAATCGCCTTTGTGAGTGTAACGGGAATCGGTAAAAACCAAAGTGCCGATACAATAAGTGAGCTTGCACACATTATGCAGAAAAACAGAATAAAAAATCTGAGTGCCTGTTTTGCTCCGTTATCCGTATTGCCGAAGATGACTTTTCTGTTGATGAGAAAATTAATTCCGCCCGAAACAACTCGTGCCATAAGCGTTGCCAGCATAATGTTAAAGAACATATGTGACGGCAGAATATACGCAAATATCGTGAATAAAACAAGGTCGATTATCGTACAGCCGATTGATGCCGTCGCAAATCTCAACGGAGTTCTGTAGATAAGGTAGGTATCCTTAATAAGACGAAAATTGCTGCTACAGTTTGAGCAATCGGCTATAATGTTCACAAAGTAAAACGGGACTCTCATGTCGGCACATTTTGTGAGAAAATTCATTTCAAAATCAAAACGACTGCCCTTTGTTTTCATCACCGTGTCATACAGAAATGCAGGAATACCTCGCAGTCCAGTTTGAGTGTCCCTGCAGCTTTTGCCCGTAATAACCTTGAAATATGCCGAGGACAGTCTGTTTCCGATTCGTATATTAATCGGCATTTTAGACTTTTTGTAATCTCTTTTGCCAAGAATCAGACTGCCGTTTCTAAGGTCAAGCATACGGCTGATTTTCATAACATCATTTGCAGTATGTTGTCCGTCAGCGTCACAGGTAATGTAGCCCGTGATATTATAAAGACTATCGTGAGCGTATTTGATGCCTGCTTTAAGGCTTGCACCTTTGCCATTGTTATTTTTCAGGTGAACAAGATGACAGCCTATACTTGTCAATTCGTTAAAATATTCCGATTTGGGATTAAGACCGTCATTGACAACAACAATATGCTCAGCTCCAAAATTCTGTAATTCATTGCAGAGGTTGATTGTGTTTCTGTTTTCACAATAAATAGGAATAATTATCGCGTGACTCATGCAGCTGTTCCTTTCATTTTTATATTTTTAGTATACAACAATTTTTCTTTTGTGACAATATTCAATTTTTTTCTATTGTAAACATCGTAACGATTTTTTGCTCAAAAACACAGTTTGTGTCATTATTGGCGTTTTAATAAAAAAATATGGCAAAAATGCCAAAAACTAT
>ERZ780100.1000-NODE-1000-length-10763-cov-3.279324_pt1 | contig 10763 bp, 6 predicted proteins | sample MGYA00511573_ERZ780100 | MGnify/ENA primary metagenome ERZ780100 (study PRJEB29588, sample SAMEA2161876) | human gut metagenome | biome: human gut; feature: human-associated habitat; material: faeces | place: Denmark | collected 2008/2010 ...
GACGCACAAAAAGAGACCCGCCCCTTGCGGATTTCAAACTCCATGCAGCCTGTTTCGGGGTCTGCGTCGGTCTGGCGGCACTCGCCGGGGTGCGCTGCGGCGTAGGCGGTCAGCCTCCCTTGCGTAGAGAAAACTACTTACCAATACTTGGGATACTTGCTGGTGCTCTGCTGTTTTTCGGCATACTGCCACCAGGGAACTTGGGTGGCGAAATCAGTCAGCTTATCCCAGAACTGATCGGCCAGCGTCCCCTTGTCCACGTAGACCGTGACAGTATAGGTCTTGCTGCTGCCATCCTCCATGGCGACGGTGTAGGTCACGGCATTGGTGAAGTTCACCGTCTCGCCGTTACCGGGCGTTAGGGACTTGACACCGTTTGTGGCGATAACCGGGGTCAGCTTCGTCACATCTGTGCCGCGGGGCATGGTGATGGTAATAGTGTTGGTGGTATTATTCACTGCACCGGCCACGCCGTTGATGGAGAAGCTGGTGATGCCCTTGGCCGCCGTGGTGGCCGTCTCCCACTTGCAGGTGATAGACACATCGCCCGCAGGCATGGTAAAGCGTCCGTTGGTGATGGTTTTGGTTTCGCCGCCCGCTGTTTCCAGCGTATAGGTCAGAGAACCAGACACCATCTGATAGCCGTTGTCGGGCGTTACGGTAACGATGATCTCGTCACCCGCATCCGCCTTGGTGCGGTTAGTGGTGATCGTACCACCCTTGGGTGCCCTTATCGAAATCTTATACGCGCCGGTATCAGGCGTATCAGTGCCACTGCCATAGGCGGGGATCTCCACCTTCAGGGCAGCACTCTTACCTCCGGAGGCGTTTACGACCACAATGTAAATGTCACGGGCGTCCTCGGTCAGATTGCTGAGGGTGATGGTGTTCTCGCCCTGAACGGCAGATGTGCCGTTATTGCCGGTATCCACCGTGGGTGCTGCCGCACCGTGGTCCACCACCTTGTAGAAGTAGTTGCCTGCCTCGCTGGAGGTGAACTTCACGGTTGCACCGGTCTTACTGGTGCGGGTGGCGAAGCCACCGGACAGGGTGGGAGCGTTGGGGGCGGTGTACTTGATCTCGATCGTGTACTCCTTCGTGTTGCCATCCTCGGCGGTAACGGTGAACTTGACCGGCGAGTTTATGGACATATTGCACATTACGTCGCCGTTGCTCCACCTGTAGCCGCCATTCGTCGCATCATCATAACCTTCCTTCATCTTTACAGTAGCCGATTCCGGATAAGTCAGCTTCAGGTATTTCATACCGATGCTGTTCAACACGGTCTTATCCGTATCAGAAGGCAACGTGAAGATGATGTTGGTTCCGCTGATCTGGGCTCTTGCGAACGGCGTGGTGTCACCGGTCTGGTTCAGCAGAACTTCTCACTGCTCTGGGCCTTGGTAATGATGATCGTGTACGCCTGGGTGTTGCCCTTTTCCGCTGTTACCGTAAAGGTCGCAGCCTTATCCAGCTCCATACCGCAGGCGGCGCCTGCCGTCCAATCCTTGTCCGGGTCGCCTTCCTTGGTGACTGTGGCTAAATCGGAGATCGTCAGCTTCAGGATCTTCTCACTCAGCTTGCTGGTGTTTGTGCCAGCGGGCAGGGTAATGGTGAACGTGCTGCCCGACCGGGATACCGCAGCGCCGGGAACATCCAGTTCTACTGCGGTCAGGGCATTTTCCGTGCTGGCCTGCTCGGGATCGACCTTGAAGAATGCCTTGGCGGTGATGCTCTTGCCGGTGTCAGGCATGATGAAGGTGGCAACGTTGACATCCGCCGCAACGAAGTATGTCACATCCTTGTTATCGGCATCCTTGACCTCCCAGCGCTCCAGCATATAGCGTGAGCCGGGGGCAGCAGTGAGAATGACGCTCTGGCCCTCGTAAACGAGAGGCAGAGAGGTGCCGATGTTCTCGCCAACGGTGACTGTAGCGCTACCCATAATCTTCTCATTTACATCGGCGGTCACTTTGGCGAACTTCTTCTCGCGCAGGACTGCGGTAAACACATAGTTGCCGCCCGTCTCCAGTGTAAGCTCCGCACTGCCATCCTCATTGTGCGTGATTTTGCTCTCATCAACGGGAGTACCGTTGCTGGTGATCTCCCACTTATCCAGTACATAGCCGTCCGCAATTGAGTAGGCTCTAAGCGTTACGCTGGCACCAGCAACGAGGCAGTCTCTCTTATCACTGTAATAGCAGGCGCTGCCACTGCCGCTGCCAAGCTGGACGCTGCAATCAAGTGTGGCCTGCACATTGGCGTCACTCGATTTAAGCTGGATCGGTACACCGGAAAGTTCAGTCTCCGCTTGGATGGTAACGTCGTTTTCCGGCATAGTGAAAGTAAAACTTCTCTTTGTCGTCGTAAATTCGCCCAAGCCTGTGATGTTCCATTTTTTCAGGACATGCTGCCGTATACCTGTTGCGCTGGTAATGACATCAGCGTCCTTATCATAATGGACGCTGCCCAAAGGTGTAGCTGCGTTAATGGCAAATGCACCGAAATTCACAGTGACCTGCTCTCCCGGAACAGCCTTTGTAATCGTCTTGCCGGAGGCATCCTTAAATTCCTCTGTATACAGCCAGCCATTCAGGATGTTTTCACTTTCGTCAATGACTGTAAAGCCGCGGAGTCCCTGCTTATCATGCTTGAGCTCAAATGCAATACCGGGAATCACGATCTCCAGCGGGGCGCTGGTCTTTCCAGCCGAATCAACACCCACAATATACAGATACTTGGTTCTACAATTCGTCATACCGCTGACAGTGATCGTGTTGGTCGTAGCCATCGTACCCGTATTTGTAGCCGGAGTGGTATCCACCGCAGGTGCGGTTTGCTGCTCGTCATACAGGGCATAGTAGTAATTGCCTGCTGCGGAAGCATTAAACGTCACTGTAGCCGTTTCCTTGTCAGTACGCTTTGCAGAACCGGCACTAAGGGTCAATTCCTCGCCAGCTTCACCCGTATATTGCTGGACTTTTACATCATAATGATAGGCGGTTTTATCTTCGGTCATGATGTAACAGTTACCTCTAGAGTGATCATAAAAATCCGCATCAGTCTTCAGAGTTACCGGTATGTAGAATTTTTCCGTATAGTTTTCTTCTACATTTTTTAGAGTCACCTTGGATTTCGTTGCAGTGCCGGATCCTTCTCTTCCTATCTGAAATTGGAAGCCAAATTTTGCCCTTGGATTCGCGGTGGGACTCTTGTCCTCTGATGTTGGTAAGGTTTCAACATAAAGGACGATTGTTCCTGCATGATAGGTCGTGGTCGCACCGGTCGTATTCACATTGGCGTATTTTTCCAACTTAGTTACGTGCTGAATATCTACTTTTTTCAAGTTTTTCTCCGGCGCAGGAAAATCATCACGCAAATTAAAGTTTGTAAATGAATACTCGTCAATGCTTGCCAAATACGGCCAATCTGGCTCTGCCGCATATGCTTCTGGCGCAGTTATTACAAAGAAGCTCATGGCCATGAGCAGGCAAAGGAGCAGGGATACCGCTCTTTGCCATCTTGTTGTATTCATGGCTCTCTCCTTTCTGCTTTAATTGAATTTGTGTCCGTAGCTGGTCTGATGATCGGCTACGTCGCTGTTTTCTGCCACCGCACCCCAAAGCTGCTGGGAAATACTTCGCTCAAAGATAACGGTGACGGTATAACTTGTGCTTTCCGCGCCCAGCGTTACGGCATAGGTCAGCGGACTGGTAAGGTTCACGACTTCACCGGACACCGGACTGACCACGGCTCCCGCAGGGACGGTAACGACCGGCGCTACCGCCGTGACGTTCGTTCCCGCCGGCAGTGTGACGGTAATAATGCCGGCACTTTGGTCGATCACACCATCCACACCCAAAACGGAGAAGCCTGTGATCTTCGCTGTGCTGGTCGAGGGCGTATCATCATCGCCTCCGCTGCTCTTTGCAGAGATCGGCTGACCGCTCTTGTTCAGCACAGTAACGGTGTAGGTGCGGCTTGCCAGATCATTGTCGCCACCAAGCGTGAACGTGGCTGCATTGGCAAAGTCCACCGCGATACCGGAGGTCGGCGAGCAGCTTCTGCCGGTAAATTCGATGTCCGTGACCAGCTTGGTGCTGGTCAGCTTGGAATCGTCCACACCGGAGACGGTGATGGTGTTCTTGGCATGATCAATGACGCCATTGTACCACTCGCCGCCAGCCTGCACACGGAAGCTGGTGATCTCTGCCTGCGCCTTGGATACGACCTTAATACGGTAGGTATTCTGTACCGTCTTATCGCCGGAGGTCACGGTGAAGGTCTTCCAGTCAGAGAAGTCCATCGCCTTCTTTCCGTCCAAAGACGGGTCGGAGGTCGCTTTGTAAGAGAGGCTGGCACTGAGATACATCTTCGAGGTATCCACACCGGCGTTCACCGTAAGCAGAATCTCCGTTGCCCCATCGGATGCCTTGGTGACTTTCTTCTCCAGTATGTCTGTTGCGTTCAGCACGCTGTTTTGCAGCTTGATGCTGTTGACATCCAGCTCGGCGCCGGAAGCCCCCACATCGCCGTGGGTAACGGTGACATTATAGGTCTTGGTGGTCTTTCCGTCCTCAGCCATCACGGTAAAGGGTTGCTTGATGCCCTCTACGAAAGTCACGGGAAGGCTCGGCGCAAGCAGCGTCGCACCTTCTGCCATCGTCACGGTTGGGGTCAGGTTCGTCAAGGGCATACCATTGGGCACTGTAACAGTGATGGTGTTCTCGCCGCCTTCACCATCCTCGGTAATAATGCCCTGCTTGCCTTCGATCTCGAAGCCGGTGATGGAAGCATCCTTAGACAGCTGCCGGGCAAAGGGAAAGCGCCGGTTATACAGCGAATACGGATGTCCAGTACCTCCCGCCTCCAGGAAGTTCAGATACCATTGGCTGGCATAGCACCCCTGATAGGTCGCCATGGCGTTATTTATGACGCCGGTGGTGTGGTGGAAGTAACCGCTGGGATTTACAAAGCTGTCCACCCAGTTTTGGATCACGCTCTTCCCCTGTCCGTCGGAGAAGCGGGGATCGGTGTGGCAGTCGATGCCCATAGCGGAAAGCGCACAAATGACCTGAGCTGCCGTTTCACTGTTGACAGCACCCCATGCCTTGAAGGAGTAGTCCGCACTCATTCTGGTGATGATAATGCTTACGCCTTCCTCCAGCTTTGCGCGCACCCGTTCACCATAAACCTCGTCATTGGCATACGGCGCGATGGACTGCATGAGCATAGCGACCATATCCGTGTCAAATCCATCAGACAGATAGACGTGATTAAGGATCACATTCATAAAGGCATCCCGTGTCCAGATCGCGTTGTCGGGGATCGTGTAATTACCCATGTCCAACGAGATCAGGCCGAAAATTGGGCCGTTTATGGTGTATGTTCCCGCGTAGTTATACATGGTTTCCGCAAGGTTGTCCACCTCGTTGCCCTTGCTGTCAGTAAACGGCTGACCGTCGTTGTACTGCGCAAGGTTAGAGCAGTCAAATCCTCGTGCTGTCAACATCATGATGGTGCGGGCAATGTTGGTCATTGCCACACTTGTGGTGGTGTCCAGATCGCTGATCTGCCCAGCAAGGTCATAACCACCATCGTAGTTTGCCCGCTTTCCCTGATAGAAGCCGAGGTTCATCCACTCCCAGTCATCATCCGCCGTACTGGAGTATCTGGTGATGATCTTATTGACAACGTTTTGCAGATCGTCCTTATACTCGTTTTCGGCTACCGCACCGGTAAAGGAAACATTGACATTGTAGGTGTTCGTATTCCCGTTTTCCGCCGCAACAACGTAGGTGACGGTCTTCGAGAAATCCTGCTTTACACCGGACGCGGGAGAAACCGTGGCAAACGGAGATACCTCAATCACAGGTGCGAAGGAGGTCGCTGTTCCCGCGGGCAGTTCCATGGTGATCTCGCCCGTATTGTTGTTGATAACGCCCTGCACCGAGCCATAGCGGAAGGACAGAATATTGTTGCCCTTTGCGGCAGGAGTGCGTGTGATCTTGACTGTCCACGTCCGCTCGACGCCGTTCTGGGCCGCGATCACATACTCGTTGTCACCCTCGCTCAGTCTGTCGGGTACACTTTTCGGTTTCGCAAACTCCGAGATCGCGATCTCCGGCTGCACAGAGGCAAGATCCGTTGCGTAGGGGATGGTGATCTCCACAACGCCGGTATCTGCATTGATCGTGCCGATCGCATCACCGATGCTGTAAGACTCGATGGCGTTCTGAGAAGACGCCTCTGCCGTTATGGTGACGGTATAGGATCTTTTAAGCTCATAGGTGCGGTTATAGACAGTAAGCGTTTGTGTTTTGCCGCCGCTGAAGTCAAACGTGCCGCTGTCCATATCGGTATGCGTACCCGTATGTGCAATAGTGGGGCTGATTGCCGTAAGGTCTGTTCCAACCGGCAGATTGAGGGTGATCGTTCCGGTTTCCTCGTCGATCTTGCCGTATCTGGTCACACCGTCCGCCGTTGTTACTGAAAAGGCACTTGCGACCGTATAGGGATCGCCCTCTTCGACCACGACATTCCAGTAGGCAGACAGATCTGCGCCCATGTCGAAGCCGTATTCATCAATAGTAGAAACGCCGTCATAGACAATGCCGGCTGTTTTTTCCCATGGAGTGATGTTATATACAACTCTGCCGCTCTTCAACGAGCCTGCTACCTGTGAGATCTTGAGCCAATCGGACAATTCAATGGTAGGTGCAGGCAGCTTGGCAAAATCCGTGCCTTGCGGAAAACGAATGGTAACCGTCTTGCTTGCCGTATCAACTACGCCCACGGAATCCCCCACCGCGTACCGATCAATGGCCGGTTCCGTGATGCGGTTATTTTCTACAAAATCAAGGTAGTACGGCGCGGCGACCTCAACCAGCGCCTGATAATAGGCCTTGCTGTATCTTCGCAGGTATTCACCAGTATATGTGTTATATGCGTCATACTCCAGTACCTTGCGCATGACATCTTCCGCGTCGGCGCTGCTCCAATCGTGGTACTCAAGAAGCACCATACCACCCTGAGGATAGTTTTCGGCACTCCCTGCAACTGCAAAGCCAATGCTCCGTGCGGTCTGATAGAGCATATTGAACTGCACGGGCTGATAGTCGCCCACAGCAAGGGAACCGCTGCTGCGAGCCTGATACATCGCCTCCAGCTTGGCGCTGTACGCTCTGAACAGGTTCGTCAGCGGCTCCACCAGATAGTCGATGATCTCGTTGACTTCTTCATCTGTATTCTTGCTGTTGTTGCGGGCCGGTTCCGCGATAATATAGAATGGATATTCGCGCCCATCCGCAGCTTTGGCCGTATAGAGAACCGGGGAGGAATGATCGGCAGGCAGGCTTTCCTGACAGGTAAACGTCGTGCTGGAGATCACGTTTTTCCCGGCATAGTCGCTATAAAAGCTGGCAGGGGAAAATGTAGAGCTTCTGCCTTCTGGAATCGCCACTCTCACCAGGGGGCCGACACCGAAAGACATTGCTTCGCGCGAGTAAAACCTGCCTTCGGTATCTTTCAGAGAGAAAAACTCACCGTAATCGGCAGCCTTTCCGCCAGTCCACCCTATAAGATAGGGCCACGTTGTACTGGTCAGGTCGTCCGTTGTCCATGCGTATGCATTTGTGGGGAGAAGTATCAGCAGGGTTAGGCATAGCACCAACAGATGCTTGAATAATTTGTGGGTTCTCATCTTCATCTTGGTTGATCTCCCAATTATGCTATTTGCATAGGGGAGATCCAGACATATGCAGCCCAGATATCCCCTGTGGTGGGGGCGGCAGGATCACTGCCGCCCCCATAGGATCAATTAGAAGTGGGGCGTGTAATCTACAGTCAGGAACCAAGTAAAGAGGGACGCATTGCCGAGGGCGTAGTCAGCCGCGCCGACCATGGGCACCTTGCAAGTGGGCGTATATGCGCCATCCATGTAGCACCAGCCGGACATCTGGCCGGCAGAGAACTCGCCCAGACCATTCAGGGTCGCCAGATAGGTGTCGCTGCAGTTCGTGGTGCCATTGAAATAAGTGCCCTGCGCGAAGGAAATGAAGTCCTTCATGACATCCATCACGCTGTCGGTAGCGGCGAACACTTTGCCCTGATTATAATAGGCAGCCAGAGCGTCTTCAATCTGGGCCACATTCGTTGCAAACTGAGTGCCATACGTAGATGCGTTCAGTTCGGTGAAGTCGATTGCATAGGTATCCTCAGTGACCTCAAAGCTGGTTGCGGTATCGATAACAGCAGTGACAATGTAGGAACGAGTCTGACCATTGTACGTTACTGTCACAGTGGGTCTGGTCACATTCAGGTTGATCTGACCGGCAGTGGAATTGACAGTGTAATTGCCGCCCAGAGTCGCATTGTCGTTCTTGTCAATTTCTGCAGTGACATTAGTCTTATTGCCCTGCCAAGTATAGGTACCGGAGACATAGTAAGCAACGTTGGTGTCAGTCCAATTCGTACCGTTGTTCACATAATAGGTGTTGCCCATGTAGTTGTTCTGAACAACAGAACCATAAACATTAGCTGTACCCGCAACAGAACCCAGCTTGGTCACCGTAATTGCAAGAGGATCGGTGTCACTGTTGGAGAGGGCAATGTTCTTCTCGAAGCCAGCGGCCAGATAGTAGGTGTTGCTGCCAACGGTGACGGCATAGCGGGTGTTCAGCAGATTCAGCGTGTAGATGTATTCATTTCCGGTGGAAGAGGTCGCGGTAGCGCCGGCAACAGTAGGTACGGCACCACCAGTGGTCGTGATTGCCACGCGGGCAGACTGAAGGTCTTCCCAAGTCTTGGTCGCACCGAGCTTGGCACGGATGTACTTCACGCTGGAACCGGTGTTGTCATCGTACTGATAGTACGCATCCACGCCCTCCACGTTCACAGATGCGATCCCGTCGAGAGCGGTCACGGTCGTGCTGCTGGTAGGAGCAGTCGTCTCGGATGCGAACGCAACGACGCTGACAGAGAGCGCCATGGCGAGCGCCAGCACAAAAGCTAGCAGCTTATTGCATGTTTTCTTCATAATAATTTCTCCTAAAATTTATTTTTCGAGCGTATCACTCGAAATTTATGATGTTGGATCTCTTCTTGGGTCTCGCGCATTGCCTCTATATGCCCACTGGCATCACCTCCGTAAAATCAGAAAAGCAAACACTGAACTTCCTCTATTCTACAGCCAGATGGTAGCAGCGTGTCGTATCCATGGCGTCAGCCTTTAAGATAATTACCGGCACTTCTTCACTCAAATCCACAATGACATTGCTGCCATCCATCTGGACTATACAATTGCTATCCTCTGAAATCGACCAACCAGAGCCAAGCTCCAGTGTCAGTGCGACGTTCGTCTCGTCCTGAACTGCCGATTTCGGGATGAAAATGCTGAACCGCAATCCCGTTTCCTGCCCACCATAATTCTTCTGCACATCAACACGGCACGCCGTGCCATTAGCGCTTACAGAAGTTATTGCGTCCGTCGACGCACTATCTGCACCAACAGGATCGTCCGCCTGCTTTCCGCAGGCTGCCAGCATTGATAACAGTGCCACAAGCACTATTAAGGCTATATAGGTCTTTTTCATTTTCCTAGCCCTCATTCCAGCTCGATCTGGAAGCTGTAGGTCTGGCTCAATTCACCGCTGGTGACTACCAGATCACGTTCTTCCAGTGCCAGATTTAAAATGAGCCGACCGCCCAACTCGTTCACGATGCAGGGACTATCATCTATGGACAGTGCTGCATCCGGGGCAAGCTCTACATTTGCGGCACAGTTTTTGAAATCCGTGTCCGTCGGCAGCGTAATGGCGATCACATAGCGCGTCTCGCCATCCTCCGTGTGGGTCTGGATCTCCGCTGTGCTGTTGCCGATCACAAAGCCACGGATTAGCGGCTCTTCATTGGCGGCATTTACTTTCCCACACCCTGCCAAGCACGGCAGGATGCAGAGTACAGTCAGCACTATACAGCATATCTTTTTCATATCGTCACCTCACTCAGAGCGGATGGCCTCGTTGGGGCTGATCAGCGTTGCCTTGCGGGCGGGGATCCAAGCGGCGGCAATGGCCACGCAGCCGGAAAACACCACGCCGCAGACCGCCAGCCACCAGGGCAGCACACACCGCAGCTCACGGGACGCGAAGATCATCGGTATCAGCCACTTGGCGATAAAGCTCAGCACCAAGCCAGCCGCGCCGCCGATCACGCCTACGATCAACGCCTCCGTCAGGAACATCTTGAAGATGTCGCCCCGAATGGTGCCAAGCACCTTCAGCACGCCAATCTCCCGCGTCCGCTCCGTAATGGACATCATCATGGTGTTGGCCACGCAGATGGCGGAGATCAGGACAGCGATACCGCCCAGCGCGCCCAGCATTCCCTGGATCTGTCGGGACTGTGTACGCACCGTCTCCAGCATATCATTGAGGGAGTAGGTGTTCAGGCCCGTGTCGCGGATCAGCTTGACGATCCTCTGCACGTCGTTGACGTTCTTGACCTTCACCCAAACTAAGTCGTAGGTGGGGCCGTTGGCCTTTTCCTCCGCCGTTTTGGCCTGTGTGGCCGCGCCCAGATAGTTGGCATTGGCCTGCGTCATTTCCTGCAAGCGGTCATAGGACATGAACGCGGCGGTGGCAAAGTTATTGTTCAACGTGGAGCAGATGCCGGTCACCCGCAGGGTATACAGGTTGCTGGAGGGCAGCGCCCGTCCGTCGGTATCGGCCTTCGGCTCACCGGTCAGGCTGGAGGAATCGAAG
>ERZ780100.1004-NODE-1004-length-10733-cov-2.851189_pt1 | contig 10733 bp, 11 predicted proteins | sample MGYA00511573_ERZ780100 | MGnify/ENA primary metagenome ERZ780100 (study PRJEB29588, sample SAMEA2161876) | human gut metagenome | biome: human gut; feature: human-associated habitat; material: faeces | place: Denmark | collected 2008/2010 ...
TATCTGCACGGAGGTAAAGGGGCGCAGATAGACAACCGCTTTTTTGATGATTTCGAAGAAAATATGGTAGAGCTTCCGTTTTCTAAAATATATTGGATATCCGGGGTATATTCGGTGAAAAGGGAAAACGGCAGGATTGTTGCTTCGGTAAAGTGCCTTGAGTACATGATGATACACCCATATGTGAATGAATACAACAACGGTGATAGCGTAGAGCATTGCTTCCGGTATTATACGAGAAAAGTACGCAGAACCATCCGGTGGTCCGATAAGCTGTTAAATGCCGATAAGCTTTTTGACGCACTGCAGGCACTGGAAAAACGAAAGTAATTTCTACCTATAAATTTGACCCAACTGTCACAAATCCATGACCGAGTCAAAGGATTTACTATGCTCTTCGTTATTTTTTTGACTCTAATTGTACTATTCTACATCAGAGTCAAAGGAAAACGAGCATCATTTCCCATTATTTTGACTTATTAAGGCGAAGTCTTTCACAGAGTCAAACCAAAGGCACCATGGAAAACTGTTTGATTTGACTCTGTGAAGACTATTTGCTGACAAAGTCAAAAAGTCTTTCAAAATGAATTCCATATGTTTGACTCTATAGAGATGTTTCTCTCTGGGAGTCAAAAGCCTTTCCACTTAACGGTTTTCGAGTTTGACTCTGCAGCGATGTTTCCTTTCTGGGAGTCAAAAGTCTTTCCTTTTAACAATATTCGAGTTTGACTCTGTTGGCGTTTTATTATTTTAGAGTCAAATTTCAAAAAATCCTGTCCTCACACATCAACTCAGAGTCAACCTTTTGAATAGGAATCTATTTTCTATCCATAATAATAGTGTAAATATTCTGGAAAGGAAGTAGAACTATGATATTAAAGGAAAAGGAACGTACCACCATTGAAGACTTGCAGACACAGGAGAAAAGCTGTGTGGAAAAATACGGAAAGTATGCCGAGCAGGCAAAGGATCCGGAACTCAAAAGCCTGTTTCAGACTCTGCAGAAAAAGGAACAGGAGCATTACGACTCTTTAAGCCGGGTGCTTTCCGGTACTGTGCCCCAATGCAACTGCAACGACTCCGACGGCAAAAATTATGAACCCAAGGCAACCTATTCCGCCATGGAAAATACGGACGACAAGCTGCACGATGCGTTTCTGGCAACCGACTGCATCGGAACGGAAAAGTTAGTATCCGGCGAATACAACACCGACGTGTTCAACTTCGGGGACAGCGGTGTGAGAAAGCTTCTTGCCGATATTCAGGTGGAGGAGCAGAACCATGCGGAAATGCTTTACAAATATAAAACTGTCAACGGTATGAAATAAACCTTTGGGGCTGCGGCAACCGCAAATATTTCAGGCGGAGCTGCAGCCCCTCTTGACTTCTCTTTTCCAATAGGGGTATGATTGTTTTTTAGAATAGAACTGCAAGGAAGGACATCGTATACAAATGAAGAAAATTTGGAAAATCTCTGTCGTAGTAACTCTGGCAGTAATGGCATTCAGCGGATGCGGAAAAGCAGAAGCCTTTGCCTATAAGCAGTTTGATAACATACAGTTTACCTGTGCTTTGGAGGAGGGCGCAGGACAGGGTATTTCGGTTGGCGGACAAACGGGTATGCGGATACAGGAGGACGGCTCCTTCAGCGCCAGTTATTATGCCATGGATATGGAGGACACGGGAGAGGATTATCAGGGCGGTACCATGTATTACGGCTCCGGCTTCGGGCAAATCGCAGAACCGGTCAGGGTGGATGACTATACCTACAAAGCAAAAGTGGAGAGCATCACTTACTCGGAAGCCGGAGAAGAAAGCCTCCAGGGCGATATGCGTATGGTATATACAGAGGTTTACGGACTGGAAGAGGCAGAGGAATTTATGATTTATCTGCCCGGGAAAAAGGTGGCGCAGCTGCCGGAAGCATACATAAAAGGGGTAAAGGAACAGCTCTGTGATGAAAACGGAAATATGCCGGAAACTCTCCCGTTTTACGGAATTTTCAATGAGTCAACCGAGACGGGCTTTGTCGGAGAGGAGATTGACGATCCGTAAATAGGCGCACCACTCAAGTGTTACTTGCATCAAGTACTGCTTGCTTGGAAAACAAAACATAACCGGTTACGCTGAATGTGTCAGATGACAGGCCGGCTGTTGTCCAATACAGGAAAGAGAGGAAAAGTTATGTTTGAAACAACAAAGGTAGGAAGAAAAATCAAAGAGGCAAGAGTGGAGCAGAATATGACACAGATGAATCTGGCGGACGCCATGGGCGTCAGCTATCAGGCAGTTTCTAACTGGGAAAGAGGCAATTCCATGCCGGATATATCCAAACTGTCAGAGCTGTGCGACATCCTGCACATTCGTATGGAAGAACTTTTAGGCGAAGAAAGCAGGGCTATAGAGGCGGCTAAAAAATTTGCGGAAAACAGGGATGTGGAAGTTACCATTTCCGAACTGGCAGAGGTTGCGCCCCTTGTAACCCCGGACAGAATGGAAAAAGTAATCAGGAAAAAAACGGAACAGACAGAAGAGAATGGAAAACCCAGGATTTCCATTTCCCAGTTGATAGGACTGGCTCCCTTTTTAGGGGATGAAGATCTGGACATGCTGGCAGAAAGCGTGGAAGAGGAAAATTTAAGCAAATTCTGCGGTCTTGCTCCGTTTTTAAGTGAGAAATCTTTGGATAAAATTGTGGACAGGTATCTTGGTTCTGCGAATGCGGAGGGTATGGATGCGGCAGTATGCGGATTGGCTCCGTTCCTAAGCGAAGAGTCTTTGGATAAAATTGTGGAAAAAAGTCTGGAGTCCGGAAACAGTATGGGAACCGTAACGGGTCTGGCTCCGTTCCTTGCCCAGAAGACGATTCACAAAGTTGCGGAGCATCTGGTAAAACAGGGACGATTCGCGGAACTGATGGGGATTGCCCCCTTCCTGGATGGGGACATCTTAAAGACGGTTTATCCAAAATAAAGGAGAAAAGTTTTTATGAAGAAATCAATTGGTTTTTCGGTTGCAGCGATTATCCTTACGACTCTTTATGGGATGCTGTGTGTAGGCATTTTTACTAACACCGGGCTGGTTTATAACCTCTATGGAGTAGTTATTCAGGATTGGCATGCGGATGCGCCCGTTTACATAAGCCTGTATGTGCAGACCTTCCTGAATGCGGCGCTGGTGCTTTTGTTTGCGGTGGGAGCGCTGCTTGGCAATCCCGGCACGGAGAATAATACCAAAGAGCTGATACTTCTTGTGTTTGCCGTGATATTTCAGTGCCTGCTGCCGGTGTGCAATACATTGGGAGGAAGCTATGAAACGGTTGTTATTGCCAGAAGGTACGGAGCTGCAAGCCTTGCTGCTTACAGCGCTATGAAAAACCTGCTTGGTCTGGCGGGAATTCTTCTGACTATAGCCAATGCCATGGCATTGTTGCAGATAGGAATCAATTACGGAAGAAAGAAGAAAAACCAATGAAGATTTCGGTAAGAGCTTATGAAGAAAAAGATTTACCCGAAATGATAAGAATTTGGAATGAAGTGGTGGCAGACGGGGTAGCCTTTCCGCAGGAAGAACTTCTGAATGCAAAAACGGGAAAAGAATTTTTTGCCGGACAGACCTACAGCGCCGTGGCAGAGGATACGGAAACCGGAAAAGTGTACGGTCTTTACATCCTGCATCCCAACAACGTGGGACGCTGCGGTCATATCTGCAACGCCAGCTATGCGGTAAGCCGGGACAGCAGGGGACTTCACATCGGTGAACAACTGGTATTGGACTGCCTTATGCAGGGCAAAGCCCACGGCTACGGCGTGCTGCAGTTCAATGCGGTTGTGGCAAGCAATGTGCATGCCAGACATCTGTATGAACGGCTGGGCTTTGTGCAGCTTGGTGTCATTCCGAAGGGCTTCCGCATGAAGGACGGCAGCTATGAAGATATCTGTCCCTATTATCATGAATTGTAAACGGTACGGTCGGGAGTTGTAAAGGCAGGATGAAAAATGCCCGGTATTTGCGGCCTGCGGAAAGGAACGGCAAGAATTATGGAAAAACTTCTGCTCATTCACAGCACGAAAGAAATACAACTGCAGGTGAAGAACGTGGCGTCCCGCCTGAAGCTGGCGCTGGATATTATCCCGGAGGAATATTGCGGCTGCCATCTTAAGGAGCTGGCGGCAGGTAAATATGCACAAAACCCGCCGGATACTGTAGCTTCCGATAGCACTGTGGCAGAGGGCACCATACCTTCCGGCAGTGCTGCGACAGAGGGCACCGTTCCGGCACCGGCTGCACAAACACCGCCAAGCTGGCTTGTTCTGTGTGGTCTCCGGGACAAGCGTCTGGACAAGGTGCTGTTTGAATTAAGGAGAGCGGACATTCCGATAGATTATAAGGCAGTTTTAACACCGTCTAACCAGGAGTGGACGGTGCCGGAGCTTATGAAAGAACTGCAGAGAGAAAGACAGGCTATGGGAAGATAAGCCTGTCTTTCCTTTTTGGGGCAGATGCCCTTTAAAACCCTTTAAAATGAGGAGTGCCCCGATACATCTCTGCATCGGGGCTATTATGAAAAAAATTATCTCAAATCGTTTCTTAAGATGGTTTTAGTATAGCAATTATTTATGAACAAACTATGAACAAGATGTAAATAAAAGGTAAATGTTACAAAGAAACGAAAAAACGAAAATAATTTATATACAAGTTGCACAAAAAAGTGCTTTTTATTGTTTTTTCGATGAAGAGATGATAAAATAGGTATATTATATGTGGTGAAAATTACCCTATTACTCCGGGAGGAAGAAATATGGATACCTTTATTGATAAATTGGCACAAAAGCTGACAGCACAGGAGATGATAAATGCCAACTCGGCAGCCGATGCGGCAGAGCTTACCATGCTGCGGGAGCAGATGGCGGAATATGAGGATCTGCTGAAGGACATTCAGGAGGAAAACGAAAAGGGAAAGGACAGCACGGCACGCATGGAAAAAAGTGCGGCGGCGATTGACCAGAGCACGGCGGGACTGACCCAGAGCGCATCCCTGATGGAAGAGCAGGTTGCACAGGTAAAGGAACAGATTGGCAGAATGAGCGCCGGTGCAGACCGTCTGGAAGAGGAAATCAGACGTCTTTCCGAAACGAGCGGCAGCAGCGCTTCCTTTGAAGAAGAAGTCACCAAACTGAATATGGGCATGACAAGTCTCGGCGACAGCATCAATCGTCTGAACGAGAGTGCTACCAATATCAGTGACGGTGTTATCGGCTTAAGCGAAGGCACCTTCCATTTAGGAGAGGGACTTTCCCAGATGGACAAAGGCTTAGAACGCTTAAATGAAAGCAATACCCGCTTAGAGCAGGTTGTGGAACGCAACGAAAAGAGCGTATCCATGGCGGCACAGACCGTGGTACGCGCCGAGCAGAGTGTTACCAAGGCAGAACAGGGCGCCGCAAAGACGGACGAGCTCATCCGCACCGCCATGGCAAAGATTGAGCAGATGCAGGCAGGAAACGGCAATACGGAAGAAGTAAAGGCACTGCTTGCCGAATTACAGAAGGTACAGAACGACCAGTTTGCACAGCTTACCGATCACGTACACAAGGAAAACGTAAAGGTATACCGCAATGTGCAGGCGGTTGTTATTGACGAAAACGACAAACAGAATGAGAACAGCGGAAAGAGCTTTGGTTACCTGTCCGTAAGAACCAACGCCATTCTGGTAGTATCCCTGGTATCTTTGCTGGCATCTTGTGCCGGGCTGGTATTCCAGATTTTAGTATACCTCCACATTCTGTAAATACATATTTTATAAGCGTCTGGCAAAAACAGTTTATTACATATCCATAAACACGGAGGCAGCATGAGCAAACAAATTTGGAAACCCGGCAATATGCTTTATCCCTTACCGGTTGTTATGGTCAGTGTGGCTGACAAAGAAGGAAAGCAGAATATCATTACGATTGCGTGGACAGGCACCATCTGCAGCGACCCGCCCATGGTTTCCATATCCGTACGGCCGGAGAGATATTCCTATCATATGATAAAAGAAACCGGTGAATTCGTGATAAACCTGACCACGAAGGAGCTGGCTTTTGCCACGGATTACTGCGGCGTGAAAAGCGGCAGGGATGTGGACAAGTTTGCTGCCATGCAGCTGACACCCGTGCGGGGAGAAAAGGTAAAAGCACCGTTAATTGCCGAAAGTCCTGTGAATTTAGAGTGTAAAGTTACCGAAGTGAAGCATTTGGGCACACACGATATGTTTATGGCAGAGGTGGTCTGCGTCCATGCGGATGAAAAATACATGGATGAGCAGAACCGTTTTCATCTGGAAATGGCAGACCCCATTGTATATTCCCACGGCACTTATATGACCACGGGAAAAAAGATTGGTACATTTGGTTACAGCGTAAGGAAAAAGAATTAGTATGAAAATTACCCGGTATCACAAAAGGTTAAAATACACATATATGAAAGTGGCAGGCGGCATACTTGTTGTCGCCGCTCTCTTTTTTCCGTCCTATGTAAAATGGGAAGCTCCTGCGGAGAATATGTTTACCGTTTCCTTAAACGGTGAAGAAGTGGGAGTGGTTGCGGAGAAAGAAACTGCCGAAAAGCTGCTCCAGGAAGCCCGCAAGGAATTAGTTTCCGGCAGGGACGGACTGGTATTTATGGACGTGGATATGAATTTGCGGGGGCAGGCAGTGCTGGTCGGCAAAATCGATGACGAAGATTCCGTCCGGTCCCGCATGAAACAGGTGCTTGAGCACAACATCAAAGAAACCACACACCGTTCCTATGCCGTGAAAATCAATAATTACATGGTAAACTTAGGAAGCAGGGAGGATGTGCTTTCTCTTTTGCAGCAGGCGGTGGACAAATATGACACGGAAGGACGTTATCAGGTAAATCTGACCCATGCCCAGGGCAGGGAATTCAACGTACTTACCGCACAGATTGAAGACACGGCGGACGAAGAAACAACCGGCCGGGATAGCGGCACCGTACAGGTAAGCGACAAGGGCGGTTTTGAACTGGCAGCAGAAAACATGCTTACGGACACGGAGCCTGCGGGAGAAAAGGATTTCTCCGACTATGAGCTTGGTACGGTGGATATCCGTTTTGCGGAAGAAGTGGAAATTGTGGAAGTGTATCTGGATGACTCACAGCTTACGGATGTAGCGCAGGCGGCGGAAGAGGTCATCAAGGAGCAGGAGGTAAATTCTGTTTACGAAGTGGTTTCCGGCGACACCCTTTCCGAAATTGCCATCAAGACCAACATCCCCATGGAACAGCTGGTTGCCATGAATGACTCCCTGGAGGACACCAATTCTGTAATCCGCGTGGGACAGGAATTGATTATCACAATTCCGGAGCCCGAGCTTTCCGTGGATCATGACGAAGAAATGTACTATGAGGAGATTTACGATGCTCCCGTTCAGTATGTATACAATGACAGCTGGTACACCAATCAGACCAAGACCCTGCAGGAGCCTTCGGCGGGCTTCCGGAAAGTAGTGGCAGTTGTTTCCTATAAGAATGATACCGAAACAAACAGGGAAATACTAAAAGAAGAAGTGGTCATGGAAGCGGTTCCGAAGATTGTGGAAAAAGGAACCAGAATACCGCCTACTTATATCAAGCCTATTTCCGGCGGGCGTCTGACATCAAACTTTGGTAAGAGAAAAGCACCGAAGAAGGGCGCCAGCACCTATCATAAGGGCGTTGACTGGGCAACCCCGAAGGGCACTACGGTTGTAGCATCCTGCGGCGGTACGGTAGCCAAAGCCGGATGGGGCAGCGGCTACGGCTACGTGGTCTACATTAACCATGAAGACGGCAGACAGACCCGTTACGGACACTTAAGCAAGGTTCTGGTAACGGCGGGACAGAAGGTTTCCCAGGGGGATAAGATAGCCTTGAGCGGAAATACCGGCGTAAGTACGGGACCTCATCTGCACTTTGAAATCCTGATAAACGGCAAGCAGGTCAATCCCTTAAACTACCTGAATTAGCCGGGAAAAGTCACGAACACATATTCACGTTTACAAAAACGGTGTATGGATATATAATGTAAGGATAAGAAATCTTGAAATGGATAGAGGTATGAAAATGGAACAATACGCAATCAAAGGCGGTAATCCATTAGTTGGTGAAGTGGAAATCGGCGGTGCCAAAAATGCCGCTCTTCCCATTATAGCTGCGGCCCTTATGTCAGAAGAGACAGTGCATATAGATAATTTGCCCGATGTCAGGGATACCAATGTATTATTGGAAGCTATGCAGAGCATCGGCGTTATGATTAAAAGAGAAGACCGTCACAGAGTGACGATTTATCCTTCCCGGATAAACAATCTGGTAGTGGACGGCGAAGGCGTCCGCCGTATCCGTGCGTCCTACTATTTTATCGGAGCACTGCTTGCCCGTTACAAAAAAGCAGAAGTAGCGCTTCCGGGTGGCTGCGATATCGGCTGCAGAGCCATAGACCAGCATATCAAGGGCTTCCGCGCGCTTGGTGCGGACGTCAACATTGAGTACGGACTGATTAAAGCGGAAGCGGAGCGCTTAAAGGGCAGCCATATTTACATGGATGTGGTTTCTGTAGGCGCCACCATTAACATCATGATGGTAGCGGCACTGGCAGAAGGTCAGACGATTATTGAAAATGCAGCAAAGGAGCCTCACGTAGTAGACCTTGCCAATTTCTTAAACAGCATGGGTGCCAACATCAAGGGCGCCGGTACGGATGTTATCCGTATCAAGGGTGTTTCCCACCTGCACGGTACCGATTATGCAATTATTCCCGACCAGATTGAAGCCGGAACCTTTATGTTTGCGGCAGCAGTCACCAAGGGAGATGTTACTGTAAAAAATGTTATTCCGAAGCATTTGGAGTCCATTACCGCAAAGCTTTTGGAAATCGGCTGTGAAATCGAGGAGTCCGATGATGCGGTGCGTGTTGTGGCGGCAAAACCGTTACGACATACACAGGTAAAGACACTTCCTTACCCCGGTTTTCCCACGGATATGCAGCCCCAGATTACGGTGGCGCTGGCATTGTCCCAGGGTACCAGTATCGTAACCGAAAGCATCTTTGAGAACCGCTTTAAATATGTGGATGAACTGACACGCATGGGCGCCAACATCAAAGTAGAAGGCAATACCGCTATCGTGGATGGCGTAAGCAAATATACCGGAGCCAAGATTTCGGCTCCCGACCTCCGTGCAGGCGCGGCACTTGTGCTGGCGGCACTGGCAGCGGACGGTTATTCCGTTGTGGAGGATATTCACTATATCCAGCGCGGATACGAGGATTTCCATTTGAAACTGCAGTCTCTGGGCGCACAGATTGACAAAGTGGATTCCGAAAGAGAATTACAGAAATTCAAGCTTAAAATAGGCTGATGCCGGGAGAAACCCGTATACAGAACGCAAAAGAAAAGGAGACTAAAATGGAACAGGAAAAGTTATTGTTTACTTCCGAGTCTGTTACAGAAGGACATCCCGACAAAATGTGCGATGCCATTTCTGATGCAATTTTGGACGCTCTCATGGAGCAGGATCCTATGAGCCGTGTTGCCTGCGAAACAGCAAGCTGCACCGGTTTCGTACTCGTTACCGGAGAAATCACCACAGAAGCTTATGTGGATATTCAGAAAATCGTAAGAGAAACCGTAAAAGAAATCGGTTATGACAAATCCGAATACGGCTTCGACGGCAATACCTGTGCCGTTATGGTAGCTATTGACGAACAGTCCCCCGATATTGCCATGGGTGTTGACAAATCCTTAGAGGCAAAGAAGGAAGCGGCTGAAAACAATATGTCCGAAGAAGAGCTGGATGCCATCGGCGCCGGCGACCAGGGTATGATGTTCGGTTATGCCACCAATGAGACAGAGGAATATATGCCTTATCCCATTTATCTGGCACACAAGCTGACCAGGCAGCTGACCAAGGTTCGTAAGGACGGAACCCTTCCTTACCTTCGTCCCGATGGAAAGAGCCAGGTTTCCGTACAGTATGATGAAGCCGGAAAGCCCATCAGGCTGGAAGCGGTTGTACTTTCCACCCAGCACGACCCGGATGTTACCCAGGAACAGATTCACGAAGACATTAAGAAATATGTATTTGACCCCATCCTTCCCAAGGAAATGCTGGATGAGGACACCAAGTACTTCATTAACCCCACCGGACGTTTTGTTATCGGCGGACCTCACGGAGACGCAGGTCTGACAGGAAGAAAGATTATCGTAGACACCTACGGCGGATATGCCCGTCACGGCGGCGGAGCTTTCTCCGGCAAGGACTGCACCAAGGTGGACAGAAGTGCCGCTTATGCCGCTCGTTACGTTGCTAAAAATATCGTAGCGGCAGGACTGGCTGAGAAGTGTGAAATTCAGCTGTCTTACGCTATCGGCGTAGCACAGCCTACATCCATCATGGTAGATACCTTCGGCACCGGCAAACTGCACGATGACAAGCTGGTAGAGATCATCCGTGAGAATTTTGACTTAAGACCCGCCGGCATCATCAAGATGCTGGATCTGCGCAGACCTATCTATAAGCAGACCTCTTCCTATGGTCACTTCGGACGCACCGATGTGGATCTGCCCTGGGAGAAACTGGACAAGGTAGATCTGTTAAAAAAATATTTGTAAGTGGAGTGCCCTTTGCGACACATTTATGAATTGGGTGCATGGCTCGTAACGTAGGGCTTCCGTAAACCACTCGGGGAGTTC
>ERZ780100.1005-NODE-1005-length-10725-cov-2.683130_pt1 | contig 10725 bp, 8 predicted proteins | sample MGYA00511573_ERZ780100 | MGnify/ENA primary metagenome ERZ780100 (study PRJEB29588, sample SAMEA2161876) | human gut metagenome | biome: human gut; feature: human-associated habitat; material: faeces | place: Denmark | collected 2008/2010 ...
CTCCAGCAGGCGCATGACGCCTAGGATGGGCATTCCGGCAGGGCCGGAAGGTTCGCCGTCGTCGGAAAAGCGTTTCGCTCCGCCCGCGGAAAACGCATAGCAGTTGTGCGTCGCGTCATAAAACCTCTTTGCGACGCCCGCGACGAACTCCGCCGCCTGTTTTTCATCCGTCACGCCTGCGGCAACGGCGAGAAAACGGGACCTTTCAACCGTGATTTCGGCTTTTGATTCGCCGCAAACGGTAAATCGGTTCATTTGAGAACTATCCTCAGATGCACCTTCTTTCCCTTGTGCAGAACAAACTCTCTTTTTTCCGTTATTTCCGACGGCAAGTCGCCGTAATCGGTAATTTTGAGCTCGTTGACGGACACGCCGCCGCCGTCTATGAGCCTGCGCGCGTCGCCGCGAGACTTGGCAACCTCAGACAGCGTCAGAATGTCTATTATGTTTGCGGAAAAGGGTATTTCCTTGCAGGGCATATTGCCCGCGTCGTCGGAAAACGCAGCTTCCGCCTGCGCCCGCGCCTTGTCGGCGGCGTCCGCTCCGTGTACGATTTTCGTAAGCTCGTAAGCCAGCCTTACCTTGGCGTCGTTTATTCTTTGGTCCTTGAAACGGCACATCTCCTCGATTTCCGCCACGGGCAAAAAGGTAAGCAGTTTAAGACACTTTTCCACGTCGGCGTCGTCTACGTTGCGCCAATACTGATAAAAATCGTAAGGAGGCGTCTTGTTTTCGTCAAGCCACACCGCGCCCTTGGCGGTTTTGCCCATTTTCGTGCCCTCCGACGTGGTAAGCAGAGAAAAGGTCATGGCAAAAGCGGGCTTTGAAAGCTTGCGCCTGATTAAGTCTGCGCCGGCAAGCATATTGCTCCATTGGTCGTCCCCGCCAAGCTGCAATTGGCAGCCGTAATTCTCGTTGAGCACGAGAAAATCGTATGCCTGCATCAGCATATAATTGAATTCGAGGAAGGTAAGCCCCTTTTCCAAACGCTTTTTGTAGCACTCCGCCGTAAGCATTTTGTTTACCGAAAAATGAGTGCCCACGCTGCGCAGAAAATCGATGTAATTCAAGCCGCACAGCCAATCCGCATTGTTCAACACAAGCGCCTTTCCGTCGGAAAAATCAATAAATCTTTCCATCTGTTTTTTGAAGCACAGGCAGTTGTGCGCAATCGTCTCGCCTGTCATGACGCTTCTTAAGTCAGTGCGCCCCGACGGGTCGCCTATCATGCCAGTGCCCCCGCCTATAAGCGCAATCGGACGGTGCCCCGCCCGCTGCATATGCGCCATAGCCATAAGCTGAACGAAATGCCCCACGTGCAGACTGTCCGCGGTAGGGTCGAAACCGATGTAAAATGTCACGCTCTTTTCGCCGAGAAGCCTGTAAAGCTCGTCCTCGAACACAGTCTGCTTGACAAAGCCCCTTTCTCTCAGAATATCCATTACGTTTTTCATACGAAACCGCCTCTTTGCCGTCTACTCCACGGCGTAAAAATATTTTTCACAGTTGTTAAGAAGTATCGCAACTCCGCCTGCCGCCATTCCCGCGCCCAAAAGCAGGTTTACAAGCTGTCCGACAAAAGTCCAGCCGTCCAGCGCGGAAAGAACAACGACTACGGTCAACACTCCTCCCGCCACGAATCCGACCAGCATTCCCCACAGGCTTGACGGGGTGTTTTTTAACCCCTGCTGAACGGTTGTCCATTTGAGGCGGGGATTTTTCATGTCGATTAAGACCAACACCGCCGACACGCCCGCAGACGCGCAAAATACCGTCAAGAAATCCAGCAGCCCGACAACTATGCCGATTTTGACAAAGATACATTCAAAAACAACGGACAGCGCAAACGCCGCGCCGTTGAAGATTAAGGATATAATCAGCTTTGCCCAGGCGTACTGCGAGGGCTTGACGGGCAGAGTTTTTATCAGATAAAAGTTTTCCCCCTCGCGGCTGACCGCGCTCGACGCGGTGACGCAGGTCATGGGTCCCATGACAATCAGCATGACTCGGGAAACCATCGAAAGTAAATTTTTTATTTCTCCCTCTCCGCCGACGTCCTTTAACGCCAGACAGTAGATGACGACGCAAACGGGAATAATAACGACCTGCGTCAGGCAGTAAAATCCGAGCGAGCTTGTACGCAGCATATTTTTGAAATCGGCTGCAAGAAGCGACGAAATTTTGTTTCCGCCCGCAAATTTGTACGTTGTTTTTTTCGCGCCCTTTCCCGCGTTTTCCTGACTTTTGCGCATATTCCAAAGAAAAATTTTCCCCGAAAGCAGCACGGTAAGCCCAAGCAAAACCAATGCGGAAAGCAGAAAAAGAGCGAAATTTGCTATCCAGCCGCCGAAGGTTGCGGCAGTGAACGCGCCGGAAAGCCACACGTTGGGGTACAGATATGCGGCGGCGGAGCTTATGCTTTCCAAAATGCCGCCGAGCATTTCATCGACGTCGGCGCCTCCGACCGCCTCGCCCGCACCCGAGTTCAAACTTATGACAAACCACATATAAAGCGCCATAAGCGCGCCGAACAGCAATACGTAAATTATTGTGCCCACAGCCCCTTTGTTGCGGAACAGGTTGGAAACAAGCAGCAGAGGTACGGACAAAATCGCCACCGCAAGCAGCGAAATCAAGGGTATGAGAAAGGCTCCGAAAATCAGGGCGGCAAAATAGCCCGCGCCTGCGGACAGCCCTATCCCAAGCGGCAGCAGCGTCGCCGCAAGCATGACGAGCGTCGAAAAAAATTCAACTATATAGCAAACAGCCAGCTTGGACAAAAATATCGTAACGGTTTTGAGCGGCAACGCAAGCAGCATATCGGAATCGTTTGACATATAAACCGTTCCCAGCATACTTTTCAGCCCGAAAAACACGTTGACAAGCTCGATTGCGGTGATTGCAAAAGTGACGGCTGCGTTCAGATAGGGCGCATACTGCGGCTCCAAAAGAAGCTCGCCTGCTAACATGAATGCCGAAAACAGCATGGCTAGCAAAGGCAGCAGGACAACTCCCAGCACAATGTAAATGCCCCACACGGGCATTGTTTTTTTGGAGGTATTTTTTCTCGCGCGGAACAGCTGTCTGAGATTTACCTTCAAAAGCGTACCGAATTTAGTCACGGATTGAGTTCACCTCCGAAATTGGTTATGTCGAGGAACACCTTTTCCAAAGAAATATCGGGATTGGATTTTATCGAATCCAGAGTGTCAACGGCTACAAGTCTGCCGTTGTTGATGATGCCCACCCTGTCGCACACCTTTTCCACCACGTCTATTACATGAGAGGAAAAGAACACGGTTTTGCCCTCGTCGGCGCGCTTGCGCATGATGGTTTTCAGCTGATAAGCCGACGCGGGGTCAAGCCCCGTCAACGGCTCGTCGAGGAGCCACAGCTTGGGGTCGTGCAAAAGAGAGCCGACCACCACTATTTTCTGTTTCATGCCGTGCGAATACGTGCCTATCTGGTCGTTTGCAGCCTTAGTCAGACCGAACTCCTCCAGCAGCTTTTCAGCGCGCTCCCGTCTCAATTCGAGCGGAACCTCGAACATCGTGCCCATGAAGTCGAGATACTCCCTGCCCGTCAGCTTTTCGTAAACGGCATGGTTGTCGGAAACGTAGCCTATGGATTTTTTCGCCGCCACACGGTTGTCGGCAATGTTCATCCCGTCCACGGAAATAGCGCCCTCGTCGGGATTGAGAATACCCGTTATCAGTTTGATTGTAGTGCTCTTTCCCGCCCCGTTGGGGCCGAGAAAACCGAAAATTTCGCCGTCCTTTACATCAAGATTGAGGCTGTCCACCGCCTTTGCGGAGCTTTTCGGGTAAGTTTTGGATACGTTGGTCAAATTCAGCATTTTTTTCTCCGTTTTTCAGTTTTTAGTTTCGGGATTTTTTTCCACATCCTGTCCCCGTCCCGTGGGGAAATAATACTTCTCTCCCTTTGCCGCGTCGGGCAGATACTGCTGTTTTACCCAGCCGCCGAAGTCGTGCGGATACAAATACTCATGCTTTTCCTCGTGCGAGGCGCGTTTATAGGTTTCCGATAAATGAAGCGGCACCGCCGCGTCGGCGTGCTTTTCAGCAGCGCTCTTTGCCGCGTTCAACGCCGTCACCACGCTGTTCGACTTGGGCGCGCGGCAGATGTACAAAATCGCCTGCGTCAAGGGTATTCTCCCCTCCGGCAGCCCTATGTTCTGAAACGCGGTCATAGCCGACACAGCCACTACAAGCGCCTGCGGGTCGGCAAGCCCCACGTCCTCCGAAGCGTGTATGACAATCCTGCGCGCAAGCAGCATGGGCTCGCAGCCGCTTTCTATCAGTCGGTTGAACCAAAAGCACGCCGCGTCGCAGTCGCTGCCGCGCATACTCTTGATAAACGCCGAAATCATGTCATAATAGCTTTGAGTGTCCACGCTCAAAGGCTTTTTCTGCACCGACTCCGCGGCAATTTTTTCGTCTATGAGTATTTTGCCGTCGGCGTTTCTCGGCGTCGTCAGCACGGCAAGCTCCAAACCGTTGTACGCCTTGCGCAAATCTCCTCCCGAAAGCCTTACAAGCTGATTCAAAGCGCCTTCGGTTAGCTCAACGTTGAGGTTTCCCAGCCCCTTGGGGCTTTTGAGCGCCCTTTCCAGTCCCTCGGCAATATCCTCCTCTGAAAGCGCGCGAAACTCGAACACGAGACAGCGCGACACTATTGCCGGCGTCATGGAATAATACGGATTTTCGGTTGTGGAACCAATCAGACGTATATACCCTTTTTCTATCGCGGAAAGCACGCTGTCGCTTTGCGCCTTGCTCCACCTATGACACTCGTCAAGCAGCAGGAACGTGCTTTTGCCGGTAAGGGCAAAATGCTTTTCCGCCTGTTCGATAATGCGCTTTGCGTCGGCTACTCCGCTTGACACGGCGTTCAGCTTTTCAAAGGGACATTGGGTGGCGTTTGCTATTATGTGGGCAAGCGTGGTCTTGCCGCAGCCGGGAGGTCCCCAAAAGATGCAGCTTCCCAATTTGTCCGCGCGTATGCTGCGCCGCAAAAGAGAATTTTCTCCGACAACGTGCCGCTGTCCGATAAACTCGTTCATCACCTGCGCGCGCATACGCTCCGCCAAAGGAGCCGCGCCCGTATTCAACGTGTCGAAAAAAGAATTTTGCATTTTTTTATTATACCACAAAAAGGCGGCGTTTGCAAGAATTTGCTCAAAACAAAAAAGGCGTCGGGCATTTTTACGCCTGCGCCTTTTGCGAGCCAGTCTGTAAGCCGAGTTCTGTATTAGACGGTCATCTGTCTAGGCGTACCGTTTCCGGCACGCTCGAGCGAATCATATCGAGGCGTCGGGCAAACGCTTGTTCTCATTTCTTGCACCGAGCGGGGTTTACAGGAACGTCAAGTCGCCAAGACGTTTGTGAGCTCTTACCTCACATTTCCACCCTTGCACGCAAAAACGTGCGGTATATTTCTGTTGCACTTTCCTTGAAGTCGCCTTCACCGGTAATTAGCCGGCGCTCTGCCCTGCGGTGCTCGGACTTTCCTCGTGGAGCTTGCTCCCCGCGACCGTCCGGCTGACTCTGAATTATTTTACACCGTTTGAAGCGTTTTGTCAAACGCGCAAACGCCTCCCGCCCGCAAATTTGAAAACCGCGGACGAAAAGACGCCCGCCGCGCAGCCGCAAAAGGCGAAAATGAGTACAAGCAGTCGCGTAATATTCGACGGTTTTTTCCAATAAAATTTATCGAGGTGACAAAATGCTCGGTTTTTTGCAGCTGTTCGGCAAAATTTTCTTTTTCACAGGTTATTTCTCCAATTCCGGCTCGTATCCCAAGCCACTGCCCCCCGACGAGGAAGCTCGGGAGCTTGAAAAGGCGGCGGCGGGAGACAATGCGGCGCGCGAAAAGCTGATTAAACACAACCTGCGCCTCGTCGCGCACATAGCAAAAAAATATGCCGCGGGACAGGATATGGACGACCTGATTTCCATAGGCTCCATAGGTCTTGTCAAAGGCATAAGCACCTTCTCCGCCGCCAAAGGCACCACGCTTGCGACATATCTCGCGCGTTGTATCGAAAACGAAATTCTTATGACGCTGAGAACAAACAAAAGATACAAAAACACCGTCTATTTGCAGGAGCAGATGAACGTGGACAGCGACGGCAACGAGCTGACTCTTATGGACGTGCTGTCGGTAAAGGAGGATTCCATTTTCAAGCAGGTGGAAATGTCCATAGTCAGCGACAAGCTAGACAAAATCATGCAGGAGTGCCTGTCAAAACGGGAGTATTCCATACTCGTCATGCGATTCGGCTTGAAGGGCGGCACGCAGTTGACGCAGCTGCAAACGGCAAAGGCGTTGGGCATAAGCCGCTCCTACGTTTCAAGAATAGAAACCAAAGCGCTGAGCAAAATCCGCGCCAAGCTCAACAGGGAGGATTTTCTCCCCGACTGAAAAACAAAGCCGCTTGTGTATCCTGCATAAGCGGCAATTTTATTAAAAACAAAAATAAGTATTTTCACCCCCCCCCCCCCCTTTTTTTTCTTTAAATTTTATTATTTTTGCACTATAATTTGTTTCGGATTTTACTCGGGAGAAAGGAAATGAAGAAAAAATTGTGCTCGTTGCTGATTGCAATCTGTCTGTTGGCTTTTGTGCTTTTGTCCTTTGCCGCCTGCGCTTCGTCTAATCTCAAATATGAAGCGATGTATGGGGACGACTCATATTGGTGGAGTGTTTCGGGAAGTTACGGCGACAGTACAGTCAAAATTCCGAAAAAAAACAACGGAGTGGCTGTGCGCACCATTTCAGCCTGGGCTTTTTCAGGCGACGAAAATTTAAAAAAGGTCACTATACCGAATACAATCGACAGCATAGGCGGATTTGCTTTTGACGACTGCAAATCATTGAAAAAAGTAAATTTACCGCGTGCGCTGAAAAGTATAGAACACCTTTTGGGAAAAAAGGCTTATTTCGGTCCATCCTGTTTTGCAAGGTGCACAAGTCTTGAAGAAATTGTCATACCTGAAAACGTTTTGGTTCTCCCCGAATATATTTTTCACGATTGTTTATCCTTAAAAAAAGTAACTTTGCCAAGTTCTTTATCAAAAATCGAAGACTATGCTTTTCTGGCTTGTTATGCTTTGGAAACGGTTTATTTCAGGGGTACGTCACAAGAATTTAAAAGTTTAATTATCGGGGAGAGAAACGAGGGTCTGCGGGAAGCAAAAATCATATTTATACCTTAAATTTTCAAAAAGACAACAGCAGGCTCGAGACAGCCTGCTGTTTTTTAATCGGATTTTTTGTCTTGTTTTCGTCGGAAAGATGCGTTTGCAGTTTCGTTTCAGACCTTTCGCAGAATGTCGAATTTTTCAAGCGGATAGGGACAGGGAAGTTTAAGAATCTGTCGAACCAGCTTGGCATCGACTACGGGCGTTCCGTTTTCGTCCCGCATATCGGCGACGGCAAAAGTTTTTCCGAAGCTGTCGTTTGCGGACAGAATTTCCAAAGTGTCGCCCTCGAAAAATCTGTTGCGCATTTCGACCGCGGCAACCCCGTCCGACCAGTCCAAGACAGAGGCGACAAAATTTCCGTCGGCAACAGCCTTGGAGGTAAAAAAGTTTTCCGTTTCGTCGAAATCCTTTCCGAATAAGAAGCCCGACGTAAAAGCCCTGTGGGAAGTCTTTTTCAGCTCGTTTAAAAGCCCGTCCGACACGCTTTTTGAGAAGCTGCCGGCTAGGCACGCGTCCAAAGCCCTTCTGTACGCGTTTACAACCGTGCCGACATAGTGCGCGCTCTTCATACGCCCCTCGATTTTGAGGCTCACGGCGCCCGTTTCAAGCGCTCTGTCGAGATAAGGCATAAGGCACAAATCTTTGCTGTTCATTATGTAAACCCCTCTTTCGTCCTCGTTGAGAAACAAAGGTTTGTCGGGATGCTCTCTTTCGGTCAGGCTCACCTGCCACTCCCAGCGGCAAGCCTGCACGCACTCGCCCTTGTTGCCCCCCCGCCCCGACAGCCAGCTGCTCAAAAGACACCGCCCGGAATAAGCCATACACATTGCTCCGTGCACGAAAATTTCCAACTCGCAGTTTTTGAGAGCAGCCATCTGCACAAGGTCGTCAAACCCGCACTCGCGCGCGGCGACAATGCGCGAAACTCCCGCGTCCCGCCAGAATTCGGCGGCGCGGGCATTGGTGCAGTTTGCCTGCGTCGACAGGTGCAGCGGCAGGCGGGGCGCAACGCTTTTGGCAACTTGCATAACCCCGGCGTCGCTGACTATGAGAGCGTCCGCGCCGCAGTTGTCAAGCGCGGAAATATAATCGGGAAGCTTTTCCAAATCTCTGCCGTCCGCAAAAATATTGACGGTTACGTAAACCTTTTTCCCTTTTTCGTGCGCATAGCCGCAGCAGAACTTGATTTCGTCAAGAGTAAAATTGTCGGCAAAGGCGCGCAAGCCGAAATTTTTGCCCGCCAGATACAACGCGTCCGCTCCGAAGTGCAGCGCCGTGAAAAATTTTTCCATATTGCCGGCGGGAGCAAGCAGCTCGGGACGGCGCGTTTTTTGCTTGTTCATAATTTGAATTTGAACGAAAGAATTGTCGTAATTGTCAGGTTTCAAGAATAATGGGAATTATCATCGGATAGCGTTGAAGGTTTCTTTTGAGAAAGCCCTTTACGGCGCGCTGTATGAGCTGCTTCGCGTCGGAAATGTTAAGCTCTTTTAAATCAAGCTTTTCCAACGCTTCCAAAGACAGCGTCTTTATTTCCTCGATTATATAATTGTTGGAGTCGTCCCCCGTATAGATACAGCCGCGGCTTATCACCTCGGGACCGCTCGAAACAACCCCCTGAGTCGTGTCCACTCCGACCAACACTATAAGTATACCCTCCTCGGACAGCGCGATTCTGTCTCGCAACAGCACGTCGCCCACATCGCCTATTCCCAATCCGTCGATTAAAACTATGCCGCTCGTCACGTTGCCCTTGACCGCCATTTTTTTGTCCGACAAAAGCACCACGTTGCCTATTTCCGGAATGATTATGTTGTCCTCGGGCATACCGAGATTGGCGGCAAGCCGCGCGTGCTGCTTCTGATGCCTGTACTCTCCGTGCACGGGCATGAAAAATTTGGGCTTCAAGAGTGAGTGAATAAGCTTCAACTCCTCCTGACAGGCGTGTCCCGAAACGTGGACGTCGGCAAGCGAGCTGTAAATGACCACCGCGCCCATGCGGTAAAGATTGTTTATGACTTTGGTTATGTCCTTTTCGTTTCCCGGTATGGGAGAGGCGCTTATTATTATCGTGTCGTTGGCGCCCACGCGGATTTTGTTGAAATCGTTGCTGGACATACGCGTCAAGGCGCTCATCGGCTCGCCCTGCGTGCCCGTAGCCAAAATAACCACCTCTTCGTCTTTGAGCTTTTCAGCCTTTTCGACGTCAATAAACAGTCTCGGGTCGCAATGCAGAATACCCGCTTTGATTGCCGTTTCGATGACTTTCAGCATACTTCTGCCGCCAAGCGCAACCTTTCGCTTAAACTCGCTTGCAAGCTCCAAAATCTGCTGAACTCTGTCCACGTTGGAGGCAAAGGTGGCGATGATGATTCTGCGGTCGGCGTTTTCCACAAACAGCTTGCGCAGCGTGGAGGTGACAACCACCTCGCTCATCGTGTAACCCGGCCTTTCCACGTTGGTGGACTCGGCAAGCAAAAGCAAAACTCCCTCGTTGCCTATTTCCGCAAAGCGGTTGAGATTCATCGACTCGCCGCCTATCGGAGTGTAGTCTATTTTGAAATCGCCCGTATGGAAGATTGTGCCGACGGGCGTTCTCAACGCGATTGCCATGCTGCCCGCCACAGAGTGGCACACGTGGATGAATTCCGCCGAAAAATATTTGGTGCGCACTGTCTGCCCGTCGCGGATTTCGCGCAAATCACCCTCTACTCTGCGCTCCGTCAGCTTGTTGGACAAAAGTCCCAACGTCAGCTTCGAGCCGTAAACGGGAGCGTCGATTTGACGCAAAAGATAAGGCACCGCGCCTATATGGTCCTCGTGCCCGTGTGTGAGAAACACGGCTTTGACCTTCTCTCGGTTTTCTTTGAGATAGGTTATATCGGGAATCACCGTGTCTATGCCCGGCATTTCGTCGGTGGGAAACGTCAGTCCCGCGTCGATAACGACGATTTCGTCGGCGTATTCAAAAGCTGTCAGATTTTTGCCTATTTCACCCACGCCGCCGAGAAAAATTATCTTTACCTTTTCGTTTTTGTCCGGCTTTTTCTGCCTTGCGCCGCGCGTTTCGTCCGGCGCGTAAGCCAAAGGATAAGCCGTCTCAGGCGCGCGTCCGACGGCAAGACGCTTGTCCGACTTGCTCTTTGCGAACCCGGGGGCGCGTTTGTCGGGCTTTGTCTGCTGTCTGTCCGTCGTCCTTTTGCCCTGCGCGCCGTTTTTGGCGGGCTTGCGGGCGTTTTTATTGTTGCTGCGGACAGGGAAATTTTTCCCCTCCGCCTTGTTTTCCGTCAATTCGTTTGTCATATATACATTATAACCCAAATGTCGCACAAACACAAACAAATTTTCTTTTTATTTGGAATTTTATGTTTGCTTTTTTCCGCGCGACTATGTATAATATTAGCGGTACGGCGCGGTCGGAAAATGACCTTGCCTTTTAGATTTTGCAAATAATTTTTTAGGAGAAAAATCCTGAAAAGAGTTTACAATTTTTCAGCAG
>ERZ780100.1013-NODE-1013-length-10669-cov-2.931317_pt1 | contig 10669 bp, 9 predicted proteins | sample MGYA00511573_ERZ780100 | MGnify/ENA primary metagenome ERZ780100 (study PRJEB29588, sample SAMEA2161876) | human gut metagenome | biome: human gut; feature: human-associated habitat; material: faeces | place: Denmark | collected 2008/2010 ...
GGTCATTGACCGCCGCTACGGTTAAGCAATGACATTGTTTAAATCAAAATATGAACGAACAAATTGTTTTTACATTACAAAAAATGAGGAGAATCACTATGGCATTTGACAGACTTATCGAAAATATTGTAAAAATGCAGAATCCTACGGTTGCAGGTCTTGACCCAAAGCTTGACTATGTTCCAGAATCAATCAAAACAAAATGCTTTGAAAAGTATGGCAAGACGCTTGAGGGTGCGGCTGCTGCACTTTTTGAATTCAACAAGGCGCTTATTGACGCACTTTATGATATTGTTCCTGCCGTAAAGCCACAGGCTGCATATTATGAAATGTACGGCTGGCAGGGTGTTAAGGCTCTTTGTGACACAATCGCTTATGCAAAGTCAAAGGGTATGTTCGTTATCACAGACGGCAAGCGTAACGATATCGGCACAACTATGGAGGCATATGCTACGGCACACCTCGGTCATACAGATGTTGCAGGCGAAAGTATTGACGCATTCGGTGCAGACGCACTCACGGTAAACGGCTACCTCGGAACAGACGGTATCAAGCCGCTTGCAAAAATTTGCGATTCGGACGACAAGGGCATTTTTGTTCTTGTAAAAACTTCAAACCCAAGCTCGGGCGAACTTCAGGATATGAAGCTTGAAACAAATGAGAGCGTTTATGAGCATATGGGCAAGATGTGCGAAGGCTGGGGCGAAGACCTTATGGGTAAGCACGGCTATTCGGCAGTAGGTGCAGTTGTGGGTGCAACATATCCCGAACAGCTCGGTGAAATGAGAGCAAAACTTCCGCACACATTCTTCCTTGTTCCCGGTTACGGTGCTCAGGGCGGCGGTGCCGATGATGTTAAAAACGCATTTGACGAAAACGGTCTTGGTGCAATCATCAACTCAAGCCGCGGCATTATGTGTGCTTGGAAAAAGCAGGGACTTACAGAAGATGACTTTGCCGTTGCCGCTCGCAAAGAAGCAGAGCGTATGAGAGATGAAATCGTTGGCTGCATCGGCAAAATTAAGCTTGGCTGATTCATTTGCACAACAGAATCACGAAATTTTTCGTTTTTTATGCTTTAGTGCTATGAATTTATTGACTTTAGCGTGCTAAAAGCGTATAATTTGAATGTATTTATTTTTACAACTATATTTTTAAATTTTCTTTAAAAAGGGAGATATCAGAAATGGCAAGAGTATATAATTTTTCGGCAGGTCCTTCAATGCTGCCTGAGTCTGTGCTTAAAAAAGCTGCGGCAGAAATGCTCGACTACGAAGGCAGTGGTCAGAGCGTTATGGAAATGTCACACCGCTCAAAAATTTACGGTACAATCATCGAGGGTGCCGAGGCTCTTTTGAGAGAGGTTATGAACATTCCTGACAACTACAAGGTTCTTTTCCTTCAGGGCGGTGCGTCAACACAGTTTGCGGCTATCCCTATGAACCTTATGACAAAGAGCGGTAAGGCTGATTATGTTATCACAGGTCAGTGGGCTAAAAAGGCTCATGCAGAGGCTGCCCGTTACGGTCAGGCTAATGTTGTTGCTTCATCGGCTGACAAGACCTTCACATACATTCCAAAGCTTGATCCTTCAACATTCACAAAGGACGCTGACTATTTCTACATTTGCATGAACAACACAATTTACGGTACTGTTTATCACGAGCTTCCCGACACAGGTGATGTTCCGCTCGTTGCAGATATTTCTTCCTGTATTCTTTCAAGACCGATTGATGTTTCAAAGTTCGGCGTTCTCTATGCAGGCGCACAGAAGAACATGGCTCCGGCAGGTCTTACGGTTGTTATCGTTCGTGAGGATCTTATCGGCAACGCTATGGATATCACTCCTACAATGCTTAACTGGAAAACTCACGCTGACAACGGTTCAATGTTCAACACACCGCCTTGCTACACAATCTACATTGCAAAGCTTGTTCTTGAGTGGATTAAGAACGAGGTTGGCGGTCTTGATAAGATGTATGAAATTAACAAGAAGAAGGCTGACCTTCTCTATGGTTTCCTCGATTCTTCAGAGCTTTTCAAGGGTACTGTTGTTCCCGAGGATCGTTCGCTTATGAATGTTCCGTTCGTTACAGGTGACGCTGACCTTGACGCTAAATTCGTTAAAGAGGCTACTGAAAACGGTCTTGTTAATATCAAGGGTCATCGCACAGTCGGCGGTATGAGAGCTTCAATCTACAACGCTATGCCTTATGAGGGCGTTGAAAAACTCGTTGAGTTTATGAAGAAGTTCGAGGCTGAAAACAAGTAATTACTGAATATTATGATATAACGGGCGAACGCTGTTCGCCTGTTATTGTAAATTCTTAAAATAAAAAATTAAAAAGGATTGATTTTGATGTATAACATTCTTACATTAAACAAAATCGCCGCTATCGGCACAAGCCGTCTCGGTGATAACTATAAATACGGTGATGATGTTCAGAACCCTGACGCAGTTCTTGTAAGAAGTGCCGCAATGCACGATATGGAATTTGCCGATAACCTTCTTGCAATTGCAAGAGCAGGCGCAGGCACAAACAACATTCCGAAGGATAAGTGCAGTGAGCAGGGTATTGTTGTGTTCAATACACCGGGTGCTAACGCAAACGCTGTTAAGGAGCTTGTTATCGCAGGACTTCTTATTTCAAATCGTAAGGTTATTGAGGGTTATGAATGGGCAAAGACTCTCAAGGGCAACGGTGCAGCTGTCGGTAAGATGGTTGAAAAGGGCAAGAGTCAGTTCGTCGGTCCCGAAATCAAGGGCAAGACCCTCGGTGTTATCGGTCTTGGAGCAATCGGTATTCTTGTTGCAAATGCCGCTGTTGCTCTCGGTATGAATGTAATCGGCTTTGACCCGTTTATGTCTGTAGGCAACGCTCTCAAGCTTGCTCCTACAGTTAAGCTCATGAAGAGCGCAGAAGATGTTATGGTAAATTGCGACTATCTCACAATCCATGTTCCGCTTACTGATGACACAAGAGATATGGTTGATGCCAATATGATTGCCAAGATGAAAGACGGTGTTCGTATTCTCAACTTCAGCCGTGACGGTCTTGTTAATTCAACAGCAGTTCTTGAGGCTGTTAAGAGCGGCAAGGTTGCTAAGTATGTTACAGACTTCGGAACAGACGATATCCTCGGTGAAGAGAATATTATCTGCCTCCCACACCTCGGTGCATCAACTCCCGAAAGTGAAGAAAATTGTGCTGTTATGGCTTGTGATCAGGTTAAGGAGTATCTCGAGAACGGTAACATCATCAACTCCGTAAACTATCCTGCAATTTCACTTGCAAGAACAAATGCTGACGATACCCGTTTCTGCGTTGCTCACAAGAATGTTCCCGAGCTTCTCAAGAAGGTTCTCACACAGATCAGCGGCAATGTTGAAAATATGCTTTCAAAGAGCCGTGGCGACTATGCTTACACAATTATTGATGTTGCAGGCGCCGGTGCAGATGACCTTGCAAAAATCGCAGCAGTTGACGGCGTAATCAGAGTTCGTGCAATCTGATTTTAATTAAAATTTAATCTATGAAAAAAGTCCGAACACGCAAAATGTTCGGACTTTTTGTTTGGTGTGAATCCAAATATGTAGCGGCGTTCAGTGAACGCCAATCGAAACGATTGCAAAATCGGTTCGACCGTATTTCAAAATATTGGTGTATGGTTGATTTGGCTTTGCAGCCAAATCAAATGGCGATCACTGATCGCCGCTACGTATCGCTATATATTAAACTTTTACCAAATGATATTTCTTTGCATTGGTAATTATAAATGTTACGGAAATTGCAACGGCACACAATTCTGCAACGGGCAATGCCGACCATACACCGTTTATGCCTATAAACATCGGCAAAATCAGCATTGCGGCACACTCGAAAACAAGCGTTCTTGCAACTGAAATTACGGCTGAAATCTTGCCGTTGTTGAGTGCGGTGAAAAGTCCCGATGCGAAAATACTCATTCCGCACAACAGATAATTTATTGCAAAAATTCTGAATCCGCTGAGTGCAATCTGCTGAATTTTTTCGTCACCTGCCGAGAAAATTCCGACAAGCGGTTCTGCAAAAAATTCAGATGCCGTAATCATTGCAACCGAAATTATCAGCGTGATTTTTATGCATAATTTGAACAGCTTTTGCAGTTTTTCGTGATTTTGTGCGCCGTAGTTAAAGCTGATGACGGGTGAAACTCCCGAAGTGAATCCAAACGAAACCGCAGTGAAAATAAAGTGAATGTACAAAATAGCACTTATAGCCGCAACGCCTTTTGCGCCTGCAAAGTGCATCATTTGAATGTTGAACAGCGCTGTTGTCACGGCTGTTGGAAGATTCTTCACAACCCCGTGCGATGCGGTTGTTCTTTAAAAAGTTTTCCCACAGCCTCTGACGAGCCGTTTGCCATTGCAAAGAGGATTTCACTGACCTTGAATTCAGGCTTGCCAAAGTGCAGAGTTTGCTTCTTGTTGAAAAAGAGCAAAAGCGGAATTGCACCCACAGCCATTCCGATAATGGTGCCGAGTCCTGCACCGATTATTCCAAAATCCCACACTGCCATAAAAAGAATGTCAAGCACAATGTTTGTGCAACCCGACAGTATCGAGAAAACAAGCATGATATGTGGCTTGTCTGCTGTTACAAGGTACGATTGGTTGAGCATCTGCCAGCACATTACAAAGCCGTACGGAATCATAACGCTGCCGTAGTCAATGCAGTAGGGGAGAATCTTTTCGTTTGAACCGAACATCATGTACATAGGTTCGGCAAAAATTGTGAACAGCACAGCAATGATAACAGAAATGACCGTTGCCGTGATTGCAACACCGGACATAAGTCGGTTTGCTTCCTCCTGTTTGCCTTCTCCCATTTTCTTTGCGATTATAGCATTTGAGCCTGTTGAAAACATTAAGCCCACAGCCATAAATACGAGCGTGAACGGATATACAATATTGATTGCAGACAATGCGTCACTTCCGACACAGTTCGCAACAACGATTCCGTCAACAACCGTGTAAAGTGACATAAAAACCATCATAAGAACGGTTGGCAAAGTGAACTTCAGAATCGTTTTTGCTTTGATAGGTTTTGCATAAATTGATGTTGCCATAAAACTTCCTTACCCTCAAATTTATATTTTTCACAGACCATTCAAACGATTGTATCATATCTTTGTCGTAATTACAACCGATTTGTCTTTTTTTGTAAAATATGCTATTATATACAGACTTAAAAGCGAAAAAAGGGGCGGGTTTATGTTTAAGGGCGCAGTTTTTGATATGGACGGGCTTATGATTGACAGCGAAAGGCTTGTTTATTCAATCTGGCAGGAAATGCTTGATGAGGATGGCAAAGAGTTTAATCTTGACATTTTCAAAAAGACAATCGGACTTCGCAGTGAGGATTCCTACGAATATTACAAGTCGGTTTACGGCGATGATTTTGACTATCCTGCTTACAAGGCGGAGTCGAGAATCCGCTATTTTAAGCGTATCGAAAAGAACGGTGTGCCTGTAAAAAAAGGCTTGTACGAAATTTTTGATTATTTAAAATCAGTCGGTTGTAAAATTTCGCTTGCAACTTCAACCTCGTCACAAACGGCTTTGAAGATTATGAAGAAAATCAATCTCTATGATAAATTTGACGCATTCGTGTGCGGTGATGATGTTAAAAACGGCAAACCCAATCCCGAGGTTTTTCTGATTGCCGCAAAGAAGCTCGGGCTTGAGCCGGTGGACTGCGTTGCGTTTGAGGACAGCATTAACGGCATAAAATCTGCACATGCCGCAGGTATGACCACGGTTATGGTTCCCGATTTGTCAGAGCCGACAGACGAAATTAAACCGATGATTGATTTTTTGTGTACGGATTTAAGCGAAGCGATAAAGTATTTATAAATTGAAAATTACGGCGAGCCGCCGTACCCAATTTGTGTAAATTTGAATACACAATTTATGTTATATCAAAACATATGTGTATGGACATAATATTTCATCAAGGCGGGCGTCCAATGAACGCCCCTACAGAGAAAATTACAAATAATTACAAATGGTTACAATTTACAAAAATACAATTGAGCAGGGCTGATTATTATACACATTTTCCACATAGTTTTCAACAATTGTTAAAAAAGAACGGCAATGCCTGTTGAGCGTTGCTACGGTTACTGCGGAAAAGGGAAAAATGAAAAAATAATCATTGAATAACAGCACGATAATATGTTATACTTTGGTAAACAACAATCTTTATGGAGGACAAAATGAAGAAAATTATAAATAAAAAGTCACTCAAGGGTACGCTTGCTGTTATGTTGTGTGCCGTTATGGCGTTTTCTGTCTGTGCCTGTGACTTTGATTCTGACACAAAACCAACCAAAACGGATGCACAAATTCAGTTTGATAAATATTGTGACGATTTGTTTTCGGAAGAACTTGAGGATGACGCTCTTACCGCACATTTTGACATTTCAAATCCGTCGGACTACGGTTTGAAATATGACGAGGAGGACTATACCCTCGGTCATGTGTCCGATGAAGATACAAAAGAATCCTTTGATGAACTGAAAGAGGCAAAAACGGATTTGGAGGAGTTTGACCGTTCGGGACTTACTTCTTCTCAAAAGCAGACATATGACACCCTTGAAAGCTACTTTGAAATTCAGCTTTCATATGAGGGTACAACAGAATTGCAGAGTATATTTGCACCGCAGTCGGGAGTTGTTGCAAACCTCTTTACCACCCTGTCCGAGTTTACTTTCTATGAAAAGGATGATACCGACCTTTACCTTGCTGTTTTGAAGGACACAAAACGCTATATGGACGAGTGCATTGAGTTCACAAGGAAACAGGCTGAGGACGGTTACTTTATGGCTGAAGATATTGCACAGCAGTCAATTGACGAGTGCGAAAAGCATATTAAGAATGACAAGTCCGTGCTTGTTGACGAGTTTGAGTCGAGAATAAAGTCACTCGGTCTTAGCGATTCCGAGAAAAAGACTGTTGTCGAAACCAACAAAAAGTATTTTGAAGAATACTACATTCCTGCTTTGAAATCAGCAAATTCAGCACTTGAAAGTCTCAAAAAATCAGGCAAAAACGAAGAAGGTCTTTGCGGTTACGGCAAAATCGGCAAAAAGTATTATTCGGCAATTGTCAAAGACAAAACAAGCAGCAGCATGACTCCCGAGGAGCTTAAGTCATACCTTACAAACAGCTTTACAAAGGTTGGAATGAGCATGAGCAATGTTTCACAGGATGACTTGAGCAAATTTCAGGACTACAAACCCGACTTTAAGGACGCCGATGAGGTGCTTGAATTTTTGATTGAGAATATCGAGGAGGACTTTCCGACTCCCGTTACAACATCTTACACGGCAGATTATATGAGCGATTCCGCAAAGAGCGACAATGTGGGAGCGTACTATGTTCCGGGACGAATTGACGATACAAGCGTTAATATCATCAAAATCAACCCCGACTTTGCAAATAAGGGTATGACTCAGATGTACACAACTCTTGCCCATGAAGGCTATCCCGGTCATCTTTATCAGTTTACCGCATCAAATGCAAACAAGGATATCCCGAATGTCCGCAAGATTTTAAGCTTTATCGGCGCAACCGAGGGTTGGGCGCAGTATGCTTCAAAATGTACGCTTGATTACCTTGATACAAGCGAGGGCATTAAGAAGCTTATCTACGCAAATGATATTCTCGGCTATATTCTCTACTCCATGGTCGATGTCGGTGTGAACTACAACGGCTGGGATTATGAAAAAGTCAAGGAGTATATGTCAACGGCACTCGGTTCGGCTGACGATGAGAGCGTTACAGCCGCAACAAAAGAGGCGTATGACCTTGCCCGTTCAAATCCGGGTTATTTTCTCCCCTATACCGTAGGCTACCTCAAGATGATTGATATGCGGGAAACAGCCGAAAGCGAGCTTGGCTCAAGCTTTGACGCAAAGGAGTATCACACATTCATTATGAATCTCGGAATCACAAGCATTGATGTCTACGAAAAAGCCCTTGATATGTGGCTTGAAAGTAAAAAGTAAATTTTTAGTGATAATCTTGAATATTTTTTACAGGTATGATATACTTAACTCATTGATATGATAAATATAAATTGGTATGGATTTTTCTAAGATGTGATTCTTATTTTCGCCATACACTCATTATGGGTGTATGGCGATTTTTATTTTACGCAAGGGGTGTTAATATGGGCGTTCAAATGGAAAACAAAATGGCTTATGAACCTGTCAACAAACTTATAATTCAAATGTCGGCACCGCCGCTGATTTCAATGTTCTTTCAGTATTCATACAACCTTGTTGACAGTATGTTTGTTGCGGGGATAAATGAACAGGCACTTGCGGCAGTATCACTTGCATTCCCGATTACAACGCTTATGAATGCGTTGTCCGTGTGGATAGGTGTGGGTGTTAATGTTTTGATTGCAGGTTATTTGGGACAGAAAAATCAGCAAAAGGCAGATTCTGCAGCGGCTCTCGGAGTGGTAATTTCGGTATTTGTCGGAGTGCTGATAAATTTCCTTTCGCTTTTCATAATAAATCCCTATTATTCGGCTTTTACGCAAAACAAAGAGATTTTTGAATACGGAATTGCGTATATGAGCGTCTGCGTTTTTATGCAGATACCAAATATGGTGCATATTGTAATTCAAAAAATACTTCAGGCAACAGGCAATATGATTGCTCCGATGTGGTTTCAAATTGCAGGTGTTGTATTCAATTTTGTGTTTGACCCTTTGCTCATTTTCGGTATAGGTCCGTTTCCAAAAATGGGTGTGGTCGGAGCTGCAGTTGCCACGGTTTTAGGCTATGTTGTTTCAACAATCATTGCGTTGATACAGCTGTTTCTTACAAAACAAAAGGTTAAGCCGGTGTTTAAAAACTGCCTTGAACCGCAGATGATAAAGCTGATATTTTCCTACGGATTGCCCTCGTTTGTTATGAATGCGTTGGGAGCATTCACAGTGAATTTTGCAAATATGTTTTTGGTGCGATATTCGGACACGGCGGGGGTGTTTTTTTGTGTGTTCGGAACAGGTTTAACCAAAAATTCTGTTTATATCATCTGCGGCCTTCTCGCGCATCTCATCCGTGTAATGGACGTAAATCAGCTCGACCGTGGTGAGGGGGTCGCCGAGAAGACTTGCGACTGTCTTGATATCGATGCCTTCGGCGAGTAGACGGGTGGCGTATGTGTGCCGGAGATCGTGTACTGAGTGTCCGGGGACACACCGATTGATCAGGCAGTTGATATTGTGCGAAGTGCGGTAATGCGTCAGGCGGCGGTGCACGTAAAGGACGCGTTCATCCAGGTACTCGTTTAGTGCTGTTACCAGAGCGGGAGGAATTGGGACGGCCCGGTTCGAGTGCTTCGATTTGACTCGAGCGATGCCTCGCACCTTATGATTGCTTGGATCCGTGACGGTCAGCTGCTTATTGATGGTGATGCTGCGATTGGCAAGGTCGATATCGGAACAGGTGAGGGCGAGGATCTCGCCGATCCGGGCGCCGGTGTAGACTGCGAAGCAGAGAACGATCCACGCTTCCCTGTTATGGTCATGTGCATATCGGAGCAGTGCTTGTACTTCATCCTGGCTCAGCGTTCGAAGTTTCGTCTTACCGGCTTTGTCTTCTCGAGGTTTGTACGCGAAGTCAGAGATGGGGGAGGCGGTCACGACATGATAACGGACAGCCTCTCGAAAAAGTGTTTTCAGTAGGCTGACACGACCTTTAATGCTCGAGGTGGCTGCATTCCTCATACCATTGATCATCTGGCTGACGTCTGCGTAAGTGATGTCCACCATCGGCTTATCCAGCAGATCGGTCATGGATGACAGACGGTTCCTGTAAGTGAATATGCTATTGGGGGCGAGGGTCGTGCGGCTGGATATATACATCTCCCCGAATTCGCGGAGCGTCATGCCTTCAAATACGGCATCGATGTCGCCTTTCTTTCGCACCTTAGCGAGTAGTTTTTCTTTTTCTTTATCTGATGCTGCCAAGGATCTAAGAGCATAGCCGCCTTTTGATGCCTGCTTCCAGGTTCCATCCTTCGATCGATAAGATAGAATGAGCTGGTAATTCGGCTTCCCATTTTTCCTTGGCCGGTTCCGGATAATGAAATTGTAATTCATTTCCATAGGCTATGCCCTCCTAAAAGGGAAAAAATAACGTGGTGGTGGCGGGGCAGGATCGCTATCGCTAGCCAATATTGTGTGCCATAGAATCCACATCGAGAGAAGGATTGGACTCTTCTCGCCGTTTCTTCTGTATTTTTTTTTCGAGTTCAAATGCACGCTTCACGACGGTCTGCTCAGCGCGGATATCATCCGCCTGCAAGTCGTCATGAAAACCTGCAATGAACTCAAAAAAGGCATTGGACACGTCTTCGCGCTTCTCCGGATCCATGAAGAGGAATACCTCCATGATCCTGCGCTGGTTTGCGTCCAGATTGTACCTAGCGACGACGTCTTCCACGATGCTGCGGTCATCTGCATCGCGCATCTCTCCCTGTCCCGTTTTAAGCCAGGAGTAGTTGACGTCGAATTTCTTGCACACCAGCTGCAGGAATGTGTCTGTTGGCACGACGCGGTTATACTCATATTCGCTATAAGCGTGTTTAGTAGTCCCGCAGTCTTCC
>ERZ780100.1014-NODE-1014-length-10669-cov-2.091200_pt1 | contig 10669 bp, 9 predicted proteins | sample MGYA00511573_ERZ780100 | MGnify/ENA primary metagenome ERZ780100 (study PRJEB29588, sample SAMEA2161876) | human gut metagenome | biome: human gut; feature: human-associated habitat; material: faeces | place: Denmark | collected 2008/2010 ...
AACATGGCCCGGTTGTCAAAGCCGGAAAACTTCGCGATTACTTTGTCACCTTACGATTTATAATTCGTTGATGCAAAAAGAAAATAAAGATTGAAAAAAGAATCTCAATTTGGTATTTTTTTCGGGCAGCCTTTCAAGGTGGTGACCTTTCTCCAGATCCCACTTCGAAACGGCCAAGTTCAAAGAAAGGAGAAAAAACAACATGGCATTATCCAAGGAACAATCCTCTGCGATCATCAAGAATTTCGGAAAGAACGAAAAGGACACTGGCTCTGCTGAAGTCCAAATCGCCCTCTTGACCCAACGCATTAAGGGTTTGACGCTCCACCTCAAGAGCAATCCGCAGGATGCGGGTGCAAGACGCTCCCTCCTCATTCTCGTCGGCAAGCGTCACAGCCTCCTCGATTACCTCCGCAGCACCGATACGGATCGTTACGCGGCTCTCATCGAGAAGCTCGGACTTCGTAAATAAGTCATAAAATGGGCCTCCCCTTCGACGGGGAGGCTTTTTCATACTCTTTTTGTAGTGAACACCACCTTAAAGGTGGTATCATCATAACGTTTGAAAAGAAAAGGAATTTAGGAACTAAGAAATGAAACAAGTCTTTGAAACCGAATTCGCCGGACGCCATGTCAGCGTTGAAACCGGTGAAATCGCCAAACAGGCCGACGGTTCTGTTCTGGTTCGCTATGGCGACACCGTGGTTTTAGCCACCGCTTGCTGCGCCGACGAACCCAAAGAGGGAGATTTCTTCCCCCTTACCGTCAATTATGAAGAAAAAGCTTATGCCGTGGGCAAAATCCCGGGAAGCTTCAATCGCCGCGAGGGACGCCCTGGCGAACACGCCACCTTGTCCGCACGTTTGATTGATCGCCCGATTCGCCCGTTATTCGCGGACGGATTCCGCCACGAAGTCCAAATCGTCGCTACCGTAATGTCGGTGGATCCCGATAATACCCCGGAAATGACGGGGCTTCTCGGCGCCTCCCTTGCCCTTTGCACCTCGGACATCCCCTTCGATGGACCGGTTGCTGGAGTTTATGTTGGCCGCGTGAATGGCGAACTCGTCATCAACCCCACAGAAGAACAACGTCACCTTTCGGATATTGATCTCGCCGTCGCTGGTACGGAAGAAGCGATTATGATGGTTGAAGCCGGCGCAGGACAAGTCCCCGAAGAAGAAATGCTCGATGCCATCATGTTTGGCTTCGACGCCATCAAAGAGCTTTGCCGTTTCCAGAAGGAAATCATTGCTAAAATCGGCAAACCGAAGCGCGAAATCGCCCTTTATGCCCCCGACCCCGCCATCAAAGCGGACATCGAATCCCGCATCGGCGAGAAGATGAAAAAAGCCATTTCCATCTTCGATAAGTTGGAACGCCAAGATGCAATCGATGCTTTAAAGAAAGAAATTTTGGAAGATTACGACCACCGCGAATACGAAGATGAGCACGATCACAAGATGAGCATGCTCATGGTCAATGACATCCTTGAAGGAATGGTTGCTGCGGAAGTTCGCCGTTTAATCATTGAAGAAAAAGTTCGTCCCGATGGACGTAAAGTCGACGAAATCCGTCCTTTGGACTGCCAAATCGATTTGCTCCCCCGCGCCCATGGTTCCGCCATGTTCACCCGTGGACAAACCCAAGTCATCGGCACCACGACCCTTGGTCCTCTAGCCGATAAGCAACTCATTGATGATTTGACTCCCGAAACGGAGCGCCGCTTCATGCACCACTACAATTTCCCGCCTTTCTCGGTTGGCGAAATTGGCCGCATGGGCACTCCGGGACGCCGCGAAATCGGACACGGAAAACTTGGCGAACGCGCCCTTGGCTGGGTCATGCCAAGCGAAGAAGAATTCCCGTATACGGTTCGCTGCGTTGCCGATGTCGTTGAATCTGCGATCTGCGCGAACTGCGTGTCGCTGATGGCGGCTGGCGTCCCCATCAAGGGAATCGTCTCTGGCATCGCAATGGGCCTTATCACCAATGATCCTTCCCGTTCCCCAGATTCGGAAACCAATCACTACACCATTTTGACCGATATCCAAGGCTTGGAAGACCATTTCGGTGATATGGACTTCAAATGCGCTGGTACCGAAAAAGGTATCACCGCCCTTCAAATGGATATCAAGATTCATGGCGTTACCCGTGAAGTCTTAAGCGAAGCCCTCGCGCAAGCGAACAAAGCTCGCGCGGAAATCCGCGAAAAGATTGCTTCCGTCATCCCTGAACCCCGCAAGGAAGTTTCCAAGTGGGCTCCGAAGATGGTGAGCTTCAAGATTGCTACCGATAAGATCCGCGATGTGATCGGCAAAGGCGGCGAAACGATTCAAGGCATGGTTCGCGAATGCGACGGCGCTGACATCAACGTCGAAGAAGACGGAACCATCACGATTTATCACTCCAACCAAGAAATGATCGACAAGGCCCGCAAGATGATCGAAGACATCACTCGTGAAGCTAAAGTCGGCGAAATCTTCGACGGCACGGTCACTCGCGTGGAAGATTATGGAGCCTTTGTCAACCTCTTTGGGGATACGGATGGCCTTTGCCACGTTTCTCGCTTAAAGTGGGACTATGTCGATAACGCGAATTCCATCGTCCATGTTGGCGACAAACTCAAAGTCGTTGTCATCGGACTCGACGAAAAAGGCAAAGTCAAAGTCAGCCACCGCGAATTCGAAGAAAAGCCGGAAGGCTATGTCGAACGCCCAGAAGGCGATAAAGGACCCCGCGGACCCCGTGGGAATTCCTCCCGCCCCCATGGCAATAGCTCCTTCCGCCCCCGTCAAGGAGGAGGACACGGCGGAGATCGCCGCGGACCTAAGCCAGGTTCCGATCGCTAAAAAGTAAGGAAAAAATCGGAGGACTGTTCCTCCGATTTTTTCTTATTCCCCCAAGGCTTTGGCAAGGTGTTTTAAGGAGGAGTCGTGATAAAGTTCTAATGCATCGTCGATACTAGAGATGCGATGACTTTTGAGAAGGAAATGCAAACGATTGATAAGATGATCGGAGAAATTTTCTTCGTGAAGATAATCTTTGTCTTCGGATCCTTCGATTTCTTCTTCTAAAAGAGCGTTGAGGTGCCTTCTAAAATAAACCAGCATATCCTCTTCGATCCAATAAGCGTAGGTGATGCCTTCTTTCTCTCTTTTTTTGAAGGAAAGATAAAGAGGTAACCCATCCTCACAGTCATGCCATAAGTCCACATAGCAGAAGTCACAGTTAAATTCCTTTTCAGAAGCAACTTCCAAGGCGTCCCTTTGAATGAGCTTTATTTTTTCTGGATAAGGGAATAAAGGAAGGAGATATCGGGAGAATAAAGCGAGGACTTTTTCACTTCGTTCTACGATTCGAATCGAAGTAACCTCCTTTTTTAAGCTGATGGAATAGGCAAAATAACCTAGTCCGCATCCCATAACAACCACATCCCCCTTGGCTTTTTGAATATCCTCTTTCATCGTCTCGATTTCATGGGGGACTAAACTCATCCATACCCGTCCATTTTCTTCTAAAGCGTACGTGGGGAATGGCTCGGTGAAATAGCCTAGCGGAGTGGTGTCTTTGAAGTAAGACTTCGGGTCTACACGCTTAGAAGCATAACAAAAGGGAACGTAGGGATGGAGGGTTCTAACTTTTAAACAAAATGATCCTAACCGCTTTTTCTCCAAGGTGGATAAGGCCTTTTGGTAGGGATCATTCCGATAGGGTTCAGGAGGAAGTTCCTTCAATTCGCCTAAATGAAATTCTTCCTCCGCAAGATGAAAGTCTTTCCGTTCCTGCAAGGACAAAGAGGAAGTAATCTGTTGTTTTAGGAGCAAAGAATAGGGCTTTTTCGTTTCTAAAGCTTTCTCCCCAATTCGCTGGGCATCATTTGGGGGCAAGGACAGAAAAACCGCGTTAATGATTTGGTCATTGAGCTCCCCTAATTCTACAGTGTTTAAAAGGGGGGAGAGGGATTTGGATGGACAAAGAATCTTCATGTGTTTCATTTTAATAAATTCCGCATAAAATCCGAACAATTACTTGCTTAAGCGTGGCATTTTATCCCCTTTCGCCTATAATGAATTCTATGAGTTATGACATTGTTGTTGTAGGCGGCGGTGTTATCGGCGCGTTTGTTGCCCGTTATCTCTCCCGCTACCAAGCCACGACGTTGGTTTTGGAAAAAGAAAATGACGTTGGCGACGTCACTTCGATGGCGAATTCCGCTATCGTTCATTCCGGGGATGATCCGAAACCCGGGACGCTAAAAGCCCGTTTCAACGTAGCAGGGAATCGCATGTTCGATGAGATTTCTTCCGATTTGGATGTGGAATTTAACCGTTGCGGTTCGTTGAATGTGGCGATTTACGAGGAGCAACTCGAAGCCCTTCGAAAACTTCAACAGAATGCGGAAGCCAATGGGGTTCCAACCCAAATGCTCAGCGCTGAAGAAGTGAAAAAAATCGAGCCAAACATCAATCCGGAAGTAAAGGGTGCCTTGTTTGCCCCCACCGCGGGAATCGTGAATCCGTTCACGCTTACTTCCCATGCGATGGAAAATGCCTGTGATAACGGAGTAGTGCTACATTTGAATGAAGCGGTTACTGCCATCGTGAAACTCGATTCCGGCTTTCGCGTCAAGACGACGAAAGGAGAATATATTTGCCGCGTTGTCGTTAACTGCGCTGGACTTCATAGCGATGATATCGCCTCCATGGTGGAGCCTATCGATTGGTCGATTCACCCCCGCAAAGGCGAATATTATGTTTTAGACCACTACGCTCCAGGACTAGTGAATCACGTTTTGTTCCCCCTCCCGACTGCAAAAGGAAAAGGCGTTTTGGTGACGATGACTTCTAGCGGAGACTATTTGGTAGGTCCCTCCAGCGAATTCGTCGATGATGACGAAGATTTCTCGACGGATGTGCTGACTTTGTCGGAAGTGAAAAAAGCGGCGACGTCCCTTGTTCCTTCCATTCCGTTCCGCGAACAAATCCGCGTCTTTGCCGGATTGCGTGCCACCCCGTCCAATGGCGATTTCATTATTGGCCCGTCGAAAACTTGCCCTGGCTTCTTTAATGTAGCTGGAATGGAATCCCCGGGACTCGCTAGCAGCCCTGCGGTGGGGCAATATGTGGCCGATGAGCTTGTTGCCCCTTTCTTGGGCTTAAAAACCAAGGAAAATTGGAATCCGAAGATCCGACCCTATGTTCATATTGCTTCTTTGCCGATAGAAGAACAAAATCGCCTTATCCAAGAGCGTCCCGAATATGGCAATATCGTGTGCAATTGCGAAAAGGTTAGCCTAGGCGAGATTGAAGATGTGGTTAGTCGCAGCGTCCCTTGCAAAACGATTAAGGCGGTTAAAAAGCGCACTCGCGCGGGATTTGGCAAATGCCAAGGTGGATTCTGCCAACCCAAAGTTTTGCTGTTTTTGAGCAAGAAATTGGGCATATCGCCTTTAGAAGTACTTTATGACAAAAATGGATCCGAAATCCTAGAAAAGGAGTCCAAATAAGATGGAATACCACGATTTAGTCATTATTGGTGGCGGATCCGCGGGAATGGCTGCGGCCGTCAGCGCCTACGACAAGGGAATTCGCGATATATTGATTTTGGAACGTAATGAGATGCTAGGCGGAATCCTCAACCAATGCATTCATAACGGCTTCGGTCTTCATGAATTTAAGGAAGAATTGACAGGACCGGAATTTTTGACTCGATTTGTTAAACAAGTCGAAGAAAGAAAGATTCCTTATTGGCTTGACGCCAACGTTACCCATATTAGCAAAGAGAAGGTTTTAACCGTTCTTTGCCCTAAAGGAGCAAAAGAAATCCAGGCAAAAGCCATCATCATGGCGGCAGGTTGCTACGAAAGGAACGCTGGAGCTATTGGTATTCCCGGAGATCGTCCTGCCGGAGTCATCACAGCGGGTCAGGCTCAACTCTATTTAAACGAATACGGCTATTTGGTCGGCAAGAAGGTTTTCATCCTCGGTTCGGGCGATATTGGCCTTATTATGGCTCGACGCATGACGTTAGAAGGAGCAAAAGTCCTTGGTGTCGCTGAAATTATGCCCTATTCGAATGGGTTGAACCGTAATATTCAGCAATGCCTTAAAGACTACGATATTCCTTTGTATCTTTCCCATACGGTTTCAAAGATCATCGGCAAATCCAAGTTAGAAGCCATTGAAATCAGCGAAGTGGATTCCCATAAGAATATTATTCCTGGAACCGCTAAGCGTTTCCAAGTGGATACGTTGCTTTTATCTATTGGTCTTATCCCAAATAATGATTTGCTGAATCACCTTGGAATCCCCGTTTCTAGAAGCCGTGGAAGCGAAGTCAATGAATACATGGAAACAGCCCAAGAGGGAATTTTCTCTTGCGGAAACGTTTTGCATGTACATGATCTCGTGGACTATGTGGTGGCAGAAGGAAAGACCGCAGGAGAAGGAGCGGCTCTTTATCTTCAAGGGAAATTGCCCAAACGGGAGAAAGAAATTCATACTATCGCCGGCAATGGAATCGGTTACGTTGTCCCCTCCACGATTTGCTTAGAAGATTGCGGAGACTCCCTCGAATTTAAGTTCCGTGTTCGTCGTCTAGAGAAAAACGTATACATTCAATATGAAATGAATGGAGAAGTGCTTAAAAAGTTCTTTAAACCATCGATAATACCTTCAGAAATGGAAATTCAAAGACTTCCTAAGAATCTACTAAAAAATAACCAAGGTTCTATCACTATCTCCCTAGTTGCCAAAGAGGAGGCTTCCCTATGATCCATGAATTAACTTGCATTGTTTGTCCTCGCGGCTGCCACCTTAAAGTGGATGATTCCACCTTGGAAGTCACCGGTAATTCTTGTCCCCGAGGCGCGGCCTATGGAAAACAAGAAGTTGTTGATCCGCGCAGAACCTTGACTTCGACGGTTCGCTGCAATTCCAAACTTCTTCGCGTTTGCCCTGTTAAAACCAATACCGATATTCGTAAAGACAAAATATTTGACGTCATGAAAGTTGTCAATGAAACGACGGTATCGGTTCCGGTTCAAATGGGACAGGTTCTTGTGAAAAACATTGCGGATTCTGGCGCGGATTTAATTGCGACAAGAGAAATATTAAATTGACATGGGGTTTCCGTTTGGAAAATGAGGGCAATCATCGTTAGCGACATACATGGACGCTTGAATGTAGTTCGAAAACTAGATTCCCTTTTTTCGTCTTTTCGCCCTGACAAGATTGTTTTGCTGGGGGATTTGTTTTACAACGGTCCTCGAAATGGGGTGCCTGAGGATTACGACCCTCTTGCCTGCGCCCAAATTCTAAATAAATGGTCGCGCATTATTCTCTCGGTACGGGGGAATTGCGATTCCCGCGCGGACCAAAGCTTGGTTCATTTCGATTTAACTTCCGATTCCAATGTGGCTTACCTGAATGGATTCCGATGCGATTTGATTCACGGAGATTTGCTTACCAGCGAGCTTTTAAGCGTTCAACGTGGTGACATCCTTCTATTTGGACATACGCACGCGTACATGCTTAAGAAGATGGATGGGGTTGTTTATGTAAACCCAGGGTCTCCTTCATTTCCTAAAAATGGAAATCCTCCGACCTACGCGGTGATGGAGGGACTACACCTAGAAATCCGTAGACTAGATGGGGACCAAACAATGGCATCGCTAGATTTGGTATGAAAGCCCTTTTATGTGGTTTGGTTTTCTTTCTTTCCTGTAACTGCGTATAATGAACGCGTTTTACAGAACAATATTGGATGAAATTAGAGGCTATTTTATGAGCGAAAAAATCAAAATCTTCGCCTTAGGCGGTTTGGATGAAGAGGGCAAATGCCTGAATTGCGTCCAAATCAATAATGATATTTTTGTGGTCGATTGCGGCGCTTTGCCCCCGGATAAAACGATGCCTGGCGTGGACTATTTAATCCCCAATCACGATTTTTTGACGGAGCATAAGGACCAGGTAAAGGCCTATATTCTTCTCCATGGCCATGATGACGCAATTGGTGCCATGCCCTTTGTCTATGAATCGGCCCCCGCGCCGGTTTATGGGTCTTCCCTTACCTTAAAAATGTTAGGAATTTTTACTCAGCACGTAAAAAAGGACCCGAAGATGTACGAATTCCATCCGGTTCCTCCCACGGGGCAAATCAAAATTTGTGGCAGAGTCTTCCATTTCTTCCACACGGCACACAACGTTGCAGATAGTAGCGGACTTGCCATTGAAACCGAATACGGCAACATCGTATTTACCGGTGATTTTGTCATTGAAAATAGCGCGGACCCCTCTTATTTAAATGATATGAACGCCATTGCTAAAATCGCAGAAAAGCCGACTTTAGCCTTGCTTCCCGAATCCTTATACGCCTCTCGGCCTGGTTATACGGCTCCTTTATATAAGTTAACTCCCCACATTGAAGATTACTTTAAAACGGCAGAAGGAAGGATCTTCATTTCTTTAAAAGCCCAAGACCAATTCAACATCGACGAAATCATCCGCTTGGCGATCCATTACCATAAAAAGATCGTTTGCTACGATTCCACGGCTTTGGATACCATGACGGAAATGGCTTCCTGCGGGCAACTTTTGATTCCGAAGGAGAATTATGCTTCTTTGGATGATATTCTTCGCGTCCGCGACCAAGATTTGGTCGTCCTTATGTTGGGATACGGGTCGAAGCTATTCCGTAAAATCGCCCTTTTGGCATCGCAGCAGAACGAAGACCGTCGTATTAAACTTAAAGAAACGGATACGTTTATCGTTGCGAACCCAAGTGATGACAACACCGAAATTGAATACGTGGATGCCGCTGATGAACTTTATCGTTGCGGCTGCCATGTCTTTATTGTGCCGAAGAAGACCTTCCTTCGCATGCACGCTAGCGAAGAAGATTTGAAGATGATGGCTTCGATTTTGAAACCGAAGTTCTATATTCCAATTAAAGGTTTATTCAAGGATCTTCTCGCAAATGCCATGCTTGCCTTATCGATGGGTATTAATTTGAATCACAGCAACGTCTTTGTTTTGGAAAACGGGCTTTCAGTCCTTATCGATGATAAAGGCGGGCGCTTGTTTGACGAACACATTCCTCACGGAGACGTCATCATCGATGGTGCGGGAGTTGGGGATGTCTCACAAGAAGTACTCGATGACCGTCAAAAATTGGCGGATGGCGTCGTGATTGTTGCTGCGACCATTTCGCGAAAACAGGCGGAAGTTGTGGCGGGACCCGATATCCAGATGCGCGGATTTGTTTATGGCAAGGACCAAGACATGGTCATTCGCGACGTTACTAAGGTCTTTCAGCAAACCATGGACGAATTCTTGGTCAACCCCAATTACAATTTTGAGGAGATTCAACAAAACGTCTACGAGCGTTGCTTACGTACCGTTCGTCGCACCACGGGCAAAGAACCCATGGTGCTTCCCCTCATGATTGAAGTGGATTAAGGAACAAAAAGTAAGGTTAAATTACCCGGGGGTTCTAGTCACTTCCGGGTTTTCTTTCTATAATGAAAGATGATGGAAAAAGCGCCGAAGCAAAAAAGAACTTTCTCTGCCGATGCCGCCCGTTCTATGGGTGGGTTTTCGCTGTTACTTTTTGGTTTATTGATTGGACTAAGCCCGTTTACTCATTTGAAATTTATCGCCTACTGCGTGGATTGGGCCTTTGGCTATATCGGACTATACAGTCTATCGCTTTTGCTCGTTTGGGTGGGATTCAAACGCCTTTTTCACAAGAAAATTAAGGCGAAACCCAATCCTTTTTTCATTATTGGCTTGATTCTTCTTTTTGTTTTTGCGGTTTTGCTTGGCAGCTTTGTTGGCAATTACGGAACAAAATTCGAATTCGCCCAATATTCCGAAGCCATGCAAAAAGGCATGCTTTATGTAAAACAAGGCGGACAATTCGGAAAATTAGGGTACGATCCGATCCTTTGCGGCGGTGCGCTTGGATTTTTGCTCACGGGGCTATTTGTATCCGTGGGCAATTGGCTTGCTATTTTACTTTTGGTCTTTCTATTCCTCTTTGTTTCGTTATTCCTTTTCTGGACTTGCTGGGAAAAATTAGGAAAGAATATTTCCTCTTCCCTTGCCATTGCTAAGGCGAGGCGGTCTGAGAAAAGGGAAAAGCAAAATGCTACTCCATCCGAGCCTTCGGACTCCTTTAACTGGAACCAAAGTGATGAAGAGCCTATTTTGGCACCGGAAAAGCCAATTTGGAATGGACCTGAACCTCAAAATAGCGAGTCTCCGTCCCTAGCAGAAGAACCCTCTTTGGAATGCCCGACTCATCCCACCTTTGTACGTGCTTCTAGCGCCCCGATTACGGAAACTAGAAGAAAGCATCTCGAGGCAATGAAAGCCCAACAATTCACTGAACCTTCCCCTCAAGTCGAAAGCACGCCCTTTTCTTTTGCCCCTAGTAGCGGCGGAGAACTTCGCCGGGCTTTGTTCCCAGGAACCTCTCCTTCGCCTAGTCAAACCCCCTCTAATGTTTCGCCTAGCCCTGTTGTTGCCCCCTCCCCGGCTCCTTCCCCCGCCATCTCTACGTCTCCTATGGTCCCTGATTCCGTTCAAGAAGAAACGATAGAAGAGAATTCATTTGGTCCTTCCTTCCAGCAATAAAAAATTGTTGGTCCCGAGACTGTCCAAGA
>ERZ780100.1029-NODE-1029-length-10539-cov-2.910053_pt1 | contig 10539 bp, 10 predicted proteins | sample MGYA00511573_ERZ780100 | MGnify/ENA primary metagenome ERZ780100 (study PRJEB29588, sample SAMEA2161876) | human gut metagenome | biome: human gut; feature: human-associated habitat; material: faeces | place: Denmark | collected 2008/2010 ...
CCCGAAGCGCCGCGAGGTGGGCGACTGCATCTACTTCGCGACCCTGATTCCGAACGAGTAAGCAAATAAGCAAAGGCTGCGCATGGGCGACTGTGCGCAGCCTTTTGGGTAAGATGCTATGAAACAGACCGAACACACCGCGATTGTCCTCCGCTACGCCAATTACCGGGACAACGACCGGATGCTGACCCTCTTCAGCCCGACGAAGGGGCGCATTGAGGCGCTTGCCCGCGGATGCCGCAAACCGCGCTCCCCTATCCTCAACGCCAGCGAGCTGTTCGCCTTGGGCGATTTTGAGCTGTACGAGCGCGGCAATCACCTTACCGTCATCAGCGCGAACCTGATGGAGACGTTCTACCCCCTGCGCGCTGATTTCGACCGCTTGGCCGTCGGAACGTACCTCCTCGGCGTCGTCGAGAACGTCATCCAGCCCGGCGTCCCCGCGCAGGAAACCTTCATGCTCCTGCTGCACACGCTGTCGCGCCTGACCTTCTCCGAGCAGCCATGGCGGCCGCTGCTGACCGGCTTTCTGCTGCACCTGTCGCAGAGCGAGGGATTTGTGCCGCGCCTGCACCACTGCGTCCACTGTCAGCGGCGGATTGCGGACGGCGAATCGACGTGGTTCGACCTGACCGAGGGCGGGCTGGTCTGCCGTGACTGCCGCCTGCCTGTGCATGTGCCGATTTCGGCGGCGCAGGTGAACTGGCTGCGAACAATGCTGACGACGGGTTCCGCCGGATGGGTGGATTCGCCGGAAATGATGGCGCCGTACCGCCTGATGCGGCAGTATGTCGAGCTGCGGCTGGACAAGCCCGTGCGCAGTGCGGCGATGCTGCCCAAAGAATGATAGACGGCTTCCAATCCCGAAATCATGGGACTGGAAGCCGTCTTATTTTGCGATTTTACAGGTTCAGCAGCCTTCTTTGGAAGCCGCCGCAAAGTTCTTCCGCCGCCTCCACGCCATAGGACGCTTTCAGCTTCTCGAAGCACTCCCGCATCCGGCAGGGGCGCGACGTCGTGTTGTGCGCGTCAGTCGCAATGCAGTCAATGTAGCCCTCATCAAGCATCTTGCGCGTCCATCGGTCGGCAAAAAAGCCCTTCTTCATCAGCACCGTGTTCGCGTTCATCTGCATATACACGCCGTATTCCTCGCGCAGCTCACGGACGTGCTTGAAGTTGCGCATCGGGTCAAAGCGCTCCACATGCGCGAAGATGACCGTGAATCCCGCATTGCCAAAGAGCCGCGCTGCCTCGCACATGCGGCTGTACGGCACATCGCCGGAGAACTCCACCAGCACTGTCCACGTTTCCGCCAGTGACGGATAGTGACCCTCTTTGAGCAGATGCGGGCTGGCATCGGTATAGAGGATTTCGCAGCCGGTATGCAGCGTCACGGGCAGCTGATTTTCTCTGCACCACTGCTGTGCCTGTGCGAAATGCGCAAGGTACTTTTCCGTCGGGAAAGGGGTAATGCCCGGTGTCGCGTGGGAGGTGCATACGATGTCGGTGATGCCCTCGTCCACGGCGCGCAGAATCATCTTCTGCGTGTCCTCCCACGTTTGCGCGCCGTCGTCTCTGACGATTTTCACTCCGTCAAGCTTTGCGTCGGGACATTTTTCGCGAATAACCTTTTCGTCGCCGAGAATAATAATTTTTGCAAAGCCCTCCGCAGTTATTTTTTCCGCGGCGCGGATAACTCTCGGCTCCTCTCCCTCGGGCAGCACGATTGTCTTGTTGAGCTTTCTCGCTTTTTCTTTGAAGTTCTCGATAAGATTTAACATTACATTTCTCCCATATCTTGAAAAAAATATTTTTGCGTGATATAATGTGAAATATATTCAACTTTTATACTATACACCATTTTCTCGGTTAAGTAAAACGGACAAGGACAAAAAGTTTGAAAATTTTCGGAATTATATGCGAATACAACCCTTTTCACAACGGGCACGCACGACAGCTTGAATTTTGCAGAAGCAACGGCGCGGATTTGATTTTTTGCGCTATGAGCGGCGACTTTACGCAGCGCGGAGAGCCTGCCGTGTTGGAAAAACGAATAAGGGCAAAACACGCCGTGCAAAGCGGGGCAGACCTTGTAGCAGAGCTGCCCCTGCCCTATGCCGCCGCAGGCGCAAAGGATTTTGCCGAGGGCGGAGTTAAGCTGCTTGAAAAGATGGGCTGCACTCATATTTGCTTTGGAAGCGAATGCGGAAACATATCTTTGCTAGAAAAAGCAGCCGAGCTTATAGATTCGGACAGTTTCAACAATTCGTTGAAGCTTCATATCAAGGCGGGCAAATCTTATCCCGTTTCCGCAGAGCTTGCCGGAGAAGAATACGGCGGCGTCTTAAACGCTCCGAACAATATTCTCGCCGTGGAATATCTGCGCGCCCTAAAAAGCGTCGGCAGCGCAATGCAGCCTATAACCTTAACAAGAAATACCGACTACTGTTCGGAAAGTCTTGACAGTAAAGCTTGCGTCGCGTCGGCGTCGGCAATCAGAAAAAATCTGAAAAGCGAAGCTTTAAGCAGGTTTGTGCCCCCATATGTTGCCGAGGATTTGAACAAGTCGGGAAAAGAAATTACGCGCGAATACGGCGACTTTGCCCACGCGTTTTTAAATCTTTGTTCAAAGGAATATCTGAACGGAGTCGAGGGCGTGACCGAAGGTCTTGAAAACAGAATTTCCGCTGCGGCGTGCGAAAAAAATTTCGACGCGTTTTTCAACGCGCTTAAAACAAAGCGGTATACGTCGTCGAGACTTAAACGAGTCATTCTCAACGCCGTTCTCGGCGTAACCAAAAATTTTGCGGAACAATGCAGAAAAACCTCTCCTCCGCTGTTGCTTTTGGCGGCAAAAAAGGATTGCAAAGGATTAAAAACATTAAATCCCTCTTTCACGGAAGAAAGCTCCGAAATTTACCGACGCATAAAGGAGCTGACGCTTTGCTCCGAGCGATTTTTCTGCGCAATCAGACAAATCCCCTTTTCCTCCTTGAAAAAACTCGAAAAATACTGAGCGCTTTTCTTAAAACATATATCCGCCGCGCGAAACATAAAATTTATTATTATGTACAAGCGTATTGCGGCAATTCTCGTTTGCGCGGCGTCCGTCGTTTTGTTCTTCCTCAATCCCGCGAAAAACATACAAAACGTATCGACAGGCGTGCTGATATGGGCGACAAGCGTTTTGCCCGCCCTGTTTCCTTTTTTCTTTCTTTCAAAACTACTGATTGAGCTGGACGCTTTCGGAGGACTTTCCACTCTCCTTTCCAAACCGACGCAAAAAATATTCGGCGCGCCGCCCGCGGCAAGCTATATCTTTTTGCTGAGCGTAGTTTGCGGCTACCCTATGGGCGCAAAGCTAACCGCGGAGTTTTACGAAAAAGGAGCGTTGGACAAAACGCAATGCTTGAAGCTCGCAACCTTCTGCTCGACGGGAGGCCCGATTTTTATTATTGGTACTGTCGGCGGCGTATACCTTAAAAGTGCGGCTGCGGGAGCAATCATACTTGTTTCCCATATACTCGGCGCGCTTGCAAACGGTCTGCTATACCGCAGACGCTTTGTCTCGGTTTCGGAATGCGGCAGACTTATCTCACGACAAAAGAACAACGGCGAAATACTCGGCGACTGTATGCAGAATTCCATAATTTCCGTGCTGAGCGTAGGCGGATTCGTAACTGTTTTCTATATGTGGACTCAAATGCTTTTGTCGCGGCCGCCTTTGCGCGGCGCGGGAAAGCTTGTTCAGGGGATTGCAGGCGGATTGCTTGAAGTAACCGCCGGTTGCAAAATACTCGCCGATACGGGCAGCGCCCCTCTGACAGTCGTTTTGTGCTGCTTTCTGATAAGCCTCGGCGGGCTTTGCATTTTTTTGCAATCTTCGGTGTTTTACAGAAAATGCGGCGTCGGCAGCGGAAAAATAATGCTGTTCAAATTGACTCAGGCGATTTTCTCCGCAGCTTTTTGCGCTCCGCTCACCTTTTTGTTTCTGAAATGAAATCAGACGGAATATTTTAACAGCCCTGCCGTTTCAAGCAGATTTTTAAGCGCGCGCGCACGGTGGCTGACGGAATTTTTTTCGTCGTCCGACGCTTCTCCCCAGCTTTTGCCAAGCTCTTCCGAATAAAATATACAGTCGTATCCGAAGCCGTGCGTGCCGTCCTCGCTCTCCGAAATGCGCCCGTCGCTCCTGCCTGCGGCGGTAAAAATTTCGCCGCCCGAAATCAGAGTCATGGCGCATTCAAAATGCGCTTTTCTTTCTTCCCGTGCCTTTTTTCCCTTTTCTTCCAAAGCTTTAAGCAGTTTTTTTCTGTTTGCCGCGTCGTCGTTTTCATGCGCGAATCTGTTGGAAAAAACGCCGGGAGCGCCGTTTAGCGCGTCCACGCAAATTCCGCTGTCGTCGGCTAAAACCGCCAGATTTGTCTGAGAAGCCGTTGCCTTTGCTTTTATCAGAGAATTTTCTTTGAAAGTCGAGCCGTTTTCCTCGACGTCGCAGGTCAGATTCTTTTCCTTTAAGGTAAAAAATTTCAGAGCTTGGCAACGCGCGTTCTTTTCTGCGCAAAGGGTTTCGTAAATCCTTTTTATTTCCCTTACTTTGTTGGGATTGTTTGTAGCAATAACTATATCCATGCTTTTTATTTTATCACAAACGCCCGCCCGCGCGCAACAGACTGACGGAGCTTGCGTATCAATTCCTTAAAAACAGCAATAGAATAAAACGACATTTTGTTTGACAATGTATTTTAAAAGACTATAATATATTGGGATTTACCCCAAAGGAAGACAAATATGCAACTGTTGGTAATAACTTTGGACGACATGAACGAATTTCTTCAAACGTTGTCCGCACTTAAAGAAAACGGCTTGAACGGCATAGTTCTGCCCTCGACAAGCTTAAAGCACGCTCTGCTCGAATCAAAGGTTGACGCGGCGCCGTTGTTCGGCAGCCTGAGCAAAATCATGCAGAGAGATTTTGAGGCAAGCCACACGCTGCTCATGCTTGTTAGGGATGAAAAAATCGACGAAATCAAGGAAATCGTGCACTCGGTTGCCAAGGAACTGAGCAGAAAAGGAATAATGTTCGCATTGCCCGTAACCTTTTGGGAGGGATTGATAAACTGATATGCACGTGCTTTTAAGTATTGCGCTCGCCATGGCGGGCGGTCTTGTGTTGTCGCGCGTCGTAAAGCTGTTGAAGCTTCCCAACGTCACGGGTTACCTTATCGCGGGGCTTATCGTAGGTCCCTGCTGTCTTAATCTCGTAAACCAAACCAATTTGGGATACATAAAAATAATCAGCACCGTCGCGCTCGGCTTTATCGCGTTTTCCATAGGCGGAGAATTCAAGCTCGAACATTTGAAAAAGCTCGGAAAAAGCATTGTCACAATAACCTTCTGCCAGGCGTTGTTTGCGGTCGCATTCGTCATGCTTGGACTGTTTGCGCTGAAATTCGCCTTTCCCGACCAGATTGACACTCCCATGATTCTTCTGCTCGGGGCAATTGCCACCGCAACGGCTCCCGCCGCAACGCTCATGGTAGTAAAGCAATACAGAGCGCGCGGCATCGTCACCGACACGCTTCTGCCCGTCGTTGCGTTGGACGACGCAATCGGACTTATGGTATTTTCAATATGCGTCGCGTTGGCAAAGGTTTTTGCCGTAGGCGAGCAATTGACCTTTATGAGCACCGTGGTCACTCCCCTTCTCGAAATAGCTTTGTCCCTCGTTGTCGGAGCGGCTTTGGGAGCGCTGCTTGCGCTTTGCATGAGGTTTTTCAGGTCGCGCGCAAACAGACTGTGCCTGATGATAGTCGCCGTTCTTGCGGGCGTAGGGCTGTCGGAAATGAATTGGCCTATGGGACTGTCCTTGTCCTCCCTTTTGACCTGCATGATGACGGGAGCCGTCTTTGCCAACATGAGAAAAGACAGCCTGCAAATCCTTGACGGTACCGAAAATTGGACGCCGCCCCTTTATATGCTGTTTTTCGTCATTTCGGGCGCGGAGCTTGACCTGAAAGTTATTCCTTTGATAGGAATAGCCGGCGTAGCCTACATCGTTTTCAGGTCTATGGGCAAATATCTCGGAGCCTTTACGGGCGCGGCAATGGTCAAGGCGGACAAAAACGTGCGCAATTATTTGGGACTGACGCTGCTGCCGCAGGCGGGCGTCGCAATAGGCATGGCTCAGGTTGTCGCCAACACCCCCGAATTTGCCGCTCAATCCTCTCAGATTGTCACCATAGTGCTTTGCGCAACTCTCGTTTACGAATTGGTGGGACCGTTGATTACGAAAATAGCCCTTGTCAAATCGGGAGAAATCGAGAAAACTCCCAAAAGAGCGAAAAAGGCAAAAAGCTCGCAGACTGCCTGCACTGCCGTCGTAACTCCGGAAACCTCAACTGCGGCAACGGCGCAAGCCGACACAGCCGAACTCTCGGACAGCAACGAGACAGAAAAATAATTTAAGTCAAATTCCCCCGACAAATGTCGGGGGAATTTATTTCAGTATGGGAAGCAGAAAATCAATACCGGAGGATTTTTAGAGCAGTATACATATCAGACCGCCCTTGTTTTCATTGACAATTCTGCCCACTGTCTTTCTTATTTTTGCCTGAGCCTCTTTCGGCATGGTGCCGAGCTTGTCGGACAAGGTTTCTTTCGCAAGCTCCGACATACTTTTTCCGAACATATTGGTTTCCCATATGCTTTGCGGATTGTTTTGGAACTCGGACAACAGATATTGACTCTGCTGCTCCGTGCCCATCATAGGATTCACCTCGGTTTTGACGTCCACCTTCATTATATGCAGGCTCGGCGCGGTGGCTCTGAGCCTTACTCCGTACTTCGAGCCTTGTTTCACTATTTCGGGGTCCTCAAGAGTCATCGAGTCGAGCGACGGGCTGACCACGCCGTAGCCTTCCTCCTCCGCCGTTTTTAAAGCGGACTCTATGCGGTCGTATTGCTGCTTGGCGTAAGAACACTCCGAAACGAATTTCATCAGAGAAAATTCGTCGCCGATATCCGAACCTGCAAAATCGCTAAGCACCTTGTAAAAGAGCTGCGGCTTTGCTTCAACCTTGTATGTCACAACTCCCTCGCCCATCTTCATATTGTCGACCTCGGGCATAAACAGGTTTTCGTCCTCTGTAAAGCCTTCCAGCAATCTGCCGTAATCCTTCATTTTGTTCATTTCTTTGCTGTTGCTTTTGATTTTTTCGATAATCGACGAGATAAGCCAGTTGCCCATTTTGAGCGTCTGCATCCATTTGGGAATATTCATCACGAGCTTTCTTATCGGAAATTCCTCGAGTATTTTTTTCAGAACCTCTTCCACTTCGCCCGCCGACATATTTTTTACGTCCATGGGCAAAACTCTCACTCCGTATTTTTCCTCCAAAGCGTCGGCAAGGCTTCTGCAATCCGGGTCGGACGGATTTTTGCTGTTTAAAACCACAATAAACGGCTTATCCGTTTTGCGCAGCTCTTTGACAACCCTTTCCTCGGCACTTACGTATTTGCTGCGGGGTATATCCGTAATCGTACCGTCGTTAGTCACCACTACGGCTATCGTGGAGTGCTCGGCGATTACCTTCTGAGTGCCCAGCTCCGCCGCCTGTTCAAAAGGCATATCTTCTTCCGACCACGGCGTTTTTACCATTCTCATTTTATCCTGCTCGGAAAACCCTTCCGCCCCCTCTACGGGGTATCCCACGCACTCGATGAGACGGACGTTGACATTCATAGCGCCGTTGAGTTTTATTTTTACGGCTTCGTTAGGTACGAATTTGGGTTGAGTGGTCATAACCGTTTTGCCGTCGCCTGCCTGAGGCAGCTCGTCGGTAGCGCGCTGACGGGCGTTCTTGTTTTTGATATTGGGCAAAACCAGACTTTCCATGACTTTGGTCACGAAGGTGGATTTCCCCGTGCGAACCGGACCCACCACGCCGATATAAATGTCGCCGTTGGTGCGGGCTGCGATATCGCTGTAAATGTCGAATTGCTCCATTGATATTCAAACCTCCGCTAACTGATATCCTACAAAATAATATGTCGCCGCTTTCGGTTTAAGAACAATAAGACACAAAAAAAGCCGCCCGTTACAGGCGGCGCAAATTATTCCGTTTTTTCGTCCGTTTGGTGACTGTCCGACTCAACGGCTTCATCGGCTCGGGAGACGTCTTCCTTTGTAGCGCATTTCTTTTTGAAAAGAGCTTTTTTGAGTCCCATATTGTTTTCCTCTCCCTTTATCAGCCTCTCGATATTGCCCCGATGCGCATATACAATCATAATCCACAGCAGAATCACCGTTATAAGTATGGGATACGTGACGTTGTTCATCGCACCCCACATATGAATTTCCACAAAACAGCCCACTATATGGAAAATAAGCTCCGCGGTAATGTAGAACAGCGCGAAAATGGACATCTTGTCGGTGATTAAAAGCAGCACGATTCCGACCACGCAAATACAAAGCGTGGGAATGGGCTGCAAGGCAAGCAAAACGCCTATGCTTGTTGCAAATCCCTTTCCTCCCCTGAATTTGGTGAAAACGGGAAAGATATGCCCCAAAGTAGCGCACAGAGCCGCAAGATAGCTTGCAAATGCGTAAACCTCCACATTGCCTTGGGATATGGCTTTGAAAATAAAAAACGCCGCCAACGTGGGGACAGCCCCTTTGAGAGCGTCGAAAATCAGAGTGACGACGCCCATTTTAAAACCGAAAACTCGGTACATATTGGTTGTTCCGGGATTTTTGCTTCCCACAGTCCTTATATCGGTTTTTTTGAACTTTTTTGAAAGCAAAATGGCAGCGTTTACGCAACCTATAAGATATGAAACTACGCCTGTGAGCACAAGCTGCCAAATATAATCCTTCAACATTTTATTCCTCCGAGCCGCCGCTCCTGACGACGAGCTTCAATGGAGTCCCGTCCAGCGAAAACGCGCGCCGCAAGCTGTTTTCAAGATAACGCCTGTAAGAAAAATGCATAAGCGTTTCGTCGTTTACGAAAATCACAAACGTGGGCGGCGCCGTCAACGGCTGAGTTACATACTTGATTTTCAGACGTCTGCCGTGCTTGGAGGGAGGCTCGACCGCCGCAACGGCGTCGCCTATAACCTCGTTTAGCAGTCCCGTAGTTGCACGGAAGCGTGATTTTTCGTATACGTAATTTATCATATCAATCAATTTGTTGATACGTTGACCGGTAAGAGCGGAGACGGTGAGATATTTAAAATAATCCATAAACGCCAAATCGGTCTGCAATTTCTTTTTGTATTTTTCGACAGTGAAGGTATCCTTTTCGATTAGGTCCCATTTGTTTACCACGATTACCGCAGGCTTGCCCTGCTCGTGCGCGTATCCCGCAATTTTGACGTCCTGTTCGGACAAATCTTCCGCAGCGTCGAAAACGACCAACACAACGTCGGCGCGTCTGACCGCGGCGAGAGAACGCATTATGCCGTACGCCTCTACCGAATCCTCCTCTATGCTGCGCTTGCGGCGCATACCTGCCGTGTCGATAATCACATATTTTTTTCCGTCAAGCTCAAACGGAGTGTCTACGGCGTCGCGCGTGGTACCCGCAACGTCCGAAACAATTGTGCGCTCATAGCCCAAAATTTTGTTGACAAGCGACGATTTGCCCGCGTTGGGCTTTCCCACAACGGCTATTTTTATTGTATCCTCTTCCTCCCCGTCCTCCGACGCGGCGGGAAAGCGCTCTATTACGGCGTCCAAAAGGTCGCCTATGCCCTGCTTGTGCTCTGCCGATATAGGATATGCGTCAAATCCCAAAGAATAAAACTCGCTTATATCAAAAGACAAAAAGTTGTCAACCTTGTTGACCGCGAGAAAAACGGGCTTGCCTGTTTTGTGCAGCAAGGACGCAACCTCCCTGTCCTCGGAGGTAAGCCCCGTTTTGCCGTCCACGAAAAACAAAATGACGTCGGCAATGTCCATTGCCAGCTCCGCCTGCTTTTTTATATGCTTATGCATGAGGTCTTCGCTTTTTAGCTGAATCCCTCCCGTATCAATCAGCGTAAACCGACGGTCAAGCCACTCGGCGTCGGCGTAAATTCTGTCTCTTGTTACGCCGGGCACATTGGATACTATGGAAATTCTTTCACCGACTATTTTATTGAAAAAGGTGGATTTGCCTACATTGGGCTTTCCGACAATGGCAATAAGCGGTTTGGTATTCATTGAAAATCTCCGTCAAACAAAATTTTTGCAAGCTCGTAACCGTCGCCTGCTGTTCTGATTTTGCGGTTAAGTCTTTTTTTCAGCTCTTTTACGGTCATACCGTCCAGAAAAACGCTTTCAAACTCTTTCAGCGAGGTACGCGGCAAAAGCACAGTTTTTTTATTGTCGCGGTTTTCGAGAGCGTCGGCAATGTCTCCTCCCGTAAGAAGTCCCGATACGGTGACGGTTTCTCCGAAAAATCTGTTTTTGAGCGCCACCACCTCGGCGTCAAGAGAAGGAAATTTGGCCGCCGCGCTGTCGATTAGCCGACTCATGCACGGAGCGGCACACAC
>ERZ780100.1039-NODE-1039-length-10400-cov-3.972644_pt1 | contig 10400 bp, 9 predicted proteins | sample MGYA00511573_ERZ780100 | MGnify/ENA primary metagenome ERZ780100 (study PRJEB29588, sample SAMEA2161876) | human gut metagenome | biome: human gut; feature: human-associated habitat; material: faeces | place: Denmark | collected 2008/2010 ...
TCCGACAACTCTACGACACCCTAAAAAAGAGACCAACCCTTTTGGGTCAGCCTCTCTCTTATGCATTTACAAAGAACTTGTATAGGGATCGTGCGAAAGCGGGTAATTCATATGAGAATTGGTATAACAATGACAGCTACAGAAATCAGGGAATTTGGTTTGGCCTTGCCGAAAACGGTCAGTACCAGAACTGGAATGAAATATATAATGATCCACTCAGCACGAGTTATTCCCAGCTTCCGGGAGACTATAAATATGTCGATTGGAATGAAGACGGTTACATCACAGATGCTGATAGGCATATCATCGGATATAGTGCGGATCCCCAGATTTATTATGGTCTGACCATAGAATTGTATTGGAAAGGCATAGATTTCAATATGCTCTGGCAGGGAGCCGCCCGTCATTGGGTCGCCTATACGGAGATACTTGGAACCTCATTGTGGGGAGGTGGTAACTCTCCGGCTTATTTCTATGACCGTTGGCATCCGGTTGACCCTGATGCGAATCCGTACGACCCGACTACAAAATGGATTTCAGGTACATACGCATATGCCGGTCGTCAGGCTGATGTTAATTCTGAACATCGTATCCTGAATGCCGCATATCTCCGTCTGAAAAGCGTTGATCTTGGTTATACTTTGCCTTCAAAATGGACGCAGAAGGCTCATATTGAAAGTTTGAGAATATTTGCTAATATATATAATCCGCTGACTTTCAGTGGGATCAAGCATGTTGATCCTGAACATACCTCTCAAAACAACGGCTATATATATCCAATCAATACAACTTATAATCTGGGAATCCAACTTAAATTCAGATAAGGTATGAAAAAACATATAATCAAATGTTTGACTGTCCTGATTTTGGGCACTTCATTCAATTCCTGCGCGAGATTCGATATCCTTCCGCAGAATATGGTGGGTGATGAGACTGCGTTCAATTCTCAGGCGGGAGTGACAGCATATTTTGCTGCCATATATAGAGTTCTCAGAATGGAGGACTTCAATTATACTATTTATTATGGTTTCAATAATGAACATGGGTGGCAATATCGTCCTTCAGGAGGGCTTACAGGAGAGATTGTCAGCCGTGATATTCATAATTGCGAATATGAACCGGGAAATGTAGTGTGGGAGGCCGCATATAAGAATATCCGCAGAATCAACTACTTCATCCAGAATTTTTCTAAATATGAAGATAACTTTGATGCAGCTTCAGTAAAACATCTTTACGGTGAAGCTTACTTCCTTCGAGCTTACGAATATTTTGCTCTTGCCAAGCGTTATGGCGGTATTCCATATCTGACAGGAGTCGTGGATTATCCGGACTGTGGTTTCGAGGGTACTTACGTTTACCGTAATTCTGAGGAAGAGACATGGACTATGATTGGTGAGGACCTTGATATGGCATACGAAATGATGGCCGAGAATGCTCCGTGCAGGGGGCGTGCAAGCCGCTATACGGCCATCGCTCTCAAGAGTACCGCCATGCTTTTTGCCGGATCTGTAGCCAAGTACAATGATATCAACCATTTTGATCCGCAAACAAAGAAGCAGGTCTGCGGTATACCATCTGAGAAAGCAAAAGATTTCTTCAGGCTTGCGTATGATGCGGCAAAACTTGTCGAAGGCCATGCTTCATTATACAAGAAACATTGGGCTGCCGGTAACAAGGATGCTATGGTAGAGAATTTTGTAAGACTCTTCTTAGATACTGACAATCCTGAAATTCTTCTATCGAAGGAATATTCTGTTCCGGATATGGGACACAGTTGGGACAAGTTCATGCTCAACAGAATGTATGTAGTTGATGGAATCGGTTCTTCCGGTACTCCTACTCTGGAACTTGTTGAGATGTTCGACGGAATTCCGAAAGACGAAAACGGCCACTTTAAATGTTTTGATGAGAACAGTAATTATATCCTTTATGATGAAAGGACAGATCCATGGGTGAATGCGGAGCCTCGTTTAAGGGCTACCGTGCTGACTCCGGGAGAAGTGTGGAGCGGCACTCCTATTGACATCCGTAGAGGAATTTATGTTGGACCTTGGGAACATGGTATCACCCAACTTCTCGAAAACCCGGAATCAGGTACAAACTATAAGTCCACCTCACATAAGGATGGTGATGGAATGATTGTTGATGCTTCTACAGACGAAGGCTCACAGTCTAAGCCATATGAATTCTCGGATGGTACAAAAATGACCAGATGCGGTCTTGCAGGACCATTCAGTGAAAATGCGGAAGGCGCCCATACTGGTTTCTCAATCCGCAAGTTCCTTGATCCTGATTTTCCAGCTTCAAGTGCATACGAGATGAAATGCAAGCAGCAGTGGCTAGACTTGCGTTATGCAGAGGTAATGCTGAACCGTGCAGAGGCGGCATACGAATTGTTCCTTGAAGGGGATTCAGAAGGGGCCTCTCTAATTGATGATGCGGCTATACAGATCAATATGATACGCGAGAGGGGAGGCGCAGACCTTCTTGTCGGCAGTGCAGATCTTAATATTGATGTAATCCGTCGTGAAAGAAGGAAGGAATTGGCATTTGAGAGTAAGGTTTATTGGGATCTTCGCAGATGGAGAATACTTCATATAGAGCAGAATGCCACTGTTTATCATACATTGATGCCGTTCTATGTTCCTACTACAAATTCCGCCGAGGGAGGCAAATGGTTCTATGACCGTAGGCAGGATATGTATCAGAAGACGTTCACATACGATACCAGAAGATACTATTCTCCTCTGGAAACTGCAGAACTGAACCGTAATCCTAACCTTTGTCAAAATCAGGGATATTAATAATAGAATTATGAAAAAGACAATAAACATATTAGGCTTCATTGCCGTCCTGTTGTTCTCAGCCTGCTCGCCGATAGATAATTTTGATGCTCCGGAAGAGACTATCCAAGGCAAAATATACGACAGTGCTACCGGAGAACTCCTGCAGTGCGGCACAAGCACTCAAATCAGGCTTATGGAATATAGCTGGGATAAAAATCCTACGCCATATTATATTACAGCCAAACCTGATGGAACTTACAAGAATACCAAAATTTTTAAAGGAAATTATGGACTTCTCCCTTATGGAGCATTCGTCCCTTTCCAGCAGTTCGACGCTGAAGGAAATTATATCCGTAACGATGAGGTCATCAAGGATATAAAGGGTACTGTCACTGTTGATTTCCAAGTTGAGCCTTTCCTTAGAGTGGAATGGGTAGGGGAACCAGTTCTTGATGAAGAGGGTGTAATTACTGCTGTCGTCCGCGTTACAAGAGGTACGAACAATCCTGACTATCAGGATCCTGTTGATTATATCAATCTATATGTCTCAACCGGTGAAACAGTTGGTGACGGTAACTACATCAATATGTATTCCCGCCGTAAGTTTTTCAACGGGAATGACGCCGAGCAATACCTTGGCCAGGAGTATGAAATCAAGACCAGAGGCAATCTTCCTGCAGGACGCAGGTGGGTCATAAGGGCCGGAGCTCGAACAAAGACTATTGTCAACGGTAGCCAGCGTTTTAATTATTCCACAGCAATTGAAATGAATTCATAATTATGAAGAAAGATAAGAGACTGATAGGCATAGATGTGGGAGGAACAAAGTGCGCCATAACCTTGGGTATGGAAACGGCTGCCGATATCAATATTATGGATAGACTGCAGTTCGCAACTACTTCTTGCCAGGAAACAATAGATAATTTGCTTAAATCCATATATACTGTGTTGGAACGCAATGGATTGAAGGCAGGTGATATAGCAGCCATGGGAATCAGTTGCGGCGGACCTCTGGACAGCCATATAGGTGTGGTGATGTCGCCTCCGAATCTGCCGGGCTGGAATAATATCCCGATCTGCGATATCATAACTAAGGAATTCGGAGTTCCGTGTGCCCTTCAGAATGATGCCAACGCATGCGCTCTGGCCGAATGGTGTTATGGAGCAGGAAAGGGAACGAACAATATGGCGTTTCTGACTTTCGGAACAGGCCTCGGCGCAGGCTTGGTGCTTGACGGAAAACTGTATACCGGCACCAATGACAATGCAGGAGAGCTGGGCCATATTCGTCTTTCCGATTTCGGCCCTGTAGGCTACGGCAAGGAAGGCTCTTTCGAAGGTTTCTGCAGCGGAGGCGGTATCGCGCAGCTGGCAAGGAACAAGGTCAAGGAGGCAATGCAGATGGGACAGAAGGTGAACTGGTGTCCGGAAGGTAATCCCGACAAGATAACAGCAAAGATTGTTGCAGAAGCCATGAATGAAGGGGATGCCCTTGCAAGAAGCATATATGAAATCTCTGCGAAATATCTGGGCCGCGGCCTTTCAATACTGATAGACATCATCAATCCTGAGGTTATCGTAATCGGAAGCATTTATGCTCGCAACGAGGAGATGATGAAACCTCTCATGCAGGCTGTGATAGATTTTGAGGCCCTGCCTCTCGCTTCAAAGGTCTGCAGAGTGGTTCCTGCCGCTCTTGGCGAGTCAATCGGTGACTACGCTGCCATTTCTGTAGCTTCAACATTAAAAGTAGATTAATGATATGGAAAACAAGAAAACATCCATAATGGTCATCCTGCCAGTTATGTTCGGCTTCTTCGTTATGGGATTTGTTGACATCATAGGAATGACCATCAATTATGTGAGTGCGGATTTTACCAATCTTAGTGCTTCTGTTGTCAGCCTTCTGGCGTCATCATGTTTTATATGGTTTCTGATAGCTTCGATACCTACCGGATTGCTGATGAACCGCATAGGAAGAAAGAAAACCGTCCTGCTCAGTTTTCTCGTGCAGATTCTTGCCTTCCTTTTGGTATTCATAAAGTATGACTACATTACGACTCTTATAGCATTCTCGCTTCTGGGTATCGGCAACACGATTCTTCAGGTGGCGATGAATCCTCTGGTTTCTGATGTGGTTCCAGGTGACAAACTGACAGGAACACTTACAATAGGCCAGTTGGTAAAGGCTGTCTGCTCGCTTACTGGACCTATATTTGTGAGCTGGTTTGCAAGCGCGACTTTCGGTGACTGGAAGGTGATTTTCCCTGTATACGCATTGATTACACTGCTTGGTTTCATCTGGTTGATGCTGACTAAGGTTGAGGAAGAGAAGATCGAGAATGCGGATACAACGACTTTCGCAACATCGTTACGTCTGTTCTCTGACAAATATATACTTGCATTCTTCATAGGAATCCTTGTACTTGTTGGTGCGGATGTAGGAGTCAATACATGTTTTCCTAAATATCTCCAGGACACATGCGGACTTGATTTGAACGAAGCTGCTTTAGGCAACAGCGTATATTTCTTTACCCGTACTGTAGGCGCTCTTATCGGTGGAATTCTGCTGATGAAGGTGTCGGAAAGCAAGTTTTTTAATATCAGTGTGATAGTTGCGCTTGTCGGCCTTGCCGGTCTTATTGTATTCCGCGGCTATTGGAGCTCGATGATTTTTGTCTCCGTTTTTGGACTTGGATACTCCAATCTTTTCGCCATTATTTTCTCAATGGCTCTGAAGCGCAGACCTGACCGTGTTAATGACGTTTCAGCCCTTCTTGTAATGGGTGTAGCCGGAGGCGGTGTGCTTCCTCCAATCATGGGGCTCATTACCCAGACTACAGGTAACCAGTGGTCTGCGATTCTGGTGATAGCCATAGTATGGCTCTATCTCTTCGCTTTGATGGGCAGAATTAAGAATGTATCAACCAAGTAAATTAAATCTGTAATGATAAGACCTATTTGCATGTTATCTATTATAGTGACTTTGTTAAGTTTATGTTCAAGTGCTACGTCTTTTGAAAAGGAGGGATTCACACACCCTTATATGGATTGTGTGCCGGAGTCATATTGGTACATGACCGGTGAAGGAATTTATGATGAGCCTTATGAAGTTGTCCCGTTAAATCCGGAAGCGGGATTGAAGACTAATCTTTTAGCTGAGTCCATCATAGGATTGTCCGCGAAGGCACTGGGGGAAGGTACCAACAGTATTGGAGTCTGGATGAGTTACCGTGACTTTTACCCAGGCTATAGGAATAGTGAGGAAACTTTGAAGAAAATGGGAACCAAGTGCCTCGGAAAACTGACACCAAAAGAAATAGTCGCTCTCAAGGCTAATGAACCCGGGAATCTTCGCCATGTCATCAAGGGATATGTCCTTGTCGATCTGAATACTAATCTGGAAAGTGCTTCATATGCTACTGTTGCTGCCCATGTTTATGATGCCGTAATTGTGGATATTGCAGAAAAGGATTTTTTTGATGAAGCGGGATATGAAATGCTTTGTGATGCCAGGGAGAAGACTACCATAGATTCATGGAATGAGTTTAAATTACATTGCAAAAACAATGCGCTGGTATTCAACCATGTATATTGCGCTGAGTTGAAGGGTATGGCTATAGCCAACAAACTGTTCTTTCTGAATGTAAACCGCAAGCCGAGAACACCGGAAGGAGGTACCAACTGGAAACTTTTCCATGAGGTTCTTGATTGGCTGGTGCCTAATGCCCCTTGCTATGGAGCTGACCATGGTAGTGACGAGGGTGAATTGGACGAGGTTATTTCAAGTTATGGATGTTCTTGGATACCATACGACTGGGCTTACAATACCTCTCTCACGTCTCTTCGTTATCCAGATTTCCAGGATGACTTGAAGTATACTCCCATGGATCCTCGTACAATCGATTTTGACAGTGACAAGAAGTATGTTTCATACTATCTGTCAGACGGTGACAACTGCCAGTGGATGATGAATTCCTTTGAGCAAGACTATTATAGCGATTCATATATTAAGAAAACCAAGATGTCATTCGGTATGGCTGTCGGGAATCTCTCTATGATAAGTCCCGCCCATCAGAAGAATCTTCTTGACAAGAAGCAGCCTGTAAGCAGTATCTTTGAACGTGGAAGCTATTATTTTATCGACTTGTTGGGTAAAGAAAAGGATCGCCCGGCCATTCTTGCAGAACTCGGCCGGATTCATAAGAAGCAGATGCAGCGTTCTGGAGTTGTCCTTTTAGGAACAGTTACTCGTAACAGCGATGTGTTTACACCAGAGTCTATAGAAGGCTATCAGGCTTTGATTGACGCGAACGACGAACTTCTCGGAATCATTGCCATAGCATACAGTCCTTACGCAGACAGCAGCCAGGGAATGATATGGCTTACCAACAAGAAGGGGATAGATATTCCTGTTCTTATGACCACTTATAGCATATGGAATACGGGAGATATGAATCACAAGGATGAGGGCTCACCTGCCTATATCGCCAAAACCATTCAAGAGGACGGACGCAAGTTCACTGCTGTTTGTCTCCATTGCTGGAGCAGGTTCGCTGACATCGAGGAAAGTGACGATCTTCTGGCTGAGAATTTTCCGGACGTTGAGGGGGTAAAAAAAGCTTCAAAAATTGAGGGAGCCGATTTGTGTACAAGGCGTTTGTCCGATGATTATGAGCTTTGCAGCCTTGAAGAATTGTTCTGGCGCATCCGTATGGAGTATCGTCCAGAACAGACTATGAAAGTTTTAAGTAAGATGGAAAAAGATTATGAAAAGATGTAGATAGTAAATTAAGGACTGCCGCACTGAAATCCTCCGTGCTGATTTCAGGCGATGTGAGATAACGGGGTGTGCCGCCGCTCTCGCCGTAATAAGAAGGGTCGAACGCGATAGTCAGAAAACCACGCTCTGCAAGAGTCTGGGCATAACGACCCGACACCTGCTCTTTTGTTGCTCTGTATGGACCGCTTACAGCAATAGCAGCCAGATGTCCTTGCACATTTTTAGGTTTGTAAAGGTCTGTGGCATCTGTACCTACAATGACCCCGCCTCCTTCTCCGCTCGTCGCGAAGGCTCAGAGTGCGGCCGCAACATCAACGCAATAACCTTACTGTAATCTTTGGTCAATGTCACGGTTTTCTCCGTAAAGTGACGTAGTGCAGAATAAGGCTTCCTTGCCGGACCGCGAAGTTGCAATCATTTTGCGAAAGAATTGACCGCCATAAAATTCGCATAGTGATTTAGTTGCGGTCATTGTCTGTTTTAATTTTATTGTGCATTCTTGTATTTATTCAAAAATTATGTAATTTTGCATAATGCAAAAAGACGTAATGTAAAATCGCATAATAATGGAAAACTTTTTCAGAAATCCGTTTGTCATAACTCCGTATGTCAGAGAAGAGTATTTCTGTGATAGAACGGAAGAGACAGCTCAGCTTTGCAAGCACATACTCAATGGAAGGAATGTGGCATTGTTTGCACGACGTAGGCTCGGCAAGACTGGTTTGATTCGACATTGTTTCGCGCAGAAAGAAATCAGCGACGTTTTCAATACTTTTCTGATTGATATCTATGCTGCGAATAATTTGAAGGAAATGGTGGCGATCTTTGCAAATGAGATTTTTAGCAAAAGTGAATATTTCGGAATAAAGGACAGGCTTCTTCAGGGGTTGAAGTCGTTGCGCCCACAGATTGAGTACAGTCAATTGACTGACAGTCTTTCGTTTTCACCGATTGTTGGGGATATTTCATATCCAGATAAGACACTTGAGGAACTGATGCAGATTCTTGATTCAGGCAAGAGACCTTGTGTGATTGCAATTGACGAGTTTCAGAAGATTCGCGATTTCAAGGAGGCGAATATGGAGGCGTACCTGAGGACGGTGGTGCAGAAATGCCGGAATATTATTTTTATCTTTACTGGCAGTATTACGCATTCAATGACAAATATGTTTACATCTCCGGCGAAACCATTCTATAACAGCGCAGTACAGATGACGATAGATGTCATTGACAGAGACGTTTATAGAGATTTTGCTCAAATGATGTTTAGGAAATACGGAAGAGGAAAGAAAATTGATGATGCGTTGATTTACCTTTGTTATGACTATTTCAATGGAATTACGTGGTATGTTCAACTGCTTATGAATGAAGCGTTTGCGATGGCTGAGCCTGGAAAGACAATAGGAGAGAAAGATTTTCAGGCGATTTACTCTGCAATCATCGCTCAGCAGCATTTTTCCTACAACGAGCAGTTTTCGCGTTATTCCGAGAAGCAGAAAAGTCTGCTTCAGGCACTTGCATTGGAAGGTTCTGCTGGGGCGAACATTACTTCAAATGCTTTCCTGTCAAAGTACACTCTAGGTTCGGCAAGCTCCATCCAGGCAGCCTGCAGAAGTTTGATGAAATTAGGAGTTATAGCCGAAACCGACGGTAAGAAGCATATCAGCGACCTTATCTTCAGTGAGTGGCTCCGTCGTAACCTTGTTTAGTAAGCGTTTTAAGTATTATTAAGTATAACAGTTTCACGGCGATGTTGCGGCGGCCATCTACGTCCGCAGCTCCAAGTCCTTTTCCCGACACTGCTGAGTGCTTTTTTGCGTCAGCTACAATTCTATTGGAAAGGTTGTTGACAATTGAATTATTGCTATCTTTACGGCTTAATGTTAGACGCGTCTATTTATTCAGATTTTAATCAGGTTTATTCAGATGAAACATATTCCGGCAGTTATTGAGAGAGCATCGGACGGGACATATTCTGTCTATTGCAAGGATGAAATATTCTCTGGCATGGGCGATACCATAGAGGAAGCGAAAGCTGATATGTTGAAGCAGATGGATCTCTATGTAGCTGCTGCCAAAGAGGAAGGCTTAAGTTATCCTGAGTTTCTGGATGGCGAATTTACTGTTGAGTATGAATTGACTCAATAATCCTGATGAGGTTTTGGCTCTGCTGGGGACGTCTTGCTTTTCCTGCAGTTGAAATACTTCGGGATGTCTCCTACAGCTTGTCTGCCGCTTTCCGCAGCCTGTCAGCAAGGTCGCATAGACCTCCCTTGAATACGGTAAGTTCCTCTTCCGTGAATCCGCCTACGCCTCCGTTTCCGTCTATGCCGTTAAGTTTGTTGTAAAACCATGATGCGGACCTGTCGAAATAGTTGTGTGCAAATTCTCCCCAATTCAAATTAAGGTCAATGTCATCTAGTTTCTTTCTTATTCCGGAATTCTTAATCGCTTCAAGCCTTTTGTTTGTCATTTCCATGTTTGATGTGTTTTTTGTTGTTTACATTATAGTCCGGGTTTGGTCTTTCGTGAGTCTTTGTAACGCAAAGATACTGTAAAATTTTATAGTATGCAATCATAGAGTATAGTGTAAGCGTCTCCGCGAGTCGCAGTGGCACTTTGCGCAACCTGTAAGTCGCTGTGTAATAGATGTTTAGGCGTTTTCAGAGTTGTAGTTTTTCCAACTCTGATTTTGGTTAAATAATTGATAATCTGCAACTTAAGCGCTGCGTCCCGTGTAGCAAGCCGGGCAGCGTCATGACCCGCGGCGAATTGCGAAGCACCCTGAGCAGAGCGGGCCTTTGCCGCTGTCAATGATTTAACGCGGCGTC
>ERZ780100.1046-NODE-1046-length-10340-cov-8.706855_pt1:5000-10340 | contig 10340 bp, 5 predicted proteins | sample MGYA00511573_ERZ780100 | MGnify/ENA primary metagenome ERZ780100 (study PRJEB29588, sample SAMEA2161876) | human gut metagenome | biome: human gut; feature: human-associated habitat; material: faeces | place: Denmark | collected 2008/2010 ...
ATGTAATCCACTCTCTTGGCGCTGCATGCGATACAGCACAAGCAGCCTCTTTGGCTCTTAAAGCAGGACTTGACATGGATCTTGGTGGCGATGCGTATGGCAACAATCTCAAGAACGAACTTGATAAAGGTGCCATAAGCATGGATGACATCAATCGTGCAGTTGCTAATGTTTTGCGTATGAAGTTCCGTCAGGGGCTTTTTGAGAATCCGTATGTTGATCCTAAACGTGCCAGGACAACATGCCGTTCGACAGAACATATTGCTATTGCTGAGCAGGTTGCGGAAGAAGGTGTTGTACTTCTCAAGAATGACGAAGTGTTGCCTCTTTCGCCCACACTTGGTCGTATTGCGGTAATTGGTCCGAACGCAGATACTCCATACAATCAGCTTGGCGATTATACTGCCCCACAGGCTCGTGAGGCTATCTGTACTGTTTTGGACGGTGTGAAGGCAGTTGTAAGTGACAAGACGGAAGTGGTATATGCCAAGGGCTGTGCCGTACGCGATACCACTACAGCTGATATTCCTGCTGCTGTACGTGCCGCTGAGAACTCTGATGCAGTGATTCTCGTTGTAGGAGGTTCCAGTGCCCGCGATTTCCGTACCAAGTACATTGCTACTGGCGCAGCTGTTGCGTCCCAGGAGGTATTGGACATGGATTGTGGTGAAGGTTTTGACCGTTCCACACTGAATCTTCTCGGCAAGCAGGAGGATCTCATCAATGCGGTGGCAGCTGTGACAAAGAAGAATCACAAGCCCCTTATCATTGTTTATATAGAGGGACGTACGCTGCTTATGAACAATGCTTCGGCAAAGGCAGACGCGTTGCTTACCGCCTGGTATCCAGGAGAGCAGGGTGGAAAGGCAATAGCTTCCATACTTTTCGGTGACGCAAATCCGTCTGGCAGACTCCCCGTAAGCATACCGCGCAGTGTGGGACAGCTCCCCGTTTATTATAGTGCCGGCAAGCAGCGCGACTATATGGATTTCACTTCAGAGCCGCTATATCCCTTTGGCTATGGACTTTCATACACTACATTCGAGTATTCGGGTATGAAGATAGAGAAATTGCCGTTCTCAGCAGTAGGCATGATATCTGACAACGGACTTTTGATGGATGCCAGTCCGGCTGTTGCCAAGGTCACGGTCAGCGTGAAGAACACCGGCAACCGTGATGGCAGTGAGGTAGTGCAGCTTTATATTCACGATTGTGCCGCTTCGGTGGTTCAGCCACCATTGCTGCTCCGTGCTTTTGAGAAGGTAAATCTTAAGGCTGGCGAGAGTAAAGATGTGACCTTTGTGCTTGGTTTTGACGAACTCTCCATCATTGGTCAGGATATGAAACGTGTGCTCGAAGCCGGCGAATTTGAAATTATGGTCGGAGCCTCTTCACAGGATATCAGACAGAAGGGAACGCTCGAAATCTGATATAACGGTATAATGGCAGGTTTCAATTTCTGAGCAAATCCCACCAATTTACTCTTGCAGATATAAAAACTAGAGTGCGTGAAAAAATCTGCCATATCTTCCAGAAATAGCGTAATGGGTTGGAGGTGAATATGATAAGGGCTGGAAGATAACTTGAATGAGAGGGTTATCTTCCAGCCATCTACCATATTTAGATAACGGGTAACTTGATGCCTAATTTGTAGAATCGTACATAGCCAGATACTTGATTGAAATGAGGTTCTTGTGTACGAGTGAATGTAAAATGGTCTGCTTCTTCTTGATCTGGATAAATGATGAGACATTTGATAGGAGGTGCAGTTTCTTCATTCAAACCAAGTTCTTTATATATGTAAGAAAGACGTGCATAACCGCTTACTTCTCTTGCATCATCCGAACTGATACCTCCGGTATTCTTGTATCTTGGTTTATATTTGGCATCGATGACGTAAGGCTCTGCCCACTGCGATGGGTTGAGAAGATAATCTAACTCTTGGTGGTGAGCACGAAGATGATACTTAACCTCATTTGTGCCAGTAAAGACTTTTTTAAGATGATGGAAGATGTATAATTCAAACAACTTGCTCATGTCAATCCAAAATGGGGGAGTGTCAATTATTTGGCGTCCTGTCACGGTAATGTCGTAACTATACCTTTTGAGCAATAGTTGAGCAAAAACAGTTGCCTGATTATACTCTTTGAAGATAGGATTGCCTTTGAATCCTTTGATAGTTCGGATGCTAACATCGTCGCCTACGTTAGCAAAATAGGGCATAACGAATCTGACTTTTTTGTCCAATACAGATGTATCGAGGGTATGTCTGTACATGCCCAACTGATTTACACAGAACCGTAACGCCTTTTTAAGAATTCGGTTTTCGTAAGAATCAATGTCGTAAACTTGGTAACGGCAAACATTGTCAGTTATACGTCCCCTCACCAGATTCTTATGAATGTTTTGGCCTATAAGAATTCGTCCTTTGACTTTGTTTTGGAGGTTTTCTTCAACAACGTAATAACTCTTTTTGAGACCTTTCTTGGCAATTCTTTGCAGAATGTTCAGATACTCTGTGATGAGGAATATGCTGAGTAGGTCTTTCTTTTGGGTTACTCTGATTGATGGCTTGTCAAAATGGATTGTGACTAAGTCTGTGAGATGTTCATAGTTGTCGTCTTCTGAAAGCGCATCGTTCAACATTTTTACATAGTCAATCTCGAATCCGTCATTCATCTTAGGACTTACCTGGATAGCAAGCTCATTTTCCTCGACCCAGTCAATGCCAACAAAATAAGAACCAGTAACCTTTATGAAATTATTGTGTCTGTGAAGTTTAAGACACATTTCATTATTGTTAGATCCTCTTTTGACGGAGTACACAACTTCCTCGCCATCCTCCAAATGGGGGAGGACGGCGTCTGCATCAGTCTGCTGAAGAAGAGTATTATCCAGTATCTGCTCTCGAAGTTGTATAATTCTCATTATTCTGTTGCTATCTGATATAATTCGTCTATAGTGGCCTGAGCATCGCCCGTTAAAACTCCATCTCTTACATATTCTTCAAGAAGAGGGATGATCTCATAAAGGAGTCTGTCACTGGTGTTGTCATCACCGTTTTCGTCCTTCATAATAAAGTAGCTATGACCTATCCAGACATCTTCGGGACGATACTCTTCAGAAAGAGTGTCTGCTGGCAAGAGTTTGAAAGACTGAAGCCATTCACTCTCTTCATACTCGTCATAGTTTCTAATAAATAGTTGACTTACCATTTTGAAGAGATCTGCATTGAATCCTGGAACATCATCTTCCAATGAGATAGGTTTATAGGCTATGAATGCAAATCGGCGTCTAATGGCATAGTCCAAGGACCCAAGAGAACGGTCAGCGGTGTTCATCGTCGCAATGATGTAAACATTCTCCGGAATCTGGAACATTTTCTTTGAATAGGGCAGTATAACGCTTTCGGCATTCTTGCGACCTTTTCTTTTGTCTATCTCAAGAAGTGTGATGAGCTCACCAAAAATCTTTGATACGTTGCCTCTATTCATTTCATCAATCACCATAACGTAAGGTTTGGTGTTTGATTCCATGGTTGTTGGCTTCTTGTACTTATCTAAAAGAGTCTTGACTTTGTCAAGGGTTATGGAATTCAAGCGATACACCGTACCCAAGGTTAAAGTCTTACCATCGTTCATGTCAACAATGTTCTCGTTGATCCCTTTCAAAATCCAATTTACCCTTCTTACGCGCTTGTAATCTGGAAGGCTGTCCAAGTATTCATAGTCGCCAGTTACTACGCCAACAGCATCTATTGTTTGATTTGAGAAGCAGCTCATGACAATGTCGCCCTCTTTCATTTTGTTAATGAAGGCATCAAGAATCTGTTTACCCTCGCCGTTGTAAATACTCCAATCAGTCTCGTCAGATATGACAGCACCATATTCGTCCCATCCTATACGGATATAATTATTTTCCATGCAGTCTGTACGTACGGGATTATGGCCAGTTCCCATTAAAGAAACCTTCCAAACCACAGCATTGTCTGCAATACCTGCCTGCTTATCTTTAACAACAGGACGCTCAGCATCTTCACATAGTTGCTTGAAGATGCCTTTTTCGACCTCGTATGTGATCTGATTATTGTCGTTGACCAACGGACGAAGACCTTCTATCCAATCTTCGTAATCCATAGATTGGTGAAATGTAGTAAAGGCGATTCTTTTTTCTTGTTTAAGCTGATTGTAACGTTCCATCAGCTCGTCACGGCCTTTCTCATTTGCCTTAAAATCTGGATCACAGAGTCGAACGGCTAACTCTGGTACATCATAAGTTTTACCTGTACCAGGAGCACCATATAATACTATATTCTTGCGTCTTTTCCAGGTTTCAACGATTGCATCATGCCAAGTTTCATTCATATCATCCTCTTCAGCTGTGCCACCATCGTTGGCATTTGCAGATAATTCATAGAACGACTTTTCATTGATTATATTGGATTTCATTTTCTGCTTGATATCATTGAGAATAGACATGTATTCGTTGTACTTAGGAGCACGATTTGGAAGATCAATACCATATTGATTCTTGATATATTTTCTATTGGTACTGTCGAAAGCCAAGAAATCTTCTGGTCTGATCCAGAAAAGAGCCATAGTAATATTTACCTTGATGAGATATTGCTCTATGACTCGATTGTATTCTGTTTCAAAATCCTCATTCTTTACAACCTTCTCGAAAAGTGCCCAAAGATTTTCTATATCACTATCTTTACGATGCTTTCTAAATCCAAAGAAATGCGATTTTTGGTTGTTAAGAATAGGAATTCCATCGAAGTCAGAGGGTATGTCGGCCACAATACCCATTAGGCTTTTGAATAAAGAAGTAGATTTGATTCTGTTATTTAACTTGATTCCTCTATTGAATAACCCCATTGTAGTGAAAGGGTCAATGTCTGGACATAGGTCATCCTCGCCATCTTGGTCATGAAGATAATTGGCCAGAAACTGTTCCCTATGGTCATAAATCATTTTTAACAACGACTTTCGGTCATTGCGGTAATTCAGGAGTTTCTCTGCAAACTCCTTATAGAATGGAATCCATGTAAATTTCATATCATTCTTCTTTAGTTAATTAAAAACAATAGTGCAAATTTAGATAAAAATTTCGGATTATAAGCCAGTTGGAATAAAAACTAGAAATGAATATCTCCGAGTGTTCACTGCTTGAGTTAAAATGTCAAGACTGACATACCTAAAATCGTAAAACTTTCAAAACAAGTAATTCTGAGCAAATCTTATTAATATAATCTTGCAGATATAAAAAACTGAGTACGTGAAAAAATCTACCATATCTTCCAGAAATGACGTAACGGGTTGGAGGTGAATATGATAAGGG
>ERZ780100.1047-NODE-1047-length-10324-cov-3.119681_pt1 | contig 10324 bp, 6 predicted proteins | sample MGYA00511573_ERZ780100 | MGnify/ENA primary metagenome ERZ780100 (study PRJEB29588, sample SAMEA2161876) | human gut metagenome | biome: human gut; feature: human-associated habitat; material: faeces | place: Denmark | collected 2008/2010 ...
ACGGGGCTTCGGGGAGGATTTTTATGCTCTTTTGTATTTTACCGGACAGCAATAATCTTTATTATTTTTTGCCTATTGACCCCACAAGTTTCAGCGAGTTAGTGATGATACTGACCTTTATATTGGAAAAGTGGAGGAGTCAAACATGTTTATCGCCCAGCCTTCATTGTTAAGGATAAAACGCATGATTAACACTTTTCCAACAATAGTGCCACTGTTGATACAGCAACAAAATTGTTAAATTATGACAATGCAAAGATAGTATTTACTTTTTATTCACACAACACGAACTTTGGACGTTTGTGCTTAAACGTATCCACATACGGCATAAGTGGTTAAAAATCGTGGTTAATCGGTTGAAAAATATACTTAACCGGTTGAAGATTATCACTTAAAAAACCTTTATTTTAACAAAAAAAATCCCCTCGCTCAGCATTGCCGAACGAGGGGAATCGCTTTATGACGTTATCAGTTACTTAGCCGCCTACTGTTTATCGCTTTACAATCTTCTTCGCACTGCCGTCCGAATAGCGCAGGATGTTTATGCCCTTGCGGCACATGGTGCGGCGCACGCCGTCGGTAGAATAGATGCCGAGGAGCGTCTTGCCAGCGCCTGACGAAAGGCTATCGACGCTGGTCTCCACCTTCTCCTTAACGGCAGTCATGGCGAGCACCGATGTGCGTCCGCCAGATTACACTCTTTTCCACTAACTCTCAAACTTATTATTATCAATCTTCAGAAATAATAAGCAAAAAAAACTGCGCGGTAAAACAATTACCGCGCAGCAAAAACAACATTACAGCATATTGGGCATATCGTTACCGCATATCGGGCATCGCGTTACCATGCTGCTGTAACAAAAGCAGGTTAAATCTTTTAAAATGTATTTGTACATCTTCTTCGCCAACTTGTCTAATTGGCGGCGAGACTACATGCCAGCCAAACGCTTCTGGTAGTAATCTCTTACTTCATTCCAATGATAATAAGGCCAAATATCTGTTTCAACCGGAATATGAACCTCTTTCTCGTTGTGCAGGAACTTCACCAGGACATCGCCTTTCTTGTTCTCGAAAAACACAATCTGAACGTTTGAAGCCATAGGCGTCGCCTTGAAATCGCACCAATGCTTATAGACCTCGGAAGGTCCTGCCACAGCAACATCGAAATTCTCTATCTGGAGCAAAGCCAGCAAAGGAATCACATTGCCGTCATGGCCGAAACGCAACGTGGCAGCTATAGAGCGGTCTTTGATGGCTGCGTCGGCAGACTCGATGATGTTCTCGACCAACGACTTGGCGTTAGCCATCACGATGCCTTTGCTTGCCAACGGATTGGCATTGCCGATATAGAAGCGATAGTTTACGCATTGCCACAAGTCGAACATCTCGCGGGCTGTGAAAATATCGTAGAAAGACAACGGAGTCTCTATGTCCTGCATGTCGACAGCAATCCAATACAATCCCCACATCAGATTATCAGGATTCACCTCGCATCTGATGAAATCGACATTGGAGAACAAAGAGTTCACAAGGCGGTCGGGCTTAACCTGTGCCTTCTCAAACTTGCGGTACTCTTCCACCCAAGGTCCTTTCTCGCCATTAGTGAAGGCATTGGAGCGGTCGGTATGGTAATTGAGATACGACATGTATTTCTCGCTCATCTCATAACTGATGTCAAGCTTAGGGTTCAATCCCTTAAGACGGTCGCCAAAAGCAACCATACTCATCGCGCAACGATAAACCACTGTAGAACGGGCAGAGACAGAACGCTTGCCGCTGAACACCTCAGGGAAATTCTTATACATTCGCTCCGCAATACCTTGATGCTGGCGAACGCCCAATGGAGTCAGGTCGCCTGCACGTCCTTGAACTTCCTGCCACACCAACGACAATCTCTTCAACACATCCTTGCCCAGAGGAGTAAGACCATTTATGGAATCGGCCTTTTGCATCAGCTGTATAATCCATAGATAATCTCTGTCGCCTAACAAATAGCGAGAGCCGTGTCTGCCATAGTGGCTCACATAGAAAGGCTTATACCCTTTGGGGGCTGGTGTCTGCTTGGCTTCCACCTTCGGATATGCCAGATAAACGCCACCCGCCTTGTTCAGATCCGCACTGATTTCCTCAAATGTGGTTTGGGCATTCACGCCCAAACCCACGGTAGCCAATACAAAGGCTAATATCTTAATCCTTAGATTCATCATATATGTTTCTTAGTTTGCATAACCAGCATTCTGCTTCAATTTCGGATTGTTAGAAAATTCTGTCTGAGGAATCGGGAACAGCTGGAAATGGTCGTCCACATCAGTACCCAAACGCTCGCCGTTCTTCCAGTCCCAGTTATGTCCCTTTGTGTACTTGCCGAAACGAATAAGGTCGGTACGGCGCACAAGCTCCGATGCCAACTCACGCTGGCGCTCAGCCATGATGAAATCGAAAGTCAGCTCGCTCTCCTCAATATCGCCAGAGACATCAGAACGCACACCAGCCTTTGCATACTTGCCACTCATGTAAGCACGCTCACGAATTTCATTAACATATTTCAGAGCCTCAGCCTTGCTGCCCTTGGCTCCACGCAGAATAGCCTCAGCCGCAGTCAGGTAAGCCTCACCCGTACGGAAGAGTGGGAAATCAATAGAAGTATAAGCGTCGCCACTTGCCGGAATCTGGTCGTTTTTGGTGACATTACGCCATTTGATGTATCCGTATCCACATGTGTAGGTGCTTGTCATGGCGTCTTTAGAGTCCCAAGTTTCTTTCACCTGATTAGGCAAAGCCGTCATAAACTGCGCACGCTTGTCGTTTTTATTATTGCCCCAAGGATCATTCACGTCAAACATCACGTCGGCTGGATCAAAGGCGTCAACAAGAGTGGTCTTGGATCTGACATTACCCCAACCACGCGAACCGATGCCGGTGTTATACAGTTCGTCCATCGGACCATTGACAAAAGCCTTCACATAGAAGTTGGTGCCACCTGAGCTCTGCGCCTTCAATCCATCCTGCACCAAAGGCCAGATGATTTCCTTACACTGGTCGTTATCGGCAAGGAAGATATGGCGATAGTCAGAAGCCAAAGGATAGTGACCGTCCTCAATCACCTTCTTGGCATAAGTCAAAGCATCGTCATAGCGGTCTTCTCCAATCCATGTCTTGGCATTCAGATACATGCGAGAGAGCAAGAACCAGTCTGCCACGCAGTCTACACGCGCATAAACATTTTCACCAGGAGCCTTCAGGTCTTTCTGTATATCCTTCAGCTCATTTTCGGCGAACTCAAAGATCTGCTTACGCGACCATTGCGCCGGAATATCCTTCACACCCGTATTTTCATCTATATAAGGTACGGCTCCAAACATATCGCACAGGGTTGCATAGCAATAAGCACGGATGAAACGGGCCTCTGCACGATAGGAGGTATACTCGCCACCCAACTGGTCCCAAAGACCGCGCGACTTCAACTTTTCCTCCGTACACTGTCTTAACAACTCGTTACAATAAGCTATAGACATATACAGACGCTGATAGGTCCAACGGATGACCGATGCGTTCGAGGCATCCCATTGAAGGTTAAGACACTTGCGCAAGCCATTGGAAGAAGACGGCATAAGGAAGTTGTCGGTGCTCAATTCCTGCAGGTAGAACATCAGACGCATATAGCTGGAATAGCCCTCGTTGGCTCCTTCAATGTCGCCATCGCCGCCATCTCCACCTTTCTGTCCGGTCAAGATGAGAGAGCCGTAGCATTTTGCCAGCACACCCGTATAGCCATCAGCCGTGTTATAAACCTTCTCGCCGACCAGTTGTGTTTCGTCAAGAGGCATTGTGTCAAGGTCGCCGAAACATGAAGTTGTCAAGCAACCCATAAATACAAACATCAATATTTTAAATATATTCTTTTTCATATTCCTGTCGTTATTATGATTGTTTAGAAATTCAGATTGAATGACAAAGAGTAGGTACGGGGACGTGGATAGACATTTCTGTCGATGCCTGAGTAGATCTCAGGGTCGATGCCCGAATAGCTGGTGAATGTGCAAACATTCTGGACAGCCGCAGACACACGCAGAGACGAAGTGCTGTTCCACAGTTTTCTGAACGTGTAACCCAACGTGATATTGTCTATGCGGAAGAAGTTGCCACGCTGCAGGAAATAGTCGGTGTAGAGTTGTTGCTGCTGGAATCCCTTGTTTGCTGTCACCTTCAGGATATTCGAGAAATTGCCCTGGTCGCTATACACCTGCTGCTGATACTGGTCGGCCTCGATGTAATTGTAGATGTAGTTGCCGAAAGAGCCATGACCGGTAATGCCCAACTCCCACTGCTTGTAAGAGAGTTGAGTGTTCAAGCCAAGGTACGACTTCGGCAAAGCACACTTATCGGCATAACGTGTCTCTGTAGAAGATATCGAACCATCAGGCTGAACATACTTTCCCTCGATTGGCTTGCCTTTCTCGTCGTAAGCCTGCTTTGCCAGATAGAATGTGTAAGGGCGTTTGCCCACCATGAAACATTCAACAAATTTACCAGTACCCGAAATAGCACCCGTCTCCACATAAGAGCCCTCGCTATCCGACACGTTCAACTTTGTAATCTCCGAATCGTTCCAGGTGTAGTTCATTCCTACCGACCATGTAAAATTCTTTGTGTTGATTGGTACAGCATTAATCGAGAATTCCACACCTTTATTATCCATCTCGCCAATGTTGGTAGTCAGGACAGCAGAATAGTTCACACCCGAAATCACCGGAATCGTGTTCAGCAAATCTTTGGTATGGCGTTTGTAGACATCAATCGAACCATAAATGCGGTTGTTGAGAAATCCATAATCCAAACCGGCATTCCAGGTCTCGGTAGTCTCCCATTTTATGTCTCTGTCATATCCGTTTGGACGATAAGTGTTATGCCATTTGTCACCAAAGAGATAGCTTGACTCCGGGTAAGACACGGAGAAAGTGGTCATGTAAGGATAGTCGTTGATGATATCTTGCTGACCGGTAAGACCGTAGCTCAGACGCAGCTTCAAGTTGGTAAGCACCTTACTGTTCTTAAGGAACTTCTCTTCCGACAGTTTCCAGCCCAAAGCCACAGAAGGGAAGTAGCCCCATCTGTTGCCCTTCGCAAAACGAGAAGAGGCATCGGCACGCAAAGTGGCTGTGGCCATATACTTGCTGGCATAGCCATAATTCAAGCGTCCATACATAGACAGAAGATAATACTCAGACTCGTAGTGTTTCGGCGAGAACAATTCTTCGCCTTTCGGAGAAAGAGTGGTGTCGTTATACTTCTTCCAGAAATGCTGCCATCCATAACCGGCCATCGCGCTCACATCATGCTTTCCGGCAAATGTATGCTGGTAGTTGGCATAAAGGTCGAGCAGGGTGTTGCGCTTCTGCTGTTTCGAATCATAATCCAAGCCTGTTCCATCCTTCTTGTTGGCTGTATACATCATACCGGCAAGATCAGGAACATCCTTGGCATACTTGCTTTCCAAAATATCATAGCCCAAATTCATATTGAGCTGCAAATCCTCAAAGCCATGCACCTTATAATTAACCGAAGCATTGCCGATAGAACGATAGATTCTATTGCGCATGTCCTGCAAATCAAGCTGAGCCATAGGGTTATCGCCCTGAATAGCCATTGGCGCATTGCCGTTCATCCAAATGAAATAGCCAAGACCAGGATCTGTAGCAGAAGTGGCACTGCCCGTTTTCACCGGACGTGTCGGATCGTAAGACAAAGCACTTCCTACCACTCCTTCGTCCACTCGTCTATTGTCCTCGTAGGAAGCCTTGACATTGAGGTTCAGACTTAAATGGTCCTTGAAAAACTTAGGCGAAATGCCTCCGTCAAAAGTGTAACGCTGATAGTTGTTGGTGCGAATCACACCATTCTGGTTTGTGTAGCCTGCAGACACACGAAAGGGTGTCTTGTTCTTGATGCTTCCCGACATTGAGATGTTATGGTCCATACCAAAAGCCGTGCGGTAAATCTCATCCTGCCAGTTGGTGTTGCTCTTGCCCATTTCCACATTCTCGGGAACACCCGTCACAGTAGGTGCGAAAGCTCTGAACTCGTCTGCTGTCAACACTTCCAAACGCTTTGCTGTAGTGCTTACGGCATAGTTGGAAGAATAGTTGAACTTAGGCTTGCCCTTTGTACCTTTCTTTGTTGTAATCACGATGACGCCATTGGATGCACGCGAACCGTAAATGGCAGTAGCCGAAGCGTCCTTCAAAACCGTAAAGGTTTCAATGTCATTCGGATTGATACCACCGATAAGATTGGTTCCTCCCTCAATAGAAGAGTTGTCTACCGGGACACCGTCTATCACAATCAGCGGATCGTTGGACGCTGAAAGCGAGGCACCACTGCGAATACGGATAGTGGAACCCGAACCAGGAGCGCCCGAACTTGACACCACATTGACGCCAGCCACCTTGCCTACCAAGGCATCTTGGGCAGTTGACTTGGCTCCACGATTGAACTCGTCTGGCTTTATGGCTGAAACCGAGCCTGTGAGGTCATCCTTCTTTACAGTTCCATAACCAACCACAACCACCTCATCAAGCAACTCATTGTCGGGATTCATCTTTATCTGCATGGCAGAAGACGAAATCTGCACATCTTTGGCCTCATAACCTATATATGAAATATGCAGCTCGGAAGCGCCTGCCGGCACATCGTCTATGGAAAACTTTCCATCCAAATCGGTCACAACACCAGTTGAGGTGCCCTTAATCATGACAGTAACACCTATCATCGGTTCGCCCAACTCGTCAATAAGCTGACCCGTCACGCGCTTCACATTCTGCCCGTTGGATTGTTTCTTCGACTGAGGCTTCACAATAATATAATTGCCCTTTTCCTCATAAGTGCAACCACATTCCTTCAACAGCAGGTTTAGTATCTCCAACACGTCACCTTTGCTTTTGCTGATGGTGACCATACGGTTAGCGTTAATTGTCGAGGAGTTGTAAGCTATCTTGTACTTAGATGCCTTCTCGATTTTCTCAAACGCAGTCTTCAGAGAGACCTTATTGGAGCCAAGCGTCACTGTTTGAGCTGAAACCGCTATGTTTCCAGCCAGCAACAAACAAAAGCATGAAGCTGAAATTCTTTTAAAATTCATAAATTTATTTTTTAGTTATTATTCTTACTTGAGTAGCTACACCTTAAAGACTACTTCTTCTAAATTTACACCCAATCAAAAAACAAAAAAAATGAAACTTTTATCAAAAAAAGCGCATCATTCATCATGATGCGCTCCACTATTCTTGCCATAACTATTTTATAACCACCTCATCTTTCTTCAGTTCATACTCCAATCCCGGAACCAAATTCTTCACGATAGCCAAGGCTTTCTTAAGACTTTCTCCACGATTGAAGTGGACAGTAATCTTTGTGTTACGGTGGCGTGACGACCGGAAGACGAACTTAACGCCATAGACACCGCCCATCATGCGGGCAGCCTCAGCCAGAGTGACATCATCAAGCGAGATCTGCTTGTTTCGCCAACTCAACCCGTCATCCTCATCCGAAACCAAACGCAAATCGACCGACTTGGTATGCACATTATACACCAACTGATCGTTAGGTTTCATCCTATACACCTTGTCCTCGCCTACTATCTTAAGCTCTATCTTACCTGTTTTGAGCGTAGTGGAAACCTCCTCGTCTGTTGCGTAGGAAGATACCGAGAAGGATGTTCCCAAGTCGGTTATATCAAAATAAGGTGTGCTCACATGAAAAGGATGTCTGCCGTCGTGCTTGATATCAAAGAAAGCCTCGCCAGTCAAGAACACCTTGCGTTCCTTGCCTACAAACTTCTCGGGATAAAGAAGTACCGAACTCTGATTCAGCCTTACCTGCGTACCGTCTGCCAAAGCTATCGTCTTGCATTCGCCGGAGATAGTATGCTCATGAAGCATAGCCACCACCTGCGAAGCCTTCAACTCATCGCTCATTTGAACATACAGCTTGCCAAACACAACGAACATAACCAAGGGGACAATAACGGCAGCAATCCTTTGCCAAGTGAAGAGCTTAAGGTATTTGCTCTTTTTCTTTTCCACGTTTGTTATCCGTAGCCGTTCATAGGCCGCAGATATTTCGCCATTGTCCATAGACGCAGAGTCAGACTGAGCCCACAATGAACCTAAAGACTCATTTACATCCTTGTCGTCCTTAGCGTGCGCAATCCGCTCCAACACCCTATCTTTGTTTTTAGCAGACACATCGTGCTCTAAATAATATGCTATGATTTGTTTTATATTTACTGCCATAATATATTCCGTACAATTATTATATTAAAGACATATTAAAAGACCGTTACACCCAATACGATTGCAATAAAATCATCAGATACAAGGCTTTTTTTATTTCTTTAAGAGCCAGATTAAGATGGTTCTCTACCGTTTTCTTTTGCAATCCTAATTGTTGGGCGATTTCGTCATTCTTCAGACATTGCTCACGACTCATGCGATAAACAGCCTGGCGTTGGGACGGCATGTTCTCAACCACCATATCAATAAGCAGTTGCGTATCCTTTGCCACCACCTCATCGTGTGGCGAAGTTTCGTTAGCAAACCTATCGGACAAGGAGTCTATGTCTATAGGAATGACACACTTTGTTGAGATATAATTGATAACGGTATATTTAGACAATATAAATAAATAAGAATCAAAATCTTTTATCTCGACAAACTTCTGACGCTTATTCCATATTTTCTCAAAAATAATCTGGCATACATCGTCCGCGTCGTCCATGTTCTTCAGCAACATGAAGACAAAGCGATGTACTTTGGGGTAAAACTTATGGAACATGGTCCGATAAGCCCTTTCGTCGCCTTGAGACATAAGTAGTATTACTTCTTTATCTATTTCCATTTGTCAATAAATTAATATTGAATGCAAAGTTAATACAAATAAACGATTTCGCCATCTTTTTTATATTCAATAAAAGTTTGTATCTTTGTGGAAGTTTCCCTCTGAATAGCTAAACCTAATATATTATGGCAAACGAAGTGAAAAGATACCTGCACGACGGCATGGAACTGCCTTTTGAGGATTGGAGCAAGACGCTTCACTCCTTCAACGACTTGGCTTCTATCGTTCAGACTACTCATGATGCAGCACAATCGTCCACAGTAAAAGCAATCAACCGCATGCAGACTATGCGCAACTGGCTCATAGGCTATTACATCGTCGAGTTTGAACAGCACGGCAAGGATAGGGCTGAGTATGGAACACAACTGCTGAAGAAGTTGGAGGAAAGGGTGGATAGGAAGGGAGTTAATGTAACCCTGCTTCAAATGTCTCGAAACTTTTATAAGTTGTATCCACAAATGGTCAATCTATTTGTTCCAAATCAGAAATATTCGACAGCGTCGAATATTTCCGAAAGCAGTGTTCAACTGAAAAGTAATTCATCTAATAATGAGACAAATCTAATTTGTGCGACAGTGTCGCATAAATTTCAAACGTCACCAGAGTTGATGATTTCACGCCTATCATTTTCTCACTTACGTGAAATTATGACTCTTGACGACCCTCTCGCACGCTACTTCTACGAGCAGGAGTGCATCAAGTGTACCTGGTCGGTTCGTGAGCTTCGCCGTCAGATAAGCACCAATCTATATGTCAGGGCAGGCATCAGCGCCAATCCCGAGAAGTTGCTTTCGCTCCCTTCTGTTCAAGGGCACGATTCGGCAGAGTTGCAGATACGCCAGCCGTTCACGTTCGAGTTTCTTGGACTGAAGGCGCAGGAAGTTGTTGACGAACATGACTTGGAGGATGCGCTTATCAGCCACCTGCAAGAGTTCATTCTCGAGCTTGGCAAGGGCTTCTGCTTAGAGGCTCGCCAAAAGCGCATCATCATCGACGACGAGTATTACTATCCCGACCTTGTGTTCTACAACCGCATACTGCATTGCGGCGTAATCATAGAACTGAAGAACGAGGAGTTCTCCTACGAGAACTTCGGACAGCTCAACGCATACGTATCGCATTATCGCGAGAACGAAATGCAACCTGGCGACAACCCACCAATCGGCATCCTGCTCTGCACACGTAAGGGCAAGAAGATGGTGGAGTACGCGCTCGCCGGCATGGATAACAACCTCTTCGTTTCTACCTATATGCTGCAACTGCCCGACAGAAAGACGCTTGAGGAGTTTTTGTTGAAGCAGTTGGAGGAGGAGCGTTGAGTTGGTATATAAATGACAATCCCCTCGTTCAGCATTGCCGAACGAGGGGATTGCAATAGATTTTTATAACGGCAAAACCGTAGCGGAGGGATCCGGCCTCCTCCGCGACC
>ERZ780100.1049-NODE-1049-length-10314-cov-2.317477_pt1 | contig 10314 bp, 9 predicted proteins | sample MGYA00511573_ERZ780100 | MGnify/ENA primary metagenome ERZ780100 (study PRJEB29588, sample SAMEA2161876) | human gut metagenome | biome: human gut; feature: human-associated habitat; material: faeces | place: Denmark | collected 2008/2010 ...
GATTGAATTGACGAGGATGGAGTATTATCAGGATGGGTTTGCAGATGGAGAGTCACAGGGAGAGGCAAGAGGAGAAGCTCGTGGAGAGGCCAAGGGGATGGCACGTGGAGAAAAGAATGGGCAGTTGCGGACACTGATTTCACAGGTGGTTAGGAAGCTTCGTAAAGGAAAAAGTGTAGATCAGATTGCAGACGAACTGGAAGCTGATATGGAAACGATTGCTCCTATCTGTCAGGCAGCGGAAGAGTTTGCCCCGGAATATGACGAGGAGAAAATCTTCGAAAAGGTCAAAAATGCATAAATATCGACTAAATTTGCATAAAATACCTTTTGGGGTTGAGAATTTTATATAAGTACCTTAAATTAAAAAGTAACGTATTATTGAGAAAAACGGCACATGGAGCAGACAGATGCGCAATAATATTTTATCTTTGAAGAACATTTACAACTTACTGGTTATGAAAGATTACCCTATGGAAGGCGGAAGTGTGATTAGCGGAGACCGGAAAAAGGGCATGACACTTACAAAGTTCTGGAAGGAAAATCTGCTTCCGCAGCTTACGGAGGGCAGGTACGGTACCAACATCTGGAAGTATACGGGTACCCGCAACAGACATACTTCGGAAATCTGCAACAGAAGCAGCCAGCTGTTGACTTATGAAGAGTATATGCAGGAGATTGTGGCATTACTGAATGTGGAATTTCTGCTGCAGCAGACGGAGCAGTTTATGTTCTATCTGCGGAAACACGAGTTTAATTATGAAGTATTTACGGACAAGCTTCCCGTTTTTTTAGATGCTGTTTCTAAAGAGGACGAAGTGTGGAATTATGACATAGGGGCATTTTTTGAAAGCAACCGGAAAGATATAGCGGAAATGGAGTCCTACGGAAAAGCAGGAAAAGAATTTACCGCAGGATATTTTTTGACATTTCTGACACTGCATGCGTTGACTGGTGAATACATGCAGAGCAAAACGATGCACATTGTCAGGGAAAATCCGCAGTATGCCATGAAGGAGCTCTGGCAGAGATTTTATCATCGGGAAGAAGAAAGAAATGTTGTTTTCCTTACGGCAAAGGATACGGAAATATATGGAGAAATGTTGCCGGCAGAGAATTTCTGGGGAAGAGAGAGGGAGCAGTTTGACCTTCGGGAGATGTTAGCTAAGGGCGGACATTACCTTTTAAGCGGGATGGGCGGCATCGGCAAAACGGAACTTGCCAAGCAGTTTATCCGGTATTGTGTAAAAAATAAAAAAGTAGATTATATCGGTGTGATCCCCTATGAAAACCAATTTGCGGAAAGCCTGCTCAGGGCATTTTCCGGAAGACAGGAAAAAACCTTCCGGGAAAGCTTTAAGGAGGTTATCGGGGAACTGAAGCAATTGGCATCACAGAAAAAGGTTCTGCTTTTTATTGATGATGTAACGAAAAACGTGCAGGAGGATGAGTATCTGGCGGTATTGGAGAAAGTGCCGGCTACGATATTTATGACATCAAGACTGGCGGACATAGATGGATTTGAAACGTATCCGGTGAAGGAGCTTTCCAAGGATGCCTGTGAGCTTATTTTCCGTGACAGTTATAAAAGATTAATGAAACCGGAGGATTTACAGGAATTAAATATTCTGCTGGACGACAATATCTGCAGACATACGCTGACAATCCGATGGCTTGGACAGGCTGCCTATGCTATGAACTGGTCTGTGGAAGAATTGCTGAAAAAGCTTGAAAAGAAAGAAGAATCCATTCTCTGGAAAGAGAAAAAACGACATGTGAGCCTGAAGGATATGTACCTGCAGTTGTATACAAAGACAGGGCTGCATATGAAGGAAAAGGCATTTTTAGAAATTATGGCGGCGCTTCCCAGCCGGAAATATCCGGTTTCCTTCCTATACACTTACCTTGGTATTTTCATGGAGGAAAATAAACAGGATTTTCTGCATAGGCTGTGCAATCGCGGGTGGCTGGAGAGCAAGGACGAAAGTGTTTTTATGCATCCGGTCATTGCGGAGAGCATTTCCCGGAAAGTATTGCCGGAGGAAACTCTGAAAACGTTGTTTAAGAATATCGGGAAAATATGGAGAAGCTGGTTTGGAAATGTAACAGAATCAGATAAATGGAATGCTGTCTGCGAGTGTCCGAACAGTGACTTTATAAAAAGCGCGGAGCTGGTAGAGGATTTGTTTTTCAGCCTTCCGCAGTCATCGATGGGCAGATTTAAAGAATATTTTCCTGTCATAATTCTGGCATCCGATGTGGTAAAAAATCATTTTTCGATTTCAACCGACCGGGCAAAGATACTGAAGGAAATGGTAGAAAATGCCGGAAGTCTGCCGGATGATATACGTATTCATGCGTATCTGGTCTGTACAGATTATATGATTACGGATATTGCCCTGTTAAAAGAGGAAATACGCCGGCAGGACGAAAAGCCAACCATATCCCGGGAGCTGATGGGACAGCTTTATAATTTAACATTGGTAAATATGGTTTCGGCAGGGCAAATCAAAGATGCCGAAAATCTTTTGAACCGCATTACGCCGGTTACCGCACGGGACAAGGTATACTATTGTATGAACCGCGGGCTTATCGCTGCTATGAAAATGGATATAGAGGAATCCTATAAATGGAATCGGGCGGGGATTGATGCGGCCGGTGAAAATGTGGAGTTGTTTTCCGGGGAATTGTTTCAGCTCTGGGGTTCCCAGACGGTTTTATGCCATGGAACAAAGCGGATGGAGGAAGCGGAGCACAGCCTGAAGCAGATGAAAAAATATCTGCGGGAAGAAAATGTGCAGGACAACTGGTATTACAATTTTGAAAAAGGAACTCTCCTTATCCAGAAAAATCAGGTGGAAGAGGGGATTGGATATCTGAAAACAGCGATTGAGTAAGCAGGATATTATTTCGGACGTGAGCATCTCAATTATATCATGGAATGTGAGGAGCTGGCTCTCGGGCAGGGAAAACTGAGGCTGTTTGAGGAAGCGGAGGCAAATCATAAAATCGCACTGGAATTTACGACGGTCCACAAAGAATATGTGATGGAAAGATGCCGTATTCTGAACAATATGGGACATATGTATATTGAGTGGAAAAAGCCGGATAAAGCATATGAATGCTTAAAGGAATCCTATGAAACCTGCATGGATAATGACGATCTTACCATGGCAGAACCGGCATACAATCTGGCACGGTTTTACAGACTGAAGAATGATACCGAGAAGGAAATGTTCTATTTGCAGAAGGCATGTCCGGTTTTTGAAAGGATTTATTCCGATAGGAGTGAAAAAACAATAAAGGTAAGAAAGCGCTTAAGCGAACTTTCCGGGAGATAAATTCCAGAAAAAAGTAGAGCTTACCCATGAAATCTGTTATAATGAAATTTGCAGTGACGGCAGTTTTGTTATGGCAGATTTTTTTATATTGCAGGAAACAAACAGAGAATTTGAAGAAAACAACAACCGGTAAAGGAAGGGCGGCGGAAACGTGCAGAGGATTAACGAGGACTTACGAAGCGGACAATTTAAGCAGGCATATCTTTTGTACGGAGAGGAAGCATACCTTCGCAGGCAGTACAGGGACAGGCTGAAAAAGGCGCTTCTGGGCGATGGGGATGCCATGAACATGAACTGCTTTGAGGGCAAGGATGTCAATGTGGGAGAAGTCATTGATGTGGCGGAGACCATGCCTTTTTTTGCGGACAGGCGGGTTATCGTCATGGACGGCACAGGGCTTTTTAAGAGCGGCGGGGAAAAGCTGGCGGAGTACATTGCGGGCTTAAAGGACAGCGGCTCCCAGACCTATTTTGTGTTCTGCGAAAGCGAGGTTGACAAGAGAAGCAGGCTCTTTAAGCAGGTGCAGCAGACCGGTTATGTCTGTGAAATGAAACAGCAGGACGAGCAGACCTTAAAGCGCTGGGCGGCCGGGGTGTTAAAGCAGGACGGCAAGAAAATTACGGAGAATACGCTGGAGTATTTTCTGGAAAAAGTCGGCACCGATATGGAAAACATCCGCACGGAGTTAGAGAAGCTGAGCTGCTACTGCATGGATAAAGAAGTGATTGAAAAAGAAGATGTGGACAGCATATGCGTGGTAAACATTACCAACCACATTTTTGATATGGTGACAGCCATTTCGGAAAAACAGACGAAGAAAGCATTGCTTTTGTATTACGATTTGCTGGCGTTAAAAGAACCTCCCATGCGGATTTTATTTTTGATTGCCAGACAGATGAATCTGCTTCTGCAGGTGAAGCAGCTGAAGGGCAAGGGCTTTGACAATAAAAGAATCGGAGAAAAAATCGGGCTGCCCCCTTTTATTGCGGGTAAGAATGTGACGCAGGCGTCCCGGTTTAAGGAAAGAGAATTAAAAGCTGCCGTGGTAAAATGCGTGGAAGCGGAAGAAGCGGTCAAAACCGGCAGGCTGAAGGATACGGTCAGTGTGGAAATGCTGATTTTATCCGTTTTGTAAGCCGGAATAGGGAAAACGGCGGCAGGCGGCAGAAAGGTGCGGTGACGAAATGATAAAAATTTTAATCGTGGAGGATGAGGAGCCCATCAACAATCTGATTCGCATGAATCTGACAAAGGCGGGATATCAGTGTAAATGTGCATTTGACGGGCAGGAGGCCGCGGACATGATGGCGGCGGAGAAGTTTGATCTGTTTCTTTTAGACATCATGCTTCCCAAGATTAACGGCTATGAGCTTCTGGAATATGCCCAGACCCTGAACACACCGGTTATTTTTATTACGGCGATGGGTACGGTGGAAAACAAGGTAAAAGGATTAAAAAAAGGTGCGGACGATTATATTTCCAAGCCCTTTGAGATTGTAGAGCTGCTGGCACGCGTGGAAACGGTGCTCCGGCGGTACAACAAGGCGGAAAAAATCATTAAAATTCTGGACATTGAGGTGGATACGGAGTCCCGTACCGTAATGCAGAACGGGCAGCAGGTTATTCTTACCTTAAAGGAATTTGAACTGCTTCTTTTGTTTATCCGCAACAAAAACATTGCCCTGTACCGGGACGTGATTTACGAAAGCGTCTGGGAAGGGGAGGATATGGGAGAAAGCAGAACGGTGGATCTGCATGTGCAGCGCCTGAAGAGAAAGCTGCACTGGGAAAATAAAATCGTAGCTGTCTACAAAGTGGGTTACCGCCTGGAGGCATAGCCTGCGCCGCAAAATGAGGAGCTATTTTCATTTATGAAATTTTTCTGGAAAATATTTTTTGCTTTTACGGCTATTATCACCATGGTTTTCAGTGTGTTCGGTATCTGGCTGATTTCCCAGACCTTCCGCAATTCCTTAAACAAGGAAATAGAGGAGGGCAACCGGGAAAACCGTATGTTCCAGTTTGCCTTTGAGGTAAACATGAACTCCATTTCGGAAAATTACCGGACGGAAAAAATCGTCAGGGCGCTGACGGAATCGGTGGTGAACAACTTAGACAAAAATGAATATTCCTACAAGCTTTACCGTGACGGCAGGTACCTGGTTTACGAAAATCAGGAGCTTCGTCTGGAAAACGGTCTGATTGAAAAACTGACGGATGCGGACTGTGTGTATCAGGTGTTGGAAAACGACGGAAAAAAATATCTGATTTTTATCTGTAAAAGTGTGATTGGCGGCAGAAACTATTATCTGGAAAGCGCCAAGGACATTACCGATTTGTACGAGGAACGGAACAGCTTTTACAGCCAGTACCGGGTGATTATGCTTTGTCTGGTTGCAGTGACGGGTGTGGTTATTTTTATTGTGTCCCGTTTTTTAACCCGGTCGGTGGCGAGCCTTTCCGACACTACAAAGCGTTTCGCAGCGGGGGATTACGGCACCCGTGCGGAGGTTTACAGTGAGGATGAAATCGGTACTCTGGCTCAGGATTTTAACATTATGGCGGACAACCTGATCCAGAAGATGGATGAACTGAAGGACAATGCCCGCAAGCAGGAGGATTTTACCGCTTCCTTTGCACATGAATTGAAAACGCCGCTGACCTCCATTGTCGGATATGCGGACATGCTGCGCACCATGGATCTTGACAAGGAGGAAACAGTGGAGGCAGCCAATTACATTTATTCCCAGGGCAAGCGTCTGGAAAGCCTTTCTTTTAAGCTGCTTGACCTGATTGTGACCCAGAATGAAAAGATTTCATATACGCCGCATTCTGCCCGGATGCTTATAGCGGAAGCGGAGCGGATTACGGCGAAGAGTCTTTCCGATAAGGAAATTACCCTGTATACCGATGTGGAAGAAGGTACGGTTTACGGGGAAAAGGATTTACTTCTATCCCTGTTTGTTAATCTGGTGGACAATGCCAGAAAGGCGCTTTCTCCTAAAGGAAAAATCACCATAACAGGAAGAACGGAGGAGGAAGGGTACCGGTTTGCTGTCTGCGATAATGGCTGCGGTATGCCGGAAGAGGAGCTCCATAAGGTTACGGAGGCCTTTTACATGGTGGACAAATCCCGCTCCCGTAAGGAGGGCGGCGCCGGTCTGGGGCTGACCTTATGCAGCCGTATTGTGGCGCTTCATAAGGCGGAGTGGAAGATTGAGAGTAAAATGGGGGAAGGTACCTGCATCACCCTGACGTTCCCGGGAAAGGAGGTGCTGCATGAAACAGAAAAATGAGAAAAACGGCAGCATCCTTGACTACAGTATCAGCATTCTTCTGATGCTCATTTTAGCGTTGTCCACGTATCTTGCCCCCTTTGCCTACAGCAATTTTTCGGATAATAAGGATATGAGGGAAGCCCACGCGGTGGAAAGAGAAGGCTTTTCATTCCGTGCACCCGTCGAAAGCAATGCCGGAGAAAAGGTGCAGAGCATGATGGCTGCGCTGGTAAATACCAACGGTCTGCAGAAAACCATGTCCTTAAGTGAGACAGAATTAAACACGGGTGAGGTTTTCGGCGGTGTAAAGGAAGCCATCGGCATTGCCATTTCCTGTAAACTGCTGCCCGATATCAGCGCCTATGATTTAGAGCATAATATTGTTTATGTGGATTATTACAACGTCAGCGATGCCTCTTCCGAGGATACGGACATGGCTTTTTTCTGTATCCGGTTCAGCGACAACGCGACCTTTGATTTTACCTTCCGGGTGGATGCTTCGGACTATATTATTTATCAGGCGGAAATTTACTGCGCCGAGGCTTCCGAATATGTGGAGCAGGTGGACTCCGACGATAAGGAGGTTGTGGCATACTTAAACGATCAGTTTACGGAGAACGCCGGCAAGTATTTTGAATCGGAGGGATATGATGTACTGACGGACAATACCCAGAGTGAACTTCTGATTATGATGGGTTACGAAAGAGGCGAATATGCGGTGTACCACACCGTATGCCAGAATACCAATATGGGTATATCCGGGCTGCGCTGGGGCTTTGTACCAATGACGGTGGCTCTGGAAGACGGTGCCGCCACCCAGGAATGGGGCTACCAGAGAATTGTGGATTACTTCTACGACAAATACCAGATAGAAATAGATTAAAAGTGTCATTTATGGGACACCGTTTCTGCTATCCTTGCTTCAGAAGGCGAGAGAAAGAGCGAGAGAAACTTACAGAAATCCGCTGCGGAAAGCAGAGGTTTTCAGGAAGAAAGGCAGGAACAGTTATGAAAAATACAGTATTTGCAGGAGTTACGGTTTTACTTATTCTGACGGTATGGCTGTCAGCGGCGGGCATTGTGAAAAGCGAGAGCAGTGAGCGCGCGAAAGAAGAGCACTATGCGGTGCTGGAGCAGCAGTATGTAGAGGATGTAAGAGAATATTTAAATAAAACAGGTTACCCCGACAGCGGTGTTATGTGCAACCGTGTCACCTACGAGGACGGCAGAAGGGAATACACGGTATTTCTTCACCATCGCAGGCTGGCAGGGCTTGCGGAGGAGGAAAAAGAGGCGCTTATGCAGGAACTTTTGCAGAAAGCGATGGAAGAGGAAGCTTTTCAAAAGGAAGAGATTTCGTTTACCTTTTCAATTTCCTGATTAGCATTATCGCGGGACGGGGACTATAATGGAAGAATGCCTGAAATGAGAGGAGAAATTATGGTTCGTATTCCCAAAGCAAATGAAGTTTACAAACATTTTAAGGGCAATTTATACCAGGTGATGACGGTGGCAGAGCATTCGGAAACGGGCGAGGAGCTGGTAATCTATCAGGCTCTTTACGGGGAAGGAAAGGTCTATGCCAGACCGCTTGCCGATTTCTGTGCGGTGCTTGATAAGGGAAAATATCCCGATGCCGCGCAGGAGCACCGGTTTGAATTGCAGGAACCGGAAGAAATGACATTGGATCCTATGGTGTTGGAGTTTCTGGACGCTGATAACTGCGAGGACAGACTGAATATTTTATCCGCCTTAAAGCACCGGATCACGGATGACATGATTAACACCATGGCGGTGGCATGTGACGTGGAGGTGCCGGAGGGCAGGATAGAAGACAGATATTACAGTCTGAAGAACTGTCTGCTTACCAAAAAGAAATTTGAGGGTAGCCGGCTACGATAAACAGCAGTGTGCCGGTCGTCACCATGGATGTGGAAAGGATGGGTGAAGACTATGGCATACAGCTTGGAAAACAGACTGATTATCGGCATCTCCACAAGAGCGCTTTTTGATTTGCGGACGGAGAACCGGATTTTTGAAGAAGAGGGCGTGGAGGCCTATGCAAAGTACCAGCGGGAGCACGAGACAGAAATTTTAAAGCCCGGCCCGGGGTTCTCTCTGATAAAAGCGCTGTTGTCCTTAAATACTCCCGCCGGAATGGGCGGGACATCGGAAAAAGGCGGATGTGCCAAGGAGCAGGAAAGCGGCACCGGGCGCCATGTATCCGGCAACCGGGTGGAGGTGGTGCTCATGTCGAAAAACAGCCCGGACATTTCCCTCCGGATTTTCCGTTCCATAGAGCATTACGGACTGGATATCACCCGGTCCTTCTTTACAAGCGGAGCCCCCATGGCGCGTACCTTGCCGCGTTTAGGACGGATTTGTTTTTGTCCGCCTGTGAGGAGGATGTGCGGGCTGCCATAGAGGCGGGCATTGCCGCCGGTATTGTCTGCGGGGAGGGAAACCACTATAAGGAAAGTCCTTCGGACGGCAAAATCAGGATAGCCTTTGATGCGGATGCGGTTATTTTTTCCGATGAAGCAGAGAATGTTTTCAGGAAAGAAGGACTGGAGGCATTTGAAAACAGTGAGAAAAAGAAGGCGGACATTCCGCTCTGCGCCGGTCCCTTTGCCAGGTTTCTGCATACCATTTCCGACTGGCAGCAGGAATACGCGCCGGGGGAGTCGCCCATAAGGACGGCACTTGTTACGGCAAGAAGTGCGCCTGCCCATGAGAGGGTAATCCGTACCCTGCGGGCATGGAATGTCCGGATAGATGAGGCATGCTTTCTGGGCGGAGTGACGAAAAGGGATGTGCTGGCAGCCTTTGGGGCACAGATTTTCTTTGATGACCAGCAGGTGCATGTAGGACCCGCAGCGGAGGTGGTTCCTTCGGCAAGGGTGCCGGCAGCGGCGGACAAAATATACAGTATGGAAAGAGTTATACATGAAGTATCATGATATTGTGGAGGGCACCTTTTTAGAGAGGCCCAACCGTTTTATAGCCTATGCCGAGATAAACGGCAGGCGGGAAAAGGTGCATGTGAAAAACACCGGCCGGTGCCGGGAGCTTCTGACAGAGCATGCACCGGTTTATTTAGAGCGAAACGACAGCAAGACGAGAAGCACCGCCTATGACCTTGTGGCGGTGGAAAAGCAGGGCAGGCTTATCAATATGGATTCCCAGGCACCCAACAGGGCTGTGGAAGAGTGGCTTAGAAAAAAGATACTCTTCTCGGACCTGTCTATGCTGCGTCCGGAAACAAAGTACGGCAATTCCCGGTTTGACTTTTATATAGAGACACCGGACAAAAAGATTTTCATGGAGGTCAAGGGAGTTACCTTAGAAGAAAATAACTGTGTCATGTTTCCCGATGCGCCGTCTGAACGGGCCTTAAAGCATGTGGAGGAGCTGATGGAAGCAAAAAAGGATGGATACGAGGCGTATATTCTGTTTGTTATCCAGATGAAGGATGTGGATTATTTTACCCCCAATGCCGCTATGCAGCCCGCTTTTGCGGAGGCGCTGAAAAAGGCAGAGGAAGCCGGTGTGCATATCCTTGCCTACGACTGCTTTATCGGCAGAGATTGTATGGAAATACAGGATAAAGTGAAAATAAGACTCTCAGATGAGGAAGATTTCTTAGAAAATTCTGATGAAAATCTTAATTTCACAGTGGGGGATATTCCCAAACC
>ERZ780100.1061-NODE-1061-length-10159-cov-2.334026_pt1 | contig 10159 bp, 8 predicted proteins | sample MGYA00511573_ERZ780100 | MGnify/ENA primary metagenome ERZ780100 (study PRJEB29588, sample SAMEA2161876) | human gut metagenome | biome: human gut; feature: human-associated habitat; material: faeces | place: Denmark | collected 2008/2010 ...
CCGAAAAGCCTGAAAATACCTCGTCAGCCGAGCCGCCGAAATCGGTGCAAACCGAACGGGCTATTTTCGCCGGCGGTTGTTTCTGGGGCGTGGAGTATATGCTGGGTAAGGTGGACGGAGTGAAGAGCATTCGTTCGGGCTATATCGGCGGCCATACCGAGAATCCTACCTACGAGCAGGTGTGCAGCCATAAAACGGGTCATGCCGAGGCCGTCGAAGTCGAGTTCGATCCTTCGAAAGTCTCTTACGAAACTCTTGCCAGGCTCTTTTTCGAGATACACGATCCGACCCAGCTCGACGGACAGGGACCCGACTTGGGCGATCAGTATCGGTCGGAGATTTTCTATACTACCCCTGAGCAGAAGGAGGTTGCCGAACGGCTGATCCGTATCCTGAAGGAGAAGGGATATAGCGTGGTGACCGACGTAACTCCGGCTTCCCGCTTCTGGCCGGCTGAACAATACCACCAGAACTACTACAACCGTAAAGGTACGCAGCCGTACTGTCATCGTTACACCAAACGGTTTTGACGGACGGCGTTCGTGAATAGTCGGCAGGGTGGAGTTTCGCTGTGTCGGTCGGCGTTCGGGTACGGGAAGACAGGAACCGGGAATTGTTGTACTAATGCTGAAAATACGTTTTCTTTTTTAGCGGACGTTGCTCTGCGAGTAACGAATACCCCCTGCCGGAATCGGCAGGGGGTGTTTCTGTATGGTCCTAATCCGTCGGGGGCGGGTCCGGGCCGGCTGTTGTACTTCGGCGAACCTATGCCTGTTCCCGATGTTCGCTTTTTCCGATATTCGGGACGGATCGCCTTGTCGATAGCGGGTGGAACTCCGAACGGCTTATGCTTTCGGATGTGTGTCTTGCACCTCCTGTTTTTCTACATCGAACGGGTTGCTTTGCGTGACGGTCGTATGCCAGGGGATTCCGATCAGTGTCGATAGATCGACTTTGGCGGATTCGATGTAGCTGCTCAGGATCATATCGCGGGCGTCTGCGTTCTGGAACGGATAGAGTTCGAACGCCGGCAATACGGAAACGAAGTGTTCCATGATTTCTGCCTGGATGGATTCGTAACTCGGCCAGTTTTTGTTCGAGGAGAAGCAGTAGATCTGTACCGGAAGGCCGTTGGCTACTGGCGGCAGTGTCCGCACCATCAGCAGCAGTTCTTTGCTGACGAAAGGATGGTGTCGCAGATACATCGACATGTAGGCCCGGAACAGACCGAGATTCGTGTCGATAGTTCCGTTCACCAGCCCTTCTGGATTGTCCGTATTGGCGACTTTTCCATCGGCTGCCTGCTTCTGTTTTTCGGTTATGAATTGTGCCAGTTCTTTGTCGAAGGCTTTCATTTTCTCCAGAAATTCCGGCGTGCACGGTTTGATGTAATCGAGTTTCAGGGTATATTCGCGCATGATGCGCCGTCCGCCCGAGTCGGTCATGCCCCGCCAGTTGATGAACGAACCCGAAACCAGCGAATAGGGTGGGACGGTTACGATCGTGTTGTCGAAGTTCTGAACCTTCACGACATCCAGGGATATGTCGATAACGGTGCCGTTTATGTTGTTCTGCGGCATTTCGATCCAGTCGCCGATGCGCAGCATGTCGTCTTCGGAGATCATTACGCCTGCGACCAGTCCCAGAATAGTATCCTTGAACACCAGCATCAATACGGCTGTGAAAGCACCCAGTCCCGTAATCAGGTTGAGCGGCGATTTGTTGATCAGGATCGAAATGATAACGATCACGACGACGCAGTAGAAAACCACGCGGAATATCTGGATAAAGCCCTTCATCGGGCGGTTTTTCAGTTGCTTGTTCTTTTTCAGCTCATCTCCGACCGTGTTCAGTATGGCATTTACGGAGATAATCAGGGCGATGAAAAAATAGATCCAGGTGATCTTCTCGCTCAGGATGAACCAGGCGGAATCTTTGCTGAAAGCGAATGGCAGCAGGGCGGAAACCATCAGTGGCGGAATGATGGCCGTCAGCTTCCGAAATACGCCGTATTTGAACATCGATTCGAAGAATCCGACGCGTTTGCGTTTCAGAATCTTTTTCGCCAGATGCACCAATACGGCGTGGACGATTCCCGCGACGATGAATGCGATAATCACGATTACGATCAGAAACAGGAGTTCGTCCATTTTGTCGAGCATATGGGACGGAATGCCGATCCAGGCGAGGAATTTTTTGATTCCGAACAGGATGGTCAATGCAAAGTCGTTTGTATTCATAAACGGTTGGAAAAATCGAAGTTTGTCGTGTGTGGATTCGTCATTTCGAATCTTATCTTAATTATTATGCAATAATTATTCCTAACGAGGATCGGTCGGGCTATAAGTCGGAGTGTTCGGTTAAAAGATGAGAAATCTGCGGCTTAAAGATGTTTTGCTGCAGATAATAAAGGAGTATTTTGGTTTTTCTGATATTCATTGAAATTAAAAAGATCGCAGGGATTTTGAGTATTATAGTACGTGTATGTCTAATATTTGTTTTTTTCAAAAATAAATAGAATTTGATCGGATGATTTTTGTCTGTTTTGTTGTTTTTACTTTTCTATTTGTTGCTTTTTTCGGGGGGGGGAAATTGAGCTTGGATTTCCATGACCTTTTTTATAATTTAAATTTCGAAAAGGAGAAATTGCTTCTAAAGGATCTCTTCGAAGGTTGTTTACCTTTAAATCAGTTAAAAATATTGCTAAAGCGAAGTTTGAAATTGCATCTTCACTTGATCAAAATGGCTGTTTAATTTTAAATTATTATTGTTATGAACTTGTTTTTACGTTTTTTGTTCATGGGAGCGGTTTGCCTGCTTCCTTTGGTCGGTTGTAGCGACGATGATACCGAGGGAACGGGGCCAGAGCCGACGTCTGACTTTCAATTCGAGACTTTGGAGCTGACGCAAGGTTCGTTCAAGGTGAAGATAACTCCCGAAGACAAGAATATGACTTACTTTTTCGGAGTGCTCGAAAAGTCGGATTTCAGCCAGCTTGAAAATCTTGAGAGTTTGCAGGCAGCAAACATCGAAAATATAAAAGCCCTCGCGGAGGCTAATGGAGTCGGGGTCGAGGAGTTCTTGCTGGAGGCATTGCTTAAAGGAGAGCAGGAGTGGAAATATAATACGCTTGTTCCGGAGACCGATTATGTCTTTTACGCCTATGGATTATCGACCGAATTGGAGATTCTTACGACTGTCAATACTTATGAATTCAAGACATTGGTCGTCGAGCAAGTAGAGGTGAATTTCAAGATTACGGCTTCGGACGTGACGCCGACGTCGTTTACGCTGAATGTCGAGCCGGACCGAACGGATTGCGTATATTATTACGACATTCTTCTCCCTGCCGTATATATGGATTACTGTGGAGGTGATCCGGCAAATTTACCGGCTTTTGTCGAGAACTATCTTGCAGAGTGGAAAAAAACCGAGCAGTATGCGACTTACACGTTGCCGGAATTCATTGCTGAAGTGACTGTTAGCGGCAAAACTTCCGATTCCTCGTTTGAAAATCTTCTGCCGGAGGGAACTTATTATGCCTTCGCAGTCTGTGTGGCCAATGACGGAACCTGTATTTCGGAGGCTACGGTAGAAACTATTAGGACGAGCGAATCTCCTAAAAATTCTTATACGGTATCCTCCGAAGTCGTTACCGATGTCGCTTATTCGGCTGTAGTCACGGCAGAGCAGAGTGAGGCTTTTGCCGTTATGATGGAGCTTCAGGAGTATTTTGCCGACGCCAAATCGGATGCCGAAATCATTCAGACGATTTACGATGCTTATAACCAGAATATTTCCAAATATCTTTATGCGGATGTTGCGAATGTTTCGTTCGGAGGCCTTATTCCCAACGACAAATATTATCTTTTGATCTTTGCATGCAATCCGGACGGATCGCCGAAACTCGACGACAAGATAAATCTCAAGAAAGTCGAGGTCAATACGTCGCCGGCAGCGATGTCCTCGGTCCAATACGAACTTAGCGTATCGAGCATAACCAAGATCGATGCGATGGTTACGGTAAGGGCTGACGGTAATTATGAAAATGAAACATTCCTTTTCAATTATATCACGAAAGCCGAATACGACGCTATTTCGGGGGACAAGACTGCCGGTCTGAAGGCTCATATGGACGCATTTATCGATGCCAGAGTGAAAGATTGGAACGATTCTCATCCGAATTCGGGCGTGATGACGCGTAAAGAGTTCCTTTCTCGTGCTCTCATGAACGGCAAGGAGGATCTGTTTGTGCCGATAGAGATCGGCGGGCTTACTCCTGGTACTACGTATTATCTGTATGTTTTTGGACTCAAGGCCGACGGTACCTATACGACAGAGCCGGTTACGACCCAATTCACTACCGTTGCGGATCAGGTGACCCTGGCTTCCCTGGAGTTCATCGTAATGTCGTACGGCTATCCGGAGGAGAACCGGAATATGTATAGGGTTTGGACGTATGCGAATAATTCGAAAGAGCACTATTTTCAGTCGTTTGTCGGAGAGGACGAGTGGGCTGGCAAGACGGCTTCCGAAGTGAGGGAGCTGCTCAAAGCGTCCAGGTGGCCCAGTTCAAGCTCATACAAAGTGGACGCACAATTCGGACAGACTTGGTATGGCTATTCCGTCGCTTATGACGAGGCGGGAATTCCCACGAAAGTCTATAAACTTTGGCATACAAGCCCTGCGGATACCGGAGACGGTTTCGATAATATAACAGGAGGAACAATAACAGTGGACATCGAGGAGTTGTCCGAATAGTGATGTTTTTATGAGAACTAAAATCTTATTTTTGATGATGCTTGTTGCAGCCGGTCTTATGACCGGTTGCGGCAAGGATTCCGAGGAGACTCCTACAAAACCGGAAGATCCGGGTGATCCGATTCCTCCCGTGACGACGACTTACGAAATAGGGGATTATTACGAGAACGGCTTTGTAAAAGGAATCGTGATATATATTGATTCGGAGGGTAAGAGTGGAACTGTGGTTTCGCTCGATGAAACTGAAGCCATATGGTCTTACAAATACGAAGAACCGATGGCTTCTTTCCCACAGACGGGGCGATATAATACGGATTGTGTATATAATATGGAAGGATGGCGGGAGAATTATCCCGGGTTCCTGTGGTGCAGTGAAAAGGATGTTATGGGAGTTAAAAACTGGTATGTGCCGGATCAGAGAGAGTTAGGGCTTTTGTACGAGGCTTATTCCGGAGTGAGAGGAGGAGGCAGCCTGTCTGACGACGAAATAAGGAAGAACAAACAGCTGTTTAACGACACTCTCAAGGAGAAGGGCGGTGTCCCGTTGTCCGATGCAGTCTATTGGACTTCCGCCGAATGCTCGGCGCGGATGGCTTATGCGTTCGATATGGCATCCGGAGCCATGATCGAGATGCCTCAGGAACTGGATAAGGGGATGAAATACAAATTCCGGGCTATGGCTGATTTTAAATTTTAAATATTTTGGTATGAAAAAAATTATGTTATTTTTCGTCGCCTGTATTTCCTGTATTACTGTGGCATGCGATAGTGACGACGACGGTACGAAAGGAGATGATAATAAATTTCCGGCACCGGAAGTGACATTCAGCGCGATTACCGGTGTCTCTTTTACTGCCGGGTGGAATGCCTTGGAAACAGCGGATTCATACAGATACGAGGTTTCGTATGAGAAAGACGGCCAAGTCATTGCTGTAGCTGCACAGAACACCGAGACGACGACTTTTTCTTTGGACGGGCTTCTGCCTGCTACGGATTATTCGGTCCGAGTGGTTGCAAAGGCCGGAGGAAAGACCATTTCGGATTGGTTTTCCGGAACTGTAAGGACTTTAGGAGGTGAAAGCGTAACATTTACCGTTACACCTTATGAGCGCTATATTGAGAATGCGTTTATTTATCCTTACGCCGAAGTGAAGCCTTCCGATTCCGAGGTATATTATTGGGTAAGTGCTATTCCTTCCAATAGCGAACGAGATCCGAAGGAGTGGATGCAGGAGGATATCGATTATTATATGGAGTTGGGCAAAACTTGGGACGATCTTGTGGCGGATAAATTGATTTTGAAAGGTGATGCCGAAAGTGTTCCTTTTGCTTTCACCGGTTACGATCATTATTATTTTATTGTTGCGCCGGTTGGAAAAAATCTTTCCGAAATAGTCGTCAGTGGCGAGGTTTCTCGTAGTTATAGATTTTGGTACGAGGCTCGGGAAGTGCAGATGCTGCATGAATCGACTTACGAACAGTTTGCCGGAGAGTGGCTGTTGCAGACATCCGGTACTGTAAAGGAGGAGAATGGATCACTCGATGTACAGGAAGTGGGTGAAGAATTTCCGGTTACCATTTCTCCTGCTGATGATAAGAAATCGTTTTATCTCAAGGGATGGGGCGGGGATCGAAACAAATTCCGGGATTTTGCGATAAAAATGGATTTCGAACCGGCGGAAGACAATTATCATAAGATAGGTATATCTTTTCCTCAGGACATAGAGACGGAGGGGGATATTGTATGGAAGTATGTTTCCTGGTACAATTTTGTCGGAACTGTCGGTGACGAAAAAGTGTATACTTATTTGCCTTATGATGATAAAATGTATGAGAATATGCCTTCGTGGTCGAAAGGATTCATCGGTTTTATGGGAAATCTCAATAAGACTGTGATTAAGATTTGTCCGCTGTATTATATGGATGGGAACAATGAAGGTGCTTATATAATGTCTATGTGGCCGTATGGAATCAGTTCTACGGGAGATGTCGAGCAAGACAAACTGCTTAATAACAAATATGAAGATCCGGTTGGTCCTTATTATTTGATAAGAAAGGATGTGGCGGACGGTCTTGTGTTGCAACTGCCCGATACCGAAGAACCGGATGCCGACGTTGCCGGGCTGTTGAATGCACTGCAGAGTGTGCGGCAGGCGAATACTCCTCGTGAGGTGTTCAGTGTGAAACGTTGATAATGTCCGATAACTTTTCGGGATTTGAATTTGAGAGAGCGGTATCCGAATTAAGATATCGCTCTCTTTTTTGTTTTTATAAGATTTGTCGGTTTGTTGCCTTGTCAAGGGGGGGCCATACCTGATTTTTGCCTGCAAAGCGATCCGAATTGTTATTCGAAGTGCTTGGACGATCGGAGTATTGTTGCTTTAGTCTCAAACATAATTTTCACAGTTTTTAACGAGTCGCGGAATAAGTCATTAGAATTAATACAAGTCTTTTGTCCTATGATATAGGTTTTTGAAACTGTTTCAAACTCATATCGAATTTTATCATTGGGTACGAAAATATATTTGCCATTGGAATTTTATAGCTGGCTTGAAATTTTCTTGGTGCTTTTTTCGGGACTTGAAGGCTCGTCACTTGTCGTTTTGCAATACCTGATTCTTTCTTAATTTCGTTCTTCGAAGACCTTTGGAACCGGCAGATATATAATTACCGTATTGATTTTTGATTGTGTGCTTTGAATGTTTCAGTTAAGGAATGGCATTCGGAACATTTTGTTCCAGATAACGATCCGATCCCGTTTGAGCGATAACGTGTTTCCCGGCCCTATCCAGCTCTCGATATATGCGAAGCGACGCAGATTTATGGTATCGAGGGATAAGTTGAGCGCTTTGCAACTTCTATTTACTTCCCTTTTTGCTGCGTCCCGTTGTTTCGGATCGATAAACCGATGGATACGCATCTCTTTTCTTTCTCCATTTACTGTGAGTCGTAATGTGATAGGAACTTCATCATTACGATTTGTCTTTGTTTTACACAGGTAGAATAAAACGCTGAAAGAGGTCTTTCCATAATATATCTTTTTAGTTACGAACTTACTCTAAAAGTCTATGGCTGGTAAGATTCAAAGTGCAGTAGCTGAATGCTTCGAGCACAAAATAGGGGGGGGGCGCTTCCTCTGATTATTAGCTGCTTTTGGAGAGCATTTCGAACCTTTTTTAGGATACAGAAAAAGAAAAAAGCCTTGTAAATATACTTTACAAGGCTTTGCAATCATTTGCTTCGATATTTTGCGGTATGGACGGGACTCGAACCCGCGACCCCCTGCGTGACAGGCAGGTATTCTAACCAGCTGAACTACCACACCGTTTGCTGATTGCGAATGCAAAGGTAGTACAAAAATCTGTATCTCCAAACTTTTTTCTCACTTTTTGAAGAAAGAAAATTGCACGCTTCCGTAACTTCTTGATTGCCAAAAGTGAGGGTCGGACGAAAAATTTATGTTTTTCGAATGTTCGAAAACGAGAAACCCATCCGGTTTGAGTAAATCGCGTTCCAGTACCAGCCGGATGACCTCTTCGCTGCCCTCCAGATCGTAGGGCGCGTCCGAAAAGATCAGGTCGAACTGCTTCGCACAGCTTTTCAGGTAGAGGAATACATTGGCTTTGACGGCGAACAGATTGTCGATTCCCAGGTCGGCGGCCGTTTTTTTGATGAAGTTATAGTGTACGGGATTGATTTCGACCGAAGTGACGCTGTGCACGCCCCGCGAAGCGAATTCGTAGCTGATCGACCCCGTCCCGGCGAATAGGTCCAACACGTCGCACTCCTCGAAATCGACCAGGTTTCCCAGTACATTGAACAGGTTCTCCTTGGCGAAGTCGGTCGTCGGGCGTGCCCGCAGATTCTTGGGCGGGTTGATTGCCCGTCCCCGATATTTTCCGCTGACTATTCGCATATGGCGACGTGTTTGAAATATTCACGCAACAGGCGTCCGTCCTGTTTGGTCGGGTTTCCTTCCAGCCGGATCTCGCAGTTTTCGATCTGCAGCTCCTGCGTCAGCTCCCGGACGTAGAAGAGCAGATCTTCCCCCGTGGGGGCGATGAATGTCTCCGCCAGCCGCAGGGTTTGCCGTTCCCATACTTTCAGGTAGGCCAGCTCTTCATAACGGAATATCCAGAGGCAGGATGCCGTGAATTCCCCGGTACGTAGCAACGGGGAGGTCCAGCGTATCTTCTCCTTCAGCCGGGCACGGACTTTCTCTACGGAGGCTTTGTCGGCAGCCATCAAAGCGATGACGGGCTGTTGCGGATCGGAGGTGAGAATACACTCCTTCTCCGTCGGTTCCATTCCGTTTATACGCATCAGGGCGGGAGCGGCCTTCGCGTCGAACACTTCCCGGGGAACCAGCATGGTTTTGCCCGTCAATACCTCTATTTCGACCGTTTTTTTCTCTTTGGCCGGTATGTCGAGCTTCTCTTCAGAAAAAGAGTGTCCATCCAGCCTGAGCCGGATGGACACATTCTTGATTTCGGGCTTGTTATTCGTCGCCCCAGTTACCTGCTTCATTGTTACCTTTCTCCATGGAGCCGAACTTGATGCCTCCGTAGTTGCTGAAGTTATTCTCCTGATCGTCCACCAGGTTGATTACCTCCTGACGGAAGCGTACCGTGTCGAGGAACATTTTATAAGGTATGCGGCACTCTACGACGGGGATGACCACTTTCGATTCGGTGGTCACAAGACCTGCTTCCAATTCGAATTCCGTCTGGTTGTTCGTGCCGGGCACGTAACGCAGGTTGCGAACCTGTTCTGCGGTGAGCTTTTTCGGCGTGAAGATCGTGTCGATCACGTGGACCCATACCTTTTCGCTGTTCTTGCGGCCGCTCTTTTTCAACTGGGCCATTGCCACCGAGTCATCCTCATCGACGATCTTGCGCTCGAACTCCAGCGAGTCGGTCAGCACAAAATTGATCAGCGTGTCGAAATCGCCGGTGAACCGGTTGTACTTCGTTTTGAAGCTGCGCTCTGCAGTACGGATGTCCTTGATGCGGTCGATGACGCGTGCTTCGCGGGCCGCCTTCTCCTTGGCGAAGATAATCGGAGTCGAAATCTGTTTGTAGATAACGTATATCAGGCATACGATAACTACGGCAAGTACGATTTGGATGATTCTTTTTGTCATTTTTAAGTTATTTCTAGTAAGTTTGTATCAAAATCCGTCGGCAATACCGCCGTCCTTTACCGATCCGAAGATGCTAAAGACTCATATTGCGACCCAAATTTACGCTAAAATTTGTTTCGAAACAACTCCCGGACAAAAAAAAATTATAGAAAAGTTGTCCGAATACCTTGCAGACGACGATTTTTCGAGGATTTTCGTGCTGAACGGTTATGCCGGAACCGGAAAAACGACGCTTATCGCCGGGCCTGTCGGCGC
>ERZ780100.1063-NODE-1063-length-10136-cov-3.478425_pt1 | contig 10136 bp, 10 predicted proteins | sample MGYA00511573_ERZ780100 | MGnify/ENA primary metagenome ERZ780100 (study PRJEB29588, sample SAMEA2161876) | human gut metagenome | biome: human gut; feature: human-associated habitat; material: faeces | place: Denmark | collected 2008/2010 ...
TATGGAAATGAAAATTTTATTTATAGTTTCTGACGCTAATGCTTATGGAGGTACTGAGGTTCTTGCCTTCAATATTCTTCATGCCCTTAGAAAAAAAGGAATTGATTGCTACCTCTTTAGTCAAAACCCTTATCACGGTTCAAATCCTGCTGTTTTATCATTTATTGATAAAGATTATAAGCGTTGGCTTAATATTAGTCGCAATCCTTTAAACAAGTTGCTCGGCAATGTTTGGTCTGATGCGTATATGAGAAAAATGATTCTCGGAAAAGCCAAAGAAATTGGAGCAGATTGGATAGTTAACCATACTTACGATTTATGTGCAGCCATGCCTACAAAAAGTGGCATACGAACAGCTCAGATCTTGCATTGGAGCGTAAAAGGATATGAAGCCGAACTGAAAGCCAAGTATAATACTCCTTTAAAAAAAATGTATGGACTTCCGATGTTGAAAGCCCTTACTTCTCGTTGGCACAAAGCATTGCCCACTTTTGACAAGATCGTTCCTCTCACATTTTCTGCAGAGAAAGAGTTAATGGGCATTGTACCTTGTTTGAGCAAAGATCTGTTCTGCATTATACCCAATCCTATCATGTATGAAAAGGAAAGTCCTTGCTTATCTTCATTAAGAAACAAGAACGTTGTTTTTGTTGGTCGTTTAAGTTTGGAGAAAGGGGTTATTAGACTGCTCAATATTTGGAAAAAGATTGAGAGTCTTTTACCAGATGTTTCTCTCTCAATATATGGCGATGGATATATGGAAAAAGAAATGCGCTCCTTTATTAAAGAACATCATCTTAATAATGTTAAAATGATGGGATATTGCGATAACAAAGAGCAGATTTATAAGAATGCAGATCTACTTTTGATGACATCAAGCACTGAAGGGTTTGGATTAGTTATAATTGAAGCGATGTATTATGGTGTTCCATGTATAGCTTTTGATTGTCCAGTTTCACCCAAAGAGGTTATCGCCGATTCTGGTATAACAATTCCTTGTTTTGATGAAGATGCTTATGCACAGAAAGTTGTTGAGATTCTTAAGAATACAAACTCTCTTCAGATTTTACAGGAACAATCTATTGAACGATCAAAATCGTTCTACATAAATAAAGTGACAGAACAATGGATAAACATGTTTAACAATTTAAGATAATAAAGAAGCAACAATTCGTAAGAACAATAATATGGCTTTATGTATTCTTTGCGATTTATAACATCATTACAATATATAGGTCGTTAGCCCTTTCCCTTATAAGCATTATTGCTGTATGGTGGACAAACTCGGGCTTGGTGCATGGCGGCTCGGTTTTTATGTTCTTTGTAGGAGTCAACATTGCAGAACATGGCGATGCATGGTGGCAGCTTGCAAGGAAACGATATGTTTGGGGTGTTTGCTCAATAAGCGTGATTGCGGTATGTGCAATGTTTCTTACCAACATTTTTGTCATACATCTTATGTTTGACGTTGTGTTCATACTTGCTTTTATCTTTTTCTCTGCTTTTTATAACATTGAAATAAACAATTATCCTCACTGGATTTCAGCTTGCTCATACGATATATGTCTTGTCCACAATAAGGCATTGATGATTCTTCGTCACCTTTACACAGTTTTACCATTGTTACCATTCTTAAGCCTAACAATATTGTTTACAATTATATACTATAATTTGCGTAAATTCTTAAAAATATAAAAATGAATAAAGTAAGACAATCCAATTTTGAATTGTTGCGCATTGTTGCCATGTTTATGGTGATGATGCTCCATGTCAATTTTCTCGCATTGGGCAAACCATCTGTTGAAGATGCAGGCTCCGCACCTTTAGCCACGTTTACAAGAATACTGTTTGAGGTGATGAGTGTGGGAAGCGTTGACCTCTTTGTCCTTATCAGCGGATGGTTTGGGATTAAGGCTAATCGTAAAAGCCTTTTTACATTTATTTTCCAGGTCGTTTTCGTAATCTATAGTGTGTCGATTGTTTGTCTGCTTTTAAACAAAGACAATTCTTTAGGAGGTGGAAAAATTGTTGAGGCTATAACATGTAGGTCATGGTTTGTATAAGCTTATTTAGGCCTTTATCTGTTGTCGCCGGCACTCAATCTGATGGTTGAGAAGTCTAAAAACATTCATAAATGGGTGTTGTGTGGATGGTTGGCGTTTGAGTTTGTTTATGACTTTGCAAGCCCTGATCCTCGTCTTTTTGATGGAGGCTACTCCACCCTCCATTTCGTTGCCCTTTACCTTTTAGCACGTTACGTTAGACTTTACGGTGTTCATGATTTTATACGCAAAAATTCAGGTGTGCTGTTTGTGGTAGTATCGCTGTTTGTGACATGCTGCATGTTCATGCTTATAAAAACAGGACATGGGCTTTGCCATCTCAATTCATACACCAGTCCGTTTGTTATATTCTTAGCTCTCATGCTTCTTATAAAGACTGACAGCATACATATTCAGAACAACATGATTAATCGTATTGGTGGGGCATCGTTTGCTGTATATCTTTTCCACACTCATCCTCTTGTGTTAGGGACTTTTTTCCTTACATGGGCTAAAGACATTTATTGCAACTATACTGGAATAGTTTATCTTATCATTATAACAGGCTATATGATTGCATGGTATGTCGTATCTATACTTATCGACTACGTCCGCCAAGCAACATGGCATGTTTTTTACAACAAAACATACAAATTTATATGCAAAGAGAAAATTGGGTAGATTGGGCTAAAGCTCTCGGCATTCTACTCGTTGTGATGGGACATAGCGTATATGCATCAAAAGATGTGACAAGCTTTATCTTTGTAATACACATGCCGCTGTTCTTTTTTGTAAGCGGCTATTTGTTTAAGACGTCAAGGTCTTGGCATGAGATATCGGTAAGCAATGTGAAAACGTTGCTTGTGCCTTATATTGGTTTCAACATTATCGGCTTCTTCTATTATCTTGCAATCTGTATTGCCAAGATTTGCATTTCGGGGGGAGTAGATTGGAACCTGTATATAATAAACCAATTGTGGCGCACAACCTTCGGATTAGCAAACGGCATCTTTGTAGGGCCAACATGGTTTCTGCTTGCGCTTATATGGTGTAGATATTTGTGCAAGTTTGTTATGACATCATGGAAACATGCGTTTGTTGGCATAGCCCTGTGGGCTGTTCTGATGTATGTTCGTAGAGAGACTGGGGTGCAATATCCGTTCTCTGTCGATTGTGGATTGGCCGGAGCATTGTGGTTCACGGCAGGCATTCTCTTCAAACGGTATAAACAATTAATAACAGTGCCGAAAGCCTTGTGGTGCGCTCTTGTGGTTATAGCCGGTTGGCTGTGTTGGGAAAACTATCTTCAGTATGGACAACCTAACTATATCGCAGCAAAACTTAACGGTGTGATGGGCGTTCTGGGAACAGCTGTGGGACTGGTAGCGTTCTTCGGTTTATGCAAACTGCTTAATGGCGTTAAGGTGCCATTTATTGTTGAGGTTTCAAAGGCATCAATCGTGGTGATGTGTCTTCATATGATGGCTATGCGCCCTCTACAAGCTATTACACATTATCAAGGTGGAACTATAGGTACGCTACTGGGCGATTGCTTCCTCGTTGTTATTCTTACGTTGCTTTATCCTTTAATAAAAAAATATGTTCCTGCACTGACAGGTAACAGATAATTTGTTTTTCACAATTAATTAAATGACGTGACAGAAAATAAGAAATTTTATATCTGCGTGACTCCTTTCTTCCCTTCACCCACTCATTGGCAAGGCGCTTATGTTCTTGATCAGGTGAAGGCCATAAAACGTTTGTCTGGCTACAACGTAGTGGTGGTGAAAACTCTTACTTTTGGAGAAGAACAACCCGACTATGTGATTGACGGCATAAAAGTACACACCATAAAGCCTCTGCTGATGCCTTCATACATTCTTAACGGACTGACCGAGAAGATCGTTGGACGCTTGTTTGTGCGTAGCTTGCGCCACATGGGTATCAGCACAAAAGACGTTGCTGTGGTACATTGCCACACGGCAAACCATGCAGCGTTCGGTTTCGGCGTTAAAAGAAAAAACAAACAAGCTAAGGTGCTTGTGCAGTTTCATGACCTTGACCCCTATTGCTTGCGTAACGGCAAATGGGCAGATAAGAGATGGAACGTGCGCTACAGGGCAAGAAAAAGTGTGGAAGCCTTTAACCGTGCCGACATGCTGGTAAGCATAAGTAAGCCTGTGGAGGACAATCTGCTTGCTTTTCCGAAGGCAAGAAAGGCGGAGATATATAAAAGTTATCTTGACAGACTTGATTGTGTCAACGATTTTCCACACGTCAGACCCAAAGCTACATGTATATTGAACAATGGGGTGGACACAAGCATATTCTTTAAACAAGACAGGAAGAACGATGGTGTGTTCCGGATAGGGTGTATTGCCAACTTTCAAGAGCTTAAGGATCATATAACGCTTCTAAAGGCGTTCGACATTCTTATTGGTAAAGGCTATACAAACATGCGACTGTCGCTTCTTGGTAGTGGAGAAACAAAAACAATGTGTGAGACGTATGTAAAGGAGCATGGCTTGACTGAATATGTTGAATGGGTAAAAGAAATGACACATGACCATCTACCACATTATTATAACTCTCTCAACATTTTTGTGCTTCCAAGCATTTATGAAGGTTTTGGATGTGTCTACACGGAGGCTTACGCTTGTGGGGTTCCATTCATTGGAGTGAAAGAACAAGGTGCAGCAGAGTGTGTCGACCCTAATGAAGCCGACAAATGGCTTATAAAGCCCCATGATTTTGTGGAACTGGCAGACAAGATTGAACAGTTCTATCTGCACCCTACAAAGCAACAGCTATGTAAGCCTTATGACATAAATGTGCTTATCGCTGATTTTCTTAATAAAATAGAAAAATTATAATTCGTATGAAAATTCTTATAAACTATCTGTACGCTCATTTTTGGTCGCTGTCTTTCCTGTGCGCCTTCGTGTTCTTTGCAATGGATATGTCTGGCATCATGGGCCCTATCGGTTATCAGCTTTATTATCCAATGTTAGGATTGACGGCAATCTATTGCTTAATGCATGGCAAGAAAATAGGTTGGGTGTTTGTGGCGTATCTTGGTGTGTGCTTCCTGAGTTATGTGCTTAACGACATTCCAAAATATTACAGAACTACGGAACGTTTGATTGTGTTTGCAGGACTGCTCGTTAGTTTCTCAAACATTGTGAACAGCAGACGAATTGCTCTGATGCGCTTGCACCTGTTTCACACGTTCTGTATTTTGTCAACGGTTCTTGTTGTCGTAAACTATGTAATGTTTGCCACAGGACATATAAACAGCAGCCAAGCGTCTACTTATCAAAACGTTGGTCTTTACACTGGTTCGACAATGAATAACGAGATGGGATTGTTAGGAGCAGTGTCTATCATGTTCATCATCGCTTTTAGTGGCAAGTATATAAAGATTTTTTCAAAAATCGAAAAGATCATAATGCTCGGATGTCTTGTATGTGCCATTTCAATGATGGGTATGGCTTCATCACGAATGGGTCTTATCTGTACTTTGCTTTCAGTGGTCTTCGTTCTCTACAAGCTGAACAGCAAGAATCCTAAAAAGTTGTTGGGCGCTGCCGTTCTGTTTGTGATTGGTATTATCGTCGTGTCTTCACTATTTGGCGACAAATTTAAATTTATGATGGCAAAAAATGATAACCAAATTGAAAGTGCAGATGTCAGTTCACGTGACGCCACATGGCCGTTCCGTATGATTGAGTTTAAGGAGAGCCCTGTCTACGGTGTGGGATTTGCAAGAATTAAATACGGTCTTGGTGCCGACATAGCAGAAGAGCTTGGAGGAACAATCGAGAGTGGATCCGGTTGGCTCTCTGTTCTTAGCCAGACTGGTTTGCTGGGTGCTGTCTGTATTCTTATTATTGTGTTACCTAACATCGTGTATCTGTTTCGGCACCGCAGCAACTCTTATTGTGCCGCTTGGTATTCGGGTATGTGTGTGATGTTTGTCATGCAGCCCATCAGTGAAGGATATATCACAACTGTAGGTGCCGTGTTGTGCTGTCTATTCTGGCTTAACTATAGTGTTATAGATTCATTCCGTAAAGGGGTATTGCGAGAAGAAGACCTTGACCTAACTATTTATGAACAGTCAAGGTGGTTTGATAGAAAATTATTGAAACTTGGAAAAATAAAGAATAAAAGATGAGGATAGTATTTTGGCAGAATTGTCTTAGTCCACACTTGCTTCCATTTATAGTACACTTGATGGATGATGAAAGGGTTGATGAAGTTGTGGTATGTGCAGCAGAGGATGTGAGCACAGACCGTAAAGAAATGGGATGGAGCGTAGGTCAGTATGAGGGTCTTGACAGATGCAAGTTGTTTGTCAACCCTGACGATACGACCATTAACGCTTTGCTGAAAGAACGCGAAGAAGAGAGCTGGCACTGGTTTTCTGGAATCAGAGCATACGCTTTTGTCTTTAAGTGTTTGAAGATGAGTCTTCAATATAACTTGAATCGTGGAATGATTAGCGAACGTCCTAACACCTACGATTTTAAGCATAACAGGCCAAACGCCAAACCATATTGGGTTCATCGTCTGCGTTTCTGGTTACAAGACCGCAAGTTTGCAAAACATATAAAAATGGTTTTCGCAATGGGACAAGAGGCGGTAAACTATTTCTCGTCTCTTGGCATGGGATGGCAGGTGCTGCCGTTCTGCTATTGCACAGAGCCCGCGAAAGCAGGGGCGAAGCCCTTTCAGGCAGACAGGCTACTGCAATACCTGTATTGCGGTAGCCTGTCTGCAAGGAAAGATCCTTTGACTATCGCAAGGGCTCTTTCTCTGCTGAGCCACCCGTTTACGGGTGGCGTAAAATTTATTGGCGATGGACCTATGCGTACAAAACTGGAAGAATATGTCGCCAATAATAATTTGAACGGTGTCATCGAATTGTTAGGCACCAAGCCACAAACGGAGGTCCCTTCATACATGCAACAGGCTGATGTGCTTATCCTGCCAAGCATTTATGATGGTTGGGGAGCTGTCGTCAACGAGGCTTTACAAGCAGGATGCTATGTGATATGTAGCGATGCTTGTGGAGCAAGCGACTTGTTAAACAGCGAGAAACGTCTGGGAAGGGTGTTCCGTAGGGGCGATGCTGGCATGTTGGCAAGCTGTATGGAGTGGTGCAACGGCCATATTGACGAGGTGCGTGCTGACAGGGCTTTTCGCACCAAATGGTGTGAAGAGCACATAAACGGTAAGGCTGTGGCTCACTATTTTGTTGGACATCTCACAGGTGACGACTCTTGTCGCTTGTGCTAAAAATATAGTAGACTTTTATAGAAATGATCATAAGGTTTATATTATGATAGTAATTCATTACATTCCTTCTATCGACCAAAACTTCGGCGGGGTGAGTTCGTATCTTCAACTGTTGGCTCATTCCTTGGGGAAGATGGTTGATCTGCATATCGTAACACATCATTCGGATAAAGAATTGTGTCTTGACAACTGTACTATCCACTACATGGAATGTGGGCAACTGCAATGGTTTAAGGCAAAGAAACTGTTCTGCAGATTGCTTGACGAGATAAAGCCTGACATTGTGCATGTGAACAGCTGTTGGGCTCCATTATGCTCATTTACGGTCTTTTGGGCTAAAAAGCGAGGTATACCAACGGTTGTGTCTCCTCATGGCATGTTGGAGCCATGGGTGTTGGCCAAAAACCATTGGACGAAAAAGGTGCCTGCCCTGATTATGTATCAGAGACGTGCACTACGCAAGGCTGACGCTTTGATCGCAACTGCTGATAGCGAAAAAGACAATTTGCTGAAGCTAAACTATAAAAACAAGGTGGAGGTTGTCCCTAACGGGGTAATTGTTGATGGTATAGAAATAAAGAAAACGTGGAAGCGTACACGCTCTTTGCTCTATATGGGGTTGTTACGACCTAACAAAGGTGCTGGTGTGCTTATCGATGCTCTATCGTTGATTAAAGAGAAGCTGATTGGTTATAAGGTAATTATTGCAGGACCCGACACGGAGGGCTATCTATCTACGTTAAAGCGTATGTGTGACAGTTATGGTCTTAACGACATTGTTTCGTTTCCTGGTGGAATCTTTGGTAAAGAGAAATGGACGCTCATGCAACATGCCGATTTCTTTATCTTGCCTACGCTGAACGAAAATTTTGGCATTGTCATTGCTGAAGCTTATCTTTCTGGAACACCTGTCATAACTTGCAAAGGTGCGCCTTGGGCTTGCATCGACGAGCAATCTATTGGATGGTGGGTTGAAAGAACACCTGAGAAGGTTGCACAAGCTATCGGTGAGGCTTTAGACTGTTCTGAGCAGACGATGGAGGAGAAAGGACGTCACGGTCGTGAATATGTCATTCAACATTTCTCTTCTGATAAGGTAGCAAGAGTGATGATGGAAAAATATGAAAAGGTCATTAACACGGTTCTTCATAACAAATCTTGATAACTATGGAGAAAAACATTTCTGATGTTAACCTCGCCGCGTTTGACGGCTCTGACTTCAATAAGGGTGCAGGGTTCTTGAAGACCACAGTGTGGTATTTTGTCAACGCCTTGCTTGTTCGCGCCTCATGGAACCCGTTTATGGGGATAAAGGTGGCGCTGCTTCGGGTGTTTGGGGCTAAGATTGGTAAGGGGTTGGTGATAAAGAATAATGTTATCATCAAATCGCCATGGAACCTTACCATTGGCGACCACTGTTGGCTTGGTGAGGCGTGCTGGATTGATAACCTCGACAAGGTGGTGATTGGCAACAACGTGTGCATATCGCAAGGGGCGCTACTCCTTACTGGCAACCACGACTACACCATCTCATCTATGCCATACAGGAACGCTGCGATACATGTTGAAGACGGTGCGTGGATTGGAGCTAAGACAGTTGTATGTCCCGGTGTTACGGTTCATAGCAACGCTATCCTTACGGTGGGCAGCATTGCAACAAAGGACATGGAGGAGAACGGCATATATCAAGGGAATCCTGCTGTTAGGATCAGGGAGCGTAAAATTAAACAATGAATAGTATGAAAATAGTTCTCTATATGCCATGTATCAACCACCTGTGGCGAGATCGGTGGAGGCCGATGGATGGTAGCCACGCCTTTACGTCGAAGCAGGGACAGGCTTTCTTGACACCGGGGAGGTCATAGGAATACCCCTAACTGCAGGGACGACCCATTAGCTTTCGCTTCTCACTTTCGACCGTTTGATGTTTACTGTTTAAATATTCTTGTGGAAGTTGTTAGGTTTTATCTGTGTGATGCCAGCCCCGAGAGTGAGGCGGACGGGGTGGCGGATTGTCGCCTGACGTGCCGCGTGGTTAGACCACGGGGGCAGTGATGCTCTGATCGCCTGAGGCTTTGTTTTAGGTTAATAATGTTGATTCTTGCTGTGACGGTTGTTACGACGCGCTCGTTCCTTACTCACGGTAAGACCATTGCAGATCAATGACTTTGACAATGCAAAGATACGAAATAAGAAATCGCCACTTAGGAGATATTATATGATACGAGATTTTCCGCACGATTTTATTACGTTTTTTACGTTATTGGCTTGAACACAGATTGTTTTTTGAACACGAATTAAACTTTCTTACCGTGAGATTCATGTGAACCAAATATTCGTTATTCGAGAGATTACTTCCCTACGGTCATGGGGCCTTCGGCGAATCTCATGTTCAAAAAACAGATTTGTAGTTATGACACTTACATGAGCTATCTATGGCACTTACATGAGCTAAGTATGGCACTTGGATGAGGTAAACATGATGCTTACGAGATGTTTGAACACCAACAATTCGCTTGTTGTGTTCAAAAAACAAGTGGAGTCTAATGTGGTACACTGGGCTTTGGCGTGACACATGACACATGTGACACCGTTTTTTGATAAAAACTTTCTTTATAAAATAATTATTGTTTTTCCTGCGCGCGTGAGAATTTTTTATAAAAACATGTGTCACATGTGTCATAGATTGAGGAGGTTTTTAAGCGCGTGAAGCAGCAGCTCATGGAGGCTGCATTCGACAACTATTATATATTACCCCAATTCGGGATAAAATAGCGATTAGTTGCATGTGAA
>ERZ780100.1069-NODE-1069-length-10098-cov-2.739221_pt1 | contig 10098 bp, 10 predicted proteins | sample MGYA00511573_ERZ780100 | MGnify/ENA primary metagenome ERZ780100 (study PRJEB29588, sample SAMEA2161876) | human gut metagenome | biome: human gut; feature: human-associated habitat; material: faeces | place: Denmark | collected 2008/2010 ...
AAGTGGGCTTGTTCTCCGGCATACTGTTCTGTGCGGACTGCGGCAGCGTCATGTACCAGCAGCGATACCAGACGGACAAGCGCAAGCAGGACTGTTATATCTGCGGAAGCTACAAGAAACGCACCGCCGACTGCACAGCGCACTTTATCCGCACTGACCTCTTGACCGCTGGCGTACTCTCCAATCTGCGGAAAGTTACCAGCTATGCGGCAAAGCATGAAGCCCGGTTTATGAAGCTTTTAATCGAGCAGAATGAGGACGGGGACAGACGCAGGAACGCCGCCAAGAAAAAGGAGCTGGAAGCCGCCGAGAAACGCATAGCCGAGTTATCTGCTATCTTCAAGCGGCTGTATGAGGACAGCGTAACCGGGCGCATATCGGACGAGCGTTTCACAGAGCTGTCGGCAGACTATGAAGCCGAGCAGAAAGAACTGAAAGAACGTGCCGCCAGACTGCGGGAAGAACTTTCCAAAGCGCAGGAAGCCACCGCAAACGCTGAAAAGTTTATGAATGTGGTACGCAGGCACACTACCATTGAAGAACTTACCCCTACTCTGCTGCGGGAGTTTGTGGAGAAAATCGTTGTCCATGAAAGCGTTGCCCTTGACGGGAAACGCCGGGGCAAGTTACGCAGACAGGAAATCGAAATCTATTATTCTTTTGTCGGCAAGGTAGAACTGCCCGACTAAGCCCCGACCCGTCCGGCAGTCAGCCGGACAGGGGACGGCAAAATTTTTTACACTTCTTTTACTTCTTTATCTCACACGAGCAAATGTACCAGGATTACATCGACGGCAAAAAAGAACTCCGGGACATTAACATGGCATTTCATGCAGGCTATGTCAGCGGAGAGGATGTGCCGCAGGAAACGGCGCGTGGCAGAGGCTTCTGCAATTTTTAAGATGCCGCAAATAAAATAGCGGAAAACATAAAAATAGCTGTAAAATAAAACTGTTGTTTCACAAGGACAGGCGTGCCGGACAACAGTTTTTTTCGTTATAGGAACAGGAAAATGCAGAATTTTAAATGGAAATGGAAAAACAGAATAGCCGTTATAGTCCTTGCGGCAATCTGCGCACTTGGTACGGCATCCTGCGCTGCCCCGATTGAGCAGATTATCGGGGAGATTACGGAAGAAGTTTCCAGCGGTACCTGGAGAGCGGAAGAGGAGAATAACTCCGGCATTACGGACGGCTTCACCATTCCGGAATATACGGGAGAGCCCTACGTTTGTGTCAATGACAATGTTCCCTTTTTTACGGAAGAAGAAAAAACCACGGACACCTTTGAGTCTTACAGCGAGCTGGACAATCTGGGACGGTGCGGCGTGGCATTTGCCAACGTGAGCAGGGAGCTGATGCCCACCGGAAAAAGAGGAAAGATTGGCAGTGTGAAGCCGTCCGGCTGGCGGCAGGCAAAGTATGAGGGACTGATTGACTCGGACCCACCGTTTCTGTATAACCGTTGCCATCTGATAGCATACTGTCTGACGGCGGAAAATGCCAATGAAGAAAATCTCATTACCGGAACTCACTATATGAATGTGGAGGGAATGCTTCCCTTTGAGGAGCAGGTGGCAAAATATCTGGACAGGAACGACAACCATGTGCTGTACCGGGTGACGCCTGTCTTTGAAGGTGATAATTTAGTGGCAGGCGGCGTACTGATGGAGGCTTATTCGGTGGAAGACGACGGGGAAGGAATTTCCTTCTGCGTTTATTGCTATAATGTGCAGCCGGGTGTTATAATAGACTATGTGACTGGAGCAAGTCATATACAATGAATAAAAACAAGGAGGAAAATCCTCTCCTCGCCGGAGGGGCTCGGATTTTTACTTCGTAAAAACAAGGAGGAAAATCCTCTCCTCGCCGGAGGGCTCGGATTTTTACTTCGTAAAAACAAGGAGGATTAGTATGAGCAGAATTGATTTAGGAGCAAAGCCTCTGATATTTCCCATGCCGGTGCTGATTATCGGTACTTATGACAAGGATGGCGTGCCCAATGCCATGAACGCAGCCTGGGGCATGATTTCCGATATGAATGAAATTTCCATCAGCCTTTCTGAGCACAAGACCACCGAAAACCTGGCTGTTACCGGTGCTTTCACTGTAAGCATGGCAACGGAGGGTACGGTTGTTCCCTGCGACTATGTGGGTATTGAGTCAGCAAAAAAGGTGCCGGATAAGTTTGCCAAAGCAGGCTTCCATGCAACAAAGAGCAGCATGGTAAACGCACCGCTGATTGACGAGCTGCCCGTGGCTCTGGAATGTAAAGTAAAGAGCTTTGAAAACGGCATTCTGATTGGCGAAATCGTCAATGTGACGGCGGATGACTCCGTGATGACCGACGGAAAAATTGATGTTAAGAAATTAAAACCCATTGCCTATGATCCGGCTGCCAACACCTATGTGGCTTTAGGAGATGTAGTGGGCAAGGCATTTGCAGCCGGTCTGCAGTTAAAATAGTTCAGCAAAAGAAATTTTCTGCATCGGCGGTTTTTCGAAAAATATCCGTTTTTCAGCAAGGCAGTTTTGCGAAAAAATTCGTTTTACAGAGGTAAGTTTTGTGTATTTATTACTTTTAGCAGTTATCTATTTAGCTTTTATCAGTCTGGGGCTGCCCGACTCGCTGCTGGGCTCGGCATGGCCTACCATCCGCGTGGATTTCGGCGTGCCGTTGTCCTATATGGGCATGGTGTCCATGATTATTTCGGGTGGCACCATTATTTCGGGACTGTTGTCCGAAAGACTGACCAAACGGTTTAAGACCCAAACGGTAACGTTCGTAAGCGTCCTGCTCACGGCCGTTGCCTTATTTGGTTTTTCTACCGTTACGGAATTTTATCAGATGTGCCTTTGGGCAATTCCCTACGGTCTGGGCGCCGGCGCTATTGATGCAGCACTGAACAACTATGTGGCATTGCATTATAGTTCCCGTCACATGAGCTGGCTGCACTGCTTCTGGGGCGTGGGTACGATTGTCAGCCCGTACATTATGAGTTATGCCCTGCTGCACAGCACCTGGACGAACGGCTACCGTACCGTTTCCTGCCTGCAGTTTGCCATTGCAGCGGTAATTCTGGTGACACTTCCGTTATGGAAGGTCAACAAACAGACGGAGACAGAGAGCGGGGAAACCGTGCTTTTAGGCATAAAGGGCGCCTTCAAAATAAAAGGAGTGCCCTACCTTTTGCTGGGCTTCCTGGCATACTGCGCGGCGGAAGCCACCACCATGCTATGGGCAAGCAGTTACCTGGAAGGCACAAGGGGTATCAGCAATGAAAAAGCAGCGGCATACGGTTCGTTGTTTTTTATCGGTATTACCACAGGTAGATTTTTATCCGGCTTTATATCCGACAAGCTGGGTGACAATAAGATGATACGGCTGGGCGTCAGCATTGCGCTTGCGGGTGTGGTATGCATTGCACTGCCGTTTACCGTTACGGCAGTCGTGGGATTTGTTATCATCGGACTGGGCTGTGCCCCGGTGTACCCATGCATTATCCATTCCACACCCGATAATTTTGGGGCGGAAAATTCGCAGGGCATTATCGGCATCCAGATGGCAAGCGCTTATGTGGGCTCCACTTTTATGCCGCCCGTTTTCGGACTCATAGCCAACTATATCAGCCTGAAACTGATGCCTGTATACCTTGCATTTTTCCTGATTTTATTATTCATTATGATTAACAAAACGGAAAAAACGTGCCGGAAGTGATTGGGCGAAGACGGTGTTGGTGACATCTGCAGAATGGATGTCTTGCAGATATTGAGAAGGGAGGGCAGCCGTGGCTTATTCGGAATTAATTAAAAATTTTGACAACATCCGCGGCTACATGCGCGATTTCTTTTTGTACGGCTTCAAGACCAGAGAAGAATATGACAGGAAAAGCGCCCGCAGTTACGACAACGAACGCCGCCGTATTCAGAGTTATCTCGGCCACCTGATTTCGTTCCGCCAGACTCCCTCCGGCAAAAACGCCTTTATTTCCCTGGAGGGCAGGAGCGTCACCCACAATCCGCTGTATCAGGCGTTCAAAGCCAAAAGCTTCACCAACAAGGATATTACACTGCATTTTCTGCTGTTAGATATCCTTTCGGATGCGGGTGTGGATTTTCGGAAAGTGTCCGGTGCGGACAGTTATGGGGACGTTCCCCAAGCGTATTCATTGAAGGAAATTCTGCGGATTATGGATACGGAATATCTCACAGCATTTCAGAATCCCATCAGCTTCGATGAGTCCACCCTTCGGAAAAAACTGAAAGAATACGAGGAACTGGGGATAGTCGTTTCCGAAAAGAGCGGCAGGACGGTCACATATCGGCTTTCGGAGAATGAAATCTGTCTTGTGGAATATAAAGAAGCCAACCGTTTTTTTTCGGAAGAAAGCCCGCTGGGCGTGATTGGCAGCTACCTGGAAGACCGCATGCAGGCGGATGCAGAGAAAGCTTATCCGACTGGCAGAAATGATGAAAACGGAAAGTGTCTGTCCGGCAGGAATGATGAAAACGGAAAGTGTCTGTCCGATAAGAATGACTGCGCCGGAGAATATCTGACCTTCAAAAATCACTATATAATGAACGCCTATGATGCCGAAATTACGGAGCTGATTTTACAAGGTATCCATGAAAAACGGTTACTGGAGATTACTTCCTTCAGCCGGGGCGATGCAGGCGTGAAGCAACAGACGGTCATGCCTTACAAGCTTTATGTAAGCACACAGGGAGGACGCAATTACTTGTTCTGTATGGATGCGGACAATTTAAGACCCTATTCCCTACGGGTGGATTACATACAAAAAGGAAAAGCGGGAGAGGTTTGTGCGGACTATGACAGACTTCTTAAGGTGTGTGAACGTGCCGGAGAGCATATGTGGGGTGTGAGCTGTGCCAAGTACCGGCGGTACGAGCATATCGAAATGGATATTTATGTGGGGACGGACGAAGCATTTATCGTTCGCAGGCTGGAACGGGAAAAAAGATGCGGAACCGTTTCCAAAGTGGATGAGGAAACCTACCGTTTTTCGGCGGATGTGCTGGATGCCTATGAGATGATGCCGTGGATAAGGACCTTCTTCGGGCGTATCAAGGCGATACGCTGCGATAACGAGGATGTGAAGAACCAGATAAAAATAGATATGGTAAAAATGTTGAAACAATACGAGGACGAAAATGCTTTTTCATGAAATTTACGGCTGTTATTACCGGGCGGTGGCGAAAATGCTGAACCTGGCTATAGAAGGCGGGCTGACGGAAAAGAAAATGTATGAGATAGTGGCGGAGACTGCTTTTGAGGAAAGCAGTCTTATTATGATACCGGCGTTAAAAAAACAGGAGTGGCAGCTTTTAGACGAAAACCTGCACACGCCCTTAAAGCACACCCCGGATATGCCCCTGACCATACTGGAAAAAAGATGGCTGAAAACCATTCTTCTGGATAAACGGGTAAAATTGTTCTTGGAACCTGTGCCGGCAAATACAGAGCAAGCAGCCACTGCCGTGTCAAATGCGGATTTTGCAGTAGCTTGTCCCCGGGAGCTCACCGACACGGAGCCGTTGTTTTTCCCGGAGGATATCGTGTATTTTGACCGGTATGCCGATGGGGACGATTACAACGACCCTGCCTATATTGCCAATTTCCGGCTAATCAGGCAGGCAATCGCAGAAAGAAGAAAATTGAAAGTTACTTTCCTGAACAGCAGGGAGCAGAAACGGTGTGAAATTCTGGAGCCGGTTCAGTTGGAGTATTCCGACAAAGAGGACAAATTCCGGGTGCTGTGCGCGGACAGGCAGAGCATTAAGACCGTTAATTTAGGAAGAATTGTGCAGTGCGAACTTTTAAGAGACACATTTCCGGAGAATGTCCGGTTGAAGGAGCGGGAGAAAAAGGTACTGAAATTCATGCTGACGGATGAACGGAATGCGTTGGAGCGCGCCATGATGAAGTTTTCCCACTATAAAAAAGAAGTGGAGCGCCGGGATGCGGAAAATTATCTTGTCACACTGGAATACGATGCGGATGATGAAATGGATGTGCTTATCCAGATTTTGTCCTTCGGAACCTACATAGAGGTGACGGCTCCCGACAGGATGCGCGAAGAACTGAGGAAAAGAATGGAACGTCAAATGGCGCTCGTTGACGAGTTCGCAACTTTTTTTCCGTGATAAAAAAGAAAACAGACTCTATGATAGGATTATCAGGTATATACAATAGCGGGCACGGCAGGCAAGTAATTAGACAGGACAGGGCCGGGCGGAAAGGAGTATCCTATGATAGAGATAAAAGGAAAGATGAATACAGCGCTCTGCTACGCAAAGGTAGTGGAGGAGGAAGCCATAGAGCAAATCAGACGGATGTGCGATTATCCCATGACGGAGGGGTCCCAAATCCGTATTATGCCGGATGTGCATGCGGGAAAAGGCTGCACCATCGGTACCACCATGACGATTAACGGGAAAGCTGTCCCCAACGTGGTAGGCGTGGACATCGGCTGCGGTATGTATACGGTGAATTTAGGAAAAGCCGATATTGATTTTGAAAAAGTGGATGAAGCAGCCCACTTTATTCCTTCGGGAAGGGATATCTGGGACGGCAGAATAGAGCGTTTTGATTTGACGGATCTCGTCTGTTACAGGCAGTTAAAGGAAACAAAAAGACTGGCAAAATCCTTAGGAACCCTTGGAGGCGGCAACCATTTCATAGAAATTGATGAGGCCTCTGACGGAACCAAATATCTGGTTATCCATTCCGGTTCCCGGAATCTGGGAAAACAGGTAGCAGAGCTTTATCAGAAGCTGGCGGTCAATCTGGACAGAGGTTATGGGGAATATCTGGAAAAGAGGGAGGAAATCATCCGCACCTACAAGGAACAGGGACGCAGGAAAGAAATACAGGAAGCCTTAAAGCAGCTTCATTTTAAGGTGTATGAGTCGGAACCCACGATGCCGGAGGATCTTTGCTATCTGAGCGGACGATATCTGGAAGATTATCTGCATGATGTGGTTATCTGCCAGGCTTTTGCCAAAAGAAACAGGGAAAAGATGGCGGAACTCCTTCTGGAAAGAACCGGCATGACAGGCGGGGAAGCTTTCCACACCATTCATAATTACATTGATACGGAAGAAATGTTTTTGCGAAAAGGAGCCATAGCGGCACACAAGGGCGAAAAGGTATTAATTCCCATTAACATGAGGGACGGCAGTGTTCTTGCCGTAGGAAAGGGAAATCCTGACTGGAATTTTTCGGCGCCCCACGGCGCCGGCCGTCTGATGTCTCGGACGGATGCCAAGGCAAAGCTCAGCATGAAAGAATACGAAGAGTCCATGAAAGGAATTTATACCACTTCTGTCAATGAATACACGCTGGATGAGTCCCCTATGGCATATAAATCACTGGATGATATTATTGATGTTATCAAAGACTCCGTGGATGTCATTGACATTATGAAACCCATTTATAATTTCAAGGCGTCCCGATAAGGAAGAAAGCAAAGCAAGTTGGGTACAGTGAGGAGAAAAAGTTTCCTATACCCAAAAGAATGCAAGTGAGTTGGGTACAGGAAGGAAAAAAGGAGTCCTATATCCAAAAGAAAAAGCAAAATGGGGAAGGAAGAAAGGAAACAGAATATGGTTCTCTTTAAGAGCAGATATGAAAAAGAATTGGATGCGCTGATGACCAAAATTGACATGAACATGTCAAACAATTATAAGGACAATGCGCAGGCGGATTTTCAGGAGCTGGAAAGCAGGTTTACAGAAATGAAGGAGCAGGGGCGTCTGAAAGAAAAAACCTGTTTGTATTATGAAAACAGGGTGAGTGATTACCGGGAAAAGTTAAAAGGCTACACCCATAAAGACCAGAAGCCTTACTGGACGTAAGCACGAGAAAGCAAGGAGACACTTGCATTGCAGAAAGCGAATACCCGAAAAGAGGCAGCAGCTTTTCGGATGCAGAAAGTACAGATACAGAAAAGGAGGAATATCATGGATTGCAGACCGGAATACGACATACAGGTTATCGGACAGAACTTGCGGCGGCTGCGTGAGGCAAATCACCTTACGGTAGAAGATGTGCGGGAATATTTATGCCTTGGGTCCGTACAGGCTGTGTATAAATACGAGCGCGGAAAAGGTTATCCGCAGGCGGACACGATGTTTGCTCTTATGGAGCTCTACGGAGCCGGTCTGGAGGACATCGTAAGAAAGCCGGAGGAAACAAAGAAAGCAACACTTGTCCGGTTAAACGAAAGGCAAAGAAAGCAGGCAGACTTAAGCAAGTCCGCCTGAGTTTTTGGAATTGGTTTCAGTTGAGAAAAGAGGACATAAATTCAGACAAAACAGGGGCGGTGTCTGTTTTTCAGACCACGGCTTTTATTTCCACTTCATGCCAGTGGGAAACAATGCGGTGCCGGAGCGGATGCCGACCCCGGAACAGAGACGGTACAAGATACCCAACGGTGATGCGGAGCCTTGTGTATTTATTCATTTTCCCAATACGAATATTAAAACCCATATTATTCCGGAAATACTGCAGAGTCCGCTGTTTAGGGCATATCACGAGGGACAGCCGTTCAACAGAAACCACTTAAGACCCTGCCCCATGCTGAAAAATCCTGATTTGCTGGTACAGATGGTGTATGCAACCGGAGCACACCAGACTAATGTGGAGTCTCCGGAGTCGGTGGAACATTTATGCGAGAAATGTAAAAATATGCAGAGGACGGGAAGCCGGTGGTATAAATGAATTTTCATTTTCTGGGTCAAATTTGACTCTGTAGGAAATATCTTATCATGGGGTCAAATGCAGAAAGCAATTTTCTGGGTTCTGTTTGACTTTTCTGGGCATTCATTTCATCTGAGTCAAATGAAAATGAAGTTTTTCCTGTAAGCTTTTGACCTATTTTAAGGTTTCTTTCCACAGAGTCAAACAATGGGCATTCTGAAGAGATAGCTGCTTTGACTCTGTGGAATTTTTATTCTGCCAGGGTCAAAATTTTCCTTGAAAAGTTTTGAGGGTGTTTGACTCTGTAGCAACCTTGGCGCCAGGGAGTCAAATAGAACTTCTTTTTACGATGTTACGGTTTGACTCAGCAGGCAATATCTTATTAAAAAGTCAAAAAGTAATTCCCTATCCGCGTAGCAGCAGTTCTTTTTCCACTATCTTGCCGTCCCGGTAATAGATACGGGGAACGCGCTTGCTGACGGCGCAGGTCAGCTCGTAGGGGATGGTCCCGGCGGCAGCCGCCAGCACATCCACCCGCTGCCGCTTGCCGAACACCTCCACCTAGTCGACCACCTGCACACCGGGCAGGTCCGTCAGATCGATCATGCTCATGTCCATGCAGATGCGTCCCCGCTGGGGCGCCATACCCTCCGCGGTCATAAAGCCGCCCCGGTCCGACAAACACCGGTGAAAGCCGTCCGCGTAGCCGTAGGGCACCACGCCCATCCGCGTGACGCGCTCTGTGGTGAACCGCCGCCCGTAGCTGACGTCCGTGCCCGGCTCATAGGTCTTGATGGTGCTCACTGTGGTCTTGAGCGCCATCACCGGGTGCAGCCCCAGCTTCTCCGCCAGGTCGCCGCAGCCGTACAGCAAAATGCCGGGACGCACCATGTCCATATATGTCTCCGGGTACGACGCCACGCCGCCGGAGTTGGCACACTGGCGTATGACAAACCGCTGTCCGCGCTTTGCTTCCACCGCGTCGATGACCCTGCGGAACAGCGCCAGCTGCTTTTCCGTATAGGCGCGGCTGTGCGCATCCGGCCCGTCCGACACGGCAAAATGGGTAAAGATTCCCTCCGCCCGCAGACCCGGCAGGGCGCAGGCCGCGCAGATATCCGCCGTGCCGGTGTCGAAGTGCCTGCCGGAAACCAGATATCCCAACCGCGACATACCTGTGTCCACCTTGATGTGCACCGTCAGCTCACCGCCGCAGCGCACCGCCTCCTCGCTGTACTCCAGCGCCTTAGCCTGGCAGGACACCGCCTGGGTAATGTGCAGATCGATGAGCCGTCCCACCTGCTCACGGGGCGTGTGGCCCAGGATCAGGATGGGCATGGTGATGCCGTTGCACCGCAGCTCCGTCGCCTCGTCTAT
>ERZ780100.1073-NODE-1073-length-10077-cov-2.547695_pt1 | contig 10077 bp, 14 predicted proteins | sample MGYA00511573_ERZ780100 | MGnify/ENA primary metagenome ERZ780100 (study PRJEB29588, sample SAMEA2161876) | human gut metagenome | biome: human gut; feature: human-associated habitat; material: faeces | place: Denmark | collected 2008/2010 ...
GCCATAGACGAAATCGGCGGCAGGGAGGATGTGGATGCCATCCGGAAGGTGTCTGCCTGCGGGTGCAACATTCTGGCAACCATACACGGGGAAGACCTGCTTTCCTTGCGGGAAAAGCCGTATATGCGGGAGCTTCTGCAGGAGCAGGTCTTTGAACGGTTTGTGGTGCTCTGGAAAAAACAGGGGCATCCGAGGATAAAAGCGGTTTATGGAAAGGATGGGGAAATATGCTGCGACTTTTCGGAGCAATTTTGATTTTTGCAGGCTGTACGGCGCTGGGCCTTTTTTACCGGACAAGGTATTACGAGAGCATCCGGCTTCTTAAGACCATGGAAAAAATACTGGACCTTTTTATCAGTGAAGTCCGGTACGGAAAATCCACGCTGCATGAATGTCTGTTTATGATAGCGGAAAAGACGGAAGAGCCGTTTCGGGGCACCCTGCTTTCGGCAGGAAAGCTTTTGCAAAAAGAGGACGGAAGGGATTTTTCCGCTTGTTGGGAAGAGGCTTTTGCCGTTCTTTTGCAGAAGCTGCCGCTTACGAAAGAGGAAAAAGAAAGCTTCCTTTCCTTTGCGAAGGTTAAGGGGCTAAAGGACTGGCAGATGCAGGTGAGAGTCATGGAAGGGCACCGGGACGCCATTAAAGAGGCACGCAGGATCCGGGAACAGAATGTGCTGCAGCAGGGAAAATTAGCAACGGGACTTGGCATCATGGGAGGGCTTTTCCTGATTATTGTTCTGTTGTAAGGAGGAGCGTCGGAATGAGTATTGGGCTGATTTTTAAGATTGCGGCAGTGGGTATTTTAGTCACCATATTAAGTCAGATATTGAAACACAGCGGCAGGGAAGAGCAGGCTTTTTTGGTAAGTCTGGCGGGGCTTATCCTGGTGATTTCCTGGATTGTGCCTTATATTTATGAGCTGTTTACCAATATACAGGCACTGTTTTCCCTGTAGAAGGCGGGATAGGTAAGAAAATGATAGAGATTACAAAGATTGCGGTCAGCGGTATTTTATGTGCGGTTCTTGCCATGCAGTTTAAGAACCGGAAGCCGGAATATTCCTTTTACATAGGCTGTGTGTGCGCTATTCTGATTTTCGGCTACACCCTGCGTTTTTTAACTTCCATGCTGGACAAGTACCGGATCGTGCAGGAAATCTGGTCGGACGAGGGCGGGTATCTGGCCACCCTGATGAAGGTCATCGGTATTACTTATATCTGTGAGTTTGCTTCGGGTATCTGCAAGGATGCCGGATATGGTTCCGTGGCAGGACAGATAGAAATTTTAGGAAAGCTGTCCGTTATTTTTGCGGGACTTCCCATTCTGTTTGCGGTCATGGAACAAATCCGGAATTTTGTATAGGAGAATGCCATGGAAATGGATATGGACAGCATTTTTCGGGAATATGGGATGGATGGCATAGAAGCGCAGTTAGGGGAGCTTTTCCCGACTCTGCAGATTGACCTGGAAACCCTGCTGAAACAGGCTTTCACAGGGGATATAAAAGGAGCGCTGACAGGTGTGGCGCAGATGACCTTCGGCAGTGTGATAACGGACCTTGCATCCTTAAAAAATACGTTTCTGCTCCTGTTGCTGATGGGCATCGGTGCGGCGCTTATTTCCCATTTTATCCGTATTTTTGATAAGCATCAGGTGGCGGATGCCGGTTTTTATTTTCTGTATCTGTATATGGCGGCAGTTCTGATGAAATGCTTTTTCAGTGCAGCGCATACGGCGGCGGAGGCAATTCAGAATATTGTGGCATTTATACAGGTGTTTATCCCCGCTTATTTTTTATCGGTGGGCATTGCCACGGGAACCATGACGGCGGGAGCGGGGTATCAGATTATCCTGCTGATTATTTTTCTGGTGGAGAAAATACTGCTGACCCTGCTGATGCCTCTTATCAACAGCTATATGCTTCTGGCGGTCTTAAACGGATGCCTGTCGGAGGAAAGAATGACTCTTTTGGAAAGCGGCATGGAAAAAATGATACGGTTTTTACTGAAAGCATCCCTTGGCATTGTGGCGGGCATCAGTACTCTGCAGTCCCTGCTTACCCCGGCGATTGACAGTGCCAAAACAGGGCTTTTGCAGAAAGGGCTCTCCGCCATTCCGGGAGTGGGAGAAGTGACGGACAGTGTGGTGGATATGGCATTCGGAGCGGCTGGTATTATAAAAAACCCTCCATCGGCTTTACAGCGCTGCTTTTGCTGATTGCCGTAGCACTGCCGCCTCTTTGCAAGCTGCTTCTGACGGCGTTTGTCCTGAAAGCGGCGGGGGCCTTCATGGGACTTTTCAGTGACAAAAGGATGAGCACCTGTGCCGACAGGGTGGGCAATGCCGGGCGGCTGCTGTTTCAGACCGTGGGGACCTCTTTTCTGTTATTTATGATAACCATATCCGTGGCGGCATTTACCACAAACCGCTGAAAGCAGATAGGCATGAAAATGTATAAAGAAAGGCGTGGAAAATGGGCGATGAAATCTTTTCTGTCATAAAAAAAGCAAGTGTTTTCTTAATAGGGGCGCAGCTTATCCTGCACCTGAAGCCGAACGGCCTGTATGAAAAGTACCTGAAATTCATTGTGCATCTGATGGCGCTGACCCTGTTCATGATGCCGCTTCTGAAGCTGTTCGGACAGACGGATGAAAAGGCTTTTTCGAAGAGCCTTGCCGGGTATGAGGAAATGATGCAGGAGGATATGATGCAAATAAATTACATATGTGATTTATCGGAAGAAAAACGGCGGGAAATCTATGAAAGAGAAATTAAATCGAAACTTAATAATGTATACGATGAAAATTCCACAGAGGCTCCCGCCAACATAGAAACCGTAGAAATCGAGGTGAAGGTGCATGAAGGAAATCCATAAAGAGTCCATAGTGAAATTCCTGAAAAATAAGAATAATCTTCTGATTATCGTGTTGCTGGGGGTGCTGCTCATGGTGATTGCCATTCCGGTGGATACGGCGGGAACCGGCGGAAAAAGCGCATCGGGAAGAAATGATAACAGCAGTTATCAAACTAAAAACACAGGAACAGGATATCAGGCAGGCGGAACCGCAGCCTACACGGCAGCCGGGGATGGTACGGCAGGATACGACGAAACCGCCGTGACCGGCTATGTGTGGGAACAGGAGCAGTATATAAAGGAAATGGAAGCGAAGGCAGAAAGCCTTCTTTCCGGAGTAAACGGTGCCGGGCAGGTGAAGGTGATGATTACCCTCAGGGCGTCTTCGGAACAGGTTGTGGAGAAGGATATGCCGGTGACACGTTCCCAGACATCGGAGCAGGACAGCCAGGGCGGCAGCCGGATGGTGAGCGAATTTGCCACGGAGGATGCGACGGTTTACAGAAAGGGGAACGGCTATGAAGAGCCCTATGTGGTCAAAACCTTAAGCCCCAGCGTGGAGGGCGTGGTCGTGGTGGCGGAAGGAGCCGGCAACGGGGAAGTGAGTAAAAATTTATCGGAGGCGGTACAGATACTGTTCGGCGTGGAGGCGCACCGGGTAAAAGTGCTGAAGGCAGGATAAGCCGGGGAGAGCACCATGCGAAAGTTCTGCGTACAAAATAAGACACGTATGCATAGAGAATAGAAAAGCTTAATATAATGAAACAGGTAGAAAACCGAAAGTATAGTGAAGGGGAGAATGACGTGAAAAACATACTTAAAAAAAATCAACTGATGATTACTGCACTTGCCATTATGATTGCGGTAGCAGGGTACTTACAGTTTACCGGTAAAAATCTGTCCGGGGAAGATTATGTGCCCACTTCCGCAAACGGAGAAATTACCAGTGAGGAAGCGGGAAGCCTGACGGACGGTGTGGTAAACGATGACTATTCCCTGAACGATATCATGGGGCTTACGGACGATGCGGCGGCAAACGGAGATTATGTGGAAATCGAAAGTCTGGATACGGATCTGGATGACTTGTCGGAGGAAGACCTGGCATTAAGCGGTGCGGATGCAGAAACAGATCTTGAACAGGCGGACGGTTCTTACGTGACACCGGAGAAGGGCGAAATTCCCGGAGAAGCCGTATTCACATCCAATTCCTCCGTGACAGTGCTTTCCGAAGCAAAGCTTTTGAAGGAGCAGGTGAGAGCCAAGAATAAGGAAACCCTGATGGAAGTCATCAACAGCACCGCCTTAAGCGATGAACAGAAGCAGGAAGCCGTACAGACCATGGTGCAGATGACAAATGTAGCGGAAAAAGAACTGGGTGCGGAAATCTTACTGCAGGCAAAAGGCTTTGACGGCGTGGTGGTAAGCATCAGCGGGGACGGTGCCGATGTGGTGGTAAATGCGCTGGAGCTGACGGACGCCCAGAGAGCCCAGATTGAAGATATTGTGAAAAGAAAAGCCGGCATTCCGGCAGAAAATATCATAATCAGTACAGTTGTAGAGTAAAAGGATATGTGGTAAGATAAACGAATGAAACGACAGGAAGGACGGATGAGATGAAGAGAGTATTTTTAATCGTACTGGACAGCTTTGGAATCGGACAGATGCCGGATGCGGAAAAGTTTGGAGACTACGGTGTGGATACCTTGGGAACAGTATCGAAAAGTCCTTATTTTTCTATGCCAAACATGGAAAAATTGGGACTTTTTCAGATAGAAGGCACATCGGCAGAAAGTAAGGTAACGGATATAACGGGCAGAGTTGCACGTATGGCGGAAGCTTCCATGGGCAAAGATACTACCATCGGACACTGGGAGATAGCCGGCATTTACTCCCCGACTCCGCTGCCCACTTATCCGGACGGCTTCCCCAAAGAGGTACTGGATGCGTTTAAGAAAGCAACCGGCAGAGGAGTGCTCTGCAACAAGCCGTATTCCGGTACGGAAGTCATTAAAGTATACGGCGACGAGCATGTCAAAACGGGTGATTTGATTGTTTACACATCTGCGGACAGCGTGTTCCAGATTGCCGCTCATGAGGATGTGGTGCCGGTGGAACAGCTTTACGAATATTGCCGGATGGCGCGGAAAATCCTGACCGGAAAGCACGGCGTGGGCAGAGTTATCGCCAGACCCTTTACCGGGGAAAGCGGAAACTACACCCGCACACCGAGACGACATGATTTTTCGCTGGAGCCGCCCGGGGACACCATATTAAATATCCTGCAGAGGCACGGAAAAGATACCATTGCCGTAGGCAAGATTTTTGATATTTTTGCCGGAAGCGGCATCTCGGAGCATGTCTATACAAGCGGAAATGCTGAGGGCATTGAGAGAACCTTAGAATATCTCGACAAGGATTTTGAAGGCATCTGCTTTATCAATTTAGTGGATTTTGATATGCTTTACGGACACCGCAGGGACATTGACGGCTATGCGAAGGCACTTTCTTATTTTGACGGTAAATTACCGGAAATCATGGCGAAAATGAGGGATGAGGATGTGCTTATGATAACGGCGGACCACGGCTGCGACCCCGGTTACTTAAAAACCACGGACCACACCAGGGAATATACACCCTTTGTCATGTACGGAAAGCCGGTGGCGCCGGGCAATCTGGGGACAAGAAAAACATTTGCAGATATCGGTGCATCTGTGTTACAATATTTTGACATTGTGCCCACCTTTGCGGGAGAGGGCATATTAAGGTAAGCACGGAACGCGTGCAGTAAGTTAAGATTTGGAGGATGAAAGCTGTGGCAGCTTCAGTAGCAGAGGAAATAAACAGACGACGAACTTTTGCGATCATTTCGCACCCCGATGCAGGTAAGACGACCCTGACGGAGAAATTTTTGCTTTACGGCGGAGCCATCAATCTGGCGGGAAGCGTAAAGGGAAAGGCAACAGCCAGACATGCGGTCAGCGACTGGATGGAAATTGAAAAGGAAAGAGGTATTTCTGTAACTTCTTCGGTACTGCAGTTTGAATACGGCGGATTCTGCATCAATATTCTGGATACACCGGGACATCAGGACTTCTCGGAAGATACCTACCGTACCCTGATGGCGGCGGACTCAGCCGTCATGGTCATTGACGCCTCCAAGGGTGTAGAGGCACAGACCAGAAAGCTGTTCAAGGTCTGCGTCATGAGAAAGATACCTATTTTTACCTTTATCAACAAGATGGACAGAGACGCCAACGATACCTTCGATCTGCTGGACGAAATCGAGAAGGAGTTAGGAATAGCTACCTGCCCCGTCAACTGGCCCATCGGCTCCGGTAAAAATTTCAAGGGTGTATTTGACAGAGAGAAAAATAAAGTCTTTACCTATTCCGATACCGAAAAGGGTACGAAGGAAGGTATCGCAACCGAGATTGACGCAGCCGATACGGACAAGCTTGTTTCAGTTATCGGACAGGCGGCAGCGGACAAACTCATGGAAGAAATCGAGCTTTTGGACGGCGCCAGTGCGGAATTTGATTTAGATGAAGTAAGAAGCGGCGATCTGACGCCGGTATTCTTCGGTTCCGCCCTGACAAACTTCGGCGTGGAGGATTTCCTGCAGCATTTCTTAAAAATGACAACCACACCGCTGCCCCGGAAGGCGGACATCGGACTGATTGACCCTGTGGAAAATGATTTTTCCGCCTTTGTCTTTAAAATCCAGGCGAACATGAACAAGGCGCACCGGGACAGAATCGCCTTTATGCGTATCTGCTCCGGAAAGTTTGATGCCAACATGGAAGTTCGCCATGTGCAGGGCGACAAGGTCATGCGTCTTTCCCAGCCCCAGCAGATTATGGCGGACGAGAGGAAGATTCTGGACGAGGCATATGCGGGCGACATTATCGGAGTATTCGACCCGGGTATTTTCTCCATCGGCGATACCCTGTGCATGCCGAAACAGAAATTTCAATACGAAGGTATTCCTACCTTTGCACCGGAGCATTTTGCCAGAGTGCGTCAGGTAGATACCATGAAGAGAAAGCAGTTCATCAAGGGCGTTTCCCAGATTGCCCAGGAAGGTGCCATCCAGATTTTCCAGGAATACAACACCGGTATGGAAGAAATCATCGTGGGTGTGGTAGGTGTCCTGCAGTTTGACGTCTTAAAGTACCGCCTGAACAACGAATACAATGTGGAAATCCGCTTAGAGCCGCTTCCCTATGAGCATATCCGCTGGATTGAAAACAAGGATATTGATTTACAGAAGCTGACCGGTACATCGGATATGAAGAAGATTCAGGATTTGAAGGGCAATCCCTTACTTCTGTTTGTCAACTCCTGGAGTGTGGGTATGACACTGGACAGAAACCCGGGACTGGAGCTTTCCGAATTCGGACGCAATCAGTAAAGAGGCAGATTTGAACAGAAAATTAAAACGAACAGTACTTACGGCAGCAATCCTTGCAGTGTGCCTGAGTGCCTGTGCCTCCCCATTACGGGAGGAAACACAGGAAAACGGGGAAGCACAGACAATGGATGAGACACAGATGGCAGAGTACACGGAAGCCATGAAAGAGGAATATCCTACCAGACAGTTCTGCCTGGAAACCTTATCCGGGGGAGAACAGGTGTGGTATCGTGACATTTATCTTGCCCTGTCCGGCATGGAGGAGGAATATCTCCTGCATACCGGTTTTTCGGGAGAGCCCGGGGAAGAGGACATCGAAAAGGTCTTTTATGCCGTTATGAACGATCACCCGGAGCTGTTTTTCGTGAGCGGCTACACCTATACAAAGTATACGATGGCGGACAAGCTACTGAAAATCAGCTTTTCCGGCACCTATACCATGGACACCTATGAGCGGGTGCTTAGGGAACGGGAAATCGACCGGGCGGCAGAGGAATGCCTGCAGGCTTTGCCGGCAGAGGCATCTGATTACGAAAAAGTAAAATATGTGTACGAATATGTGATTCTGCACACCGATTACCGGAAGGATGCCCCGGACAACCAGAATATCTGCTCCTGTTTATTATCGGGCGAGTCCGTCTGTCAGGGATATGCCAAAACGGTGCAGTATCTTTTGAACCGGGCAGGGATAAACAGTGTACTTGTGTCCGGCACGGTTTACGGCGGACAGGCGCATGCGTTTAATTTAGTGGAAGTGGACGGACAATGCTATTATGTGGATGCCACATGGGGCGATCCTTCCTATCAGAGCGAAGAAAAATAGGAGGGCCCCGGCAGCCTGCCGCAGATTAACTATGATTACCTCTGCGTACCGGCGGTTATGTTAGAGAAAACCCACACGGTGGATACTCTGTTTGCCCTGCCGGAATGTACCTCCATGCAGGCAAATTACTACGTGACGGAGGGCGCTTATTTTACGGAGTATGATGAGGAAGCGGTGGAGGATTTCTTTGAAAAGGCGCAGGATACGGGCAAAACCACCATCACCTTTATGTGCAGTGACGATGCCGTTTACGATACCTTTGTGACAGAGCTTGTCACAAATCAGAAGATATTCCGCTATTTTTATACCGCCGGCGGCAGAATAGCCTATACGGAGGATGCGGCGGGGCATTCGCTGACTTTTTGGCTTGTGAATGAATAAGGGTTGTGCTATACTAACATCATGAACGGAAGTACAAGGCGAAAGGAGTATGGACATAATTATGGAAGAAAGATCAAACTATGTTTTAAGAGATAATAACGATATCGGTACCGTACAGATAGCAGATGACGTAGTAGCCATGATTGCCAGCCTGGCAGTCAGGGATATTGAAGGCGTGGAAGCCTGCGCCGGCAATATGGCAGGCGAGCTGATGGATAAGGTCGGTATCAAAAACGCCAGAAAAGGCGCTAAAATTGATATTTTTGAAAACCGCGTAAAGGTCGATGTGTTTGTAAATATCGCATACGGCTACAATATTCCCGTTACCTGCGGCAAGGTACAGGACAAAGTAAAGACCACCATTGAAAATATGACAGGACTTACCGTTACGGATGTGAACGTGAGAGTTGTGGCTGTCAGTATGCCGAACAACAAATAATCATACGATAAGAGGGAACTCAGATACTATGGGCAGGAGAGAATTGAGAGAGCAGATATTTCTGCTTTTGTTCCGTGTGGAATTTAATAATCCGGAGGAGATGCCGGCACAGTTAAAAATGTTTTTTGAAACGGGAAGCTATGATGAAGATATGCATTCCTTCAGCGAAAAGGACAGGGAGTACATCACCGAAAAGTACAATCACATCATGGAGTCCTTACCGGACATTGATAAGCAGCTTTCCGAAAAGGCCGAGAACTGGGACATCACCCGCATGGGCAAGGTAGAGCTTACTGTTCTCCGCCTTGCTGTCTATGAAATAGAGAAGGATGACAGTGTACCGGCGAGCGTAGCCATCAATGAGGCGGTGGAGCTTGCCAAGAAATTCGGTCAGGACGGATCCGGAGCTTTTGTCAATGCCGTATTGGCGAAGTTTGTATAAAAGAGGATTTTTATGGCCGTACAAAATGTATATTCGGTTGCACAGGTAAATGCGTATATAAAAAATATGTTCACTCAGGATTTTATGCTGCAGAGGCTTTGCGTCAGAGGCGAAGTAAGCAACTGCAAATACCATCCGTCTGGACATATTTATTTTACGTTAAAGGACGAAAAAGGTACCATTGCCTGTGTGATGTTCGACAGTGACCGGAAAAAAGGACTTTCCTTCCGTATGCAGGAGGGGATGCAGGTCATTGTAAAAGGTAGTGTAAACGTTTACGAAAGAGACGGAAAATACCAGATTTATGTAAAGCAGATTACGAGTGACGGTCTGGGAAATCTCTACGAAAAATTTGAAGAATTGAAAACGGAACTGTTGGAACGGGGCATGTTTGATGAGTGTTACAAACGACCCGTTCCAAAGTATATTCATACATTGGGTGTGGTGACGGCTCCCACGGGAGCGGCGGTCCGGGATATCATCAACATTACCCGGAGAAGGAACCCTTACGTGAAAATTATCCTGTATCCCGCCATTGTGCAGGGGAAGGATGCGGCGCCCAGCATTATAAACGGCATCCGCGCACTGGAAAAGACAGGTGTGGATGTGATGATAGTGGGAAGGGGCGGCGGCTCCTTGGAGGATTTGTGGGCGTTTAACGAAGAAGCGGTGGCACAGGCCATCTTTGACTGTGAAATCCCAATTATTTCCGCAGTGGGCCACGAAA
>ERZ780100.1074-NODE-1074-length-10071-cov-2.626697_pt1 | contig 10071 bp, 10 predicted proteins | sample MGYA00511573_ERZ780100 | MGnify/ENA primary metagenome ERZ780100 (study PRJEB29588, sample SAMEA2161876) | human gut metagenome | biome: human gut; feature: human-associated habitat; material: faeces | place: Denmark | collected 2008/2010 ...
GCAAGCCATACGACACGCTGGAGAAGGCCATAGGCATAAGCGGCGATGAATACTGTTCATTAAAGCGCATGGGCGTCATATACCGTCAGGTGGATCTGACCGCCGACGGACATATAGATATTGATGCCGCGAAAGCAGCCATTACCGGCAGCGAAAAGGTGATATACTTCCAGCGTTCCCGCGGCTACTCCTGGCGCAACGCGCTGACGCCGGAAGAGATGGCGCCGGTGTTCGATATGGCGAAAAAGCTTGCCCCAAATGCGTTTGTCGTAGTGGACAACTGCTACGGTGAGTTCACTCGACCCCATGAGCCGGCCTATTACGGCGCTGATGTAATGATAGGCTCTCTTATAAAGAACATCGGCAGCGGCATAGCACCTACCGGCGGCTATATAGCAGGTTCAAAGAAGGCCTTGGAACGCATCGAGATGCGGTTGACAGTGCCCGGAATGGGCAGGGAAGTGGGCTCCTATTACGGCAGCTACGCACCGTTCTTCCAGGGTATATTCCTGTCGCCCCACGTGACGGCACAGGCGCTGAAAAACGCCGTGCTATTCGCCAAGGTGTTCGAGAGCGTAGGCATGATAAGCATGCCCAAGAGCGATGCAGTGCGTTCCGATATAGTCCAGTCTCTGCGCTTTAATACCGCAGATGCGCTGATTTCCTTCTGCCGCAGCATACAAAAAGCGGCTCCAGTGGACAGCTTTGTCCAGCCGGAACCGTGGGATATGCCCGGCTATACCAGCCAGGTAATAATGGCGGCAGGCGCCTTCGTACAGGGATCATCTATCGAGCTCAGCGCTGACGCGCCAATAGTGGAGCCTTATACGGCCTATGTGCAGGGCGGTCTGACCCACGCCCACGGACGTATAGGCGTTATGCTGGCATTGGACGATCTTATCAAAAACGGCGAGGTAAGCATATAATAAATCTTAGTAGCGCCTGAGAAGAGCGACTACCCTGCCTAATACCTCAACATTATCATAATCCGCATATATGGGCTCCATGCCTGAGTTTTCCGGCTGGAGCCTTATCTTTGGATTCTCATAGAATATGCGCTTTACCGTGGCGGTATCGCCACATACACGTGCAACTACTATATCTCCGTTTTCCGCGCCAAGGCCGCTGTTTACAACTATCATGTCGCCGCTGTTTATGCCGGCCTCTATCATGCTCTCGCCCTTTACTTCAAGTATAAAAGCTTCGCCCTTCTTCGCCCCATGAAGCAGAGAGGTGGGGAGAGGCAGACTTTCGGTCACGTCATCAAAGGCAAGTATGGGTGTGCCTGCGGCAACCGTGCCCACGCATGGTACGTCCATGACGTGGCGCTGTTTATTCTCGGGCATGGCCAAGGCGATAGTCCTCTGGGTTGATGGGCTGGAAACGAGATATCCCTTATCTATAAGCGTCTTGACGTGTGAATGGACGGTAGAGGTTGAGCTCAGACCCACCGCCGCGCCTATTTCGCGTATTGTAGGAGGATAGGACTTTTCTTCGATATAGCTCTTTACAAAGTCATATACTGCCTGCTGCTGGCGGGTAAGTTCCTTCATTTTATAATATTCCTCCATTAAACCGTATGAACGTGGTATAATATCGATATAAGGCAATGCTTTTGGGCATTACACAATATTTTTCTAAATTATAGCATGGCGCACAAATGTTTGCAACAAACAAACGTTCTGTGCAGCATTCAGCGTAGAATAAAGCGGAGGTTTTATGCAGGACGAAAAAGAACGGGGTACAGAACTTGACTACTGCGACCTGGATCCCACCAAGATATGCGACAACTGCTGCAAGTGCATAGATAGCGGCAAGGACTATGAGGATTTTCAGATTGAGCTCACGGACAGCATATCGACCCTTGACGAGATAATGGAACTGCCCTTTGACGACGATGATGAATATTCCTTTGACCCGCACAACGTTGCTCCACTGGATATAGACCCTAAGCTCATGGCAGAATGGGAACAGAAGCTCCGCGCCGCTGAAATAGAAGACGCACAGCAAAAGATACAGGGCCTCAAGGGCGTAAGAAAGAAGCGTTAATCGTCCCTGAGCTTTACCACCTTTGCTGCGAGGCGGCGGTTATCCTGAGATACCGCAGCGTAGTGCTTTCTGGTGGTGTTCACATCCTTATGGCCTAATACGTCGGCCACAAGATATATATCCCCGGTTTCGCGGTAAAGGTTTGTGCCGTAGGTGCTCCTGAGCTTGTGAGGGGATATTTTCTTTTGTGGCGTTACTATGACGGCGTACTTGTGCACCAGATTTTCCACGGCGCGAACGGTTATTCGCTTCTTTTGCAGCGAGAGAAACAGCGCGTCCTCATGGCCTGGGCAGGCGTCAACCTGCTCACGCTCCAGCATGTAGTTGAGCAGGGCAGAGCGAGCCTCGTCGCCGAACACCAATATGTCCTGATTGCCGCCCTTGCGTATAACGGAAAATTCGTTGGCCGAGAAATTGATATCTTCCATATTGATGCCGACCAGCTCGCTGATTCGTATGCCTGTACCTAAAAACAGCGTAAGTATGGCCAGATCTCGGGCCTGTGTGCGCTTATGGTACTGCTTTTCCTTTTCAGTCAGCCCTTCGCCCGACTGTACTGCGTCCAGCAGCCGCGCAACCTCGTCAGGTTCAAGGCGTATTATGGACTTATCATGTATGGAAGGCTGGTCGACGAGGGAAGGGGGATTGTTCTTTATCCGTTCCTTCCGATAAAAATACTTATAGAAGGCACGAAGGGTGGAAAGCTTTCGCGCCTTGGCACGCTCACCATTTATCTGCTCGTGGTCGTCGTCATCAGTATAATATGAAACATAGCTCAAGAAATCCTCAACAGTAGAAGTCGTGACACGGTCAAGGTCGGCAAGGGTGAGCTCGGTAATGGCCTTATCTGAAAACTCCGGCTGCAGCACCAGATATTTGAAGAATGTCCGCATATCCACCGCATAGGCGTATCTTGTACGTACCAGCGTATCATTTTCTATGCCGCGGAAAAAATCTCCCGCAAAGCTCGGCAGTTCCTTTAAAACAGCTCTGATTTTCGTAGTATATGCTATATATTGGCTCCCGGCATAATTTTCGCCCATAGGGAAGTCCCTCCAAGATCTCTTTTTATACATCTATATTATACACCAAACTATTCGTTAAACACAAGTTTAACGAATAGTTAGTAGTAAAAAAGATATTATTTAAGGTATAACTGCACTGGAATCCGCATTACCTCATAAAAACTTATTTTACAATAAAGAGTTTCTCAGTCTCTGTTCCGGGAGTTTTCTGAACCGCTGTAAAAAATATGGTTTTATGTACTAATTGATCAGGATACCGTGAATCATAACTTGTCGCATACCGGAACCTTGGCACCTGGCTGAACTGCTTAACCGCAATATAATCGGATAGCGCAAAAGCTCCAAATAACAGGCAAACGCATCCGAGGACCGTCAGTATGCGCAAGCCTCGTTTAGCCACCACCGGCCTGATAATGAGATATATGCCGGCAACCAGAAAAATACTTCCCAAAACCGAGTAAATGCTTCCCCAACTGCTATCACTTGGAAATATTGACAACGCCGACACAATGATGAATATGCCGAATGCCGACATCAGAATACCAATTGCTTTTTGCTTTCCTTTCTTTACGGCATTTCGACCGTACTCTGCCATGGCTACGGCAGTATTTCTCGTTTCTTTATTCATATTCTCGCTTTTCCTTTCTCCGCTAACGATTTCAGGTATGCTCACATCAAAAAAATCAGCCATCTCGACCAGCATACCGATATCAGGCATATTGCTTCCCGTTTCCCAACGAGATACCGTCCTCCGGATACATTTAACTTCTCTGCCAACTGCTCCTGCGTCAGTTTTTTTTCTTTTCGGAGCTCTTTCAGAAATATTCCTATCTTGATCTGATCCATCAGATACCCTCCTTTCGCCGTTAGTATAGCACCGGCTTTTTCATTTCAACACGACACAAAGCGAGAAATGCCGCATTGCTTCAATTAGACATTGCTGCCCTGTATGCTAATTCCGATTTTCTGTTTTGTCTTATAATACTATCATGCGACAGAATAAAGCATAAGAACAGCCACAGCAGAGCAGCTACTGTGGCTGTTTAATCGTCTTAATTTTTACATCACTTTTCCGCCAGCAGCTTCTCAGCAGCAGCCAGCTTTACACATGTGCAAAACACCGACATTGCTTCCTTGAGTTCTTCTACAGGCGGATAGCTCGGCGCTATGCGCAGATTTGAATCCTCGGGATCTATACCGTAAGGATACGTTGCACCTGCGGCTGTCATGACCACGCCGGCTTCCTTGGCAAGTTGATTGGTGCGCTTCGCGCAGCCAGGAATTGTGAAAAAGCTGACAAAATAACCGCCCTTAGGCGTATGCCATCTGCCTATGTCCAAAGGCTTTATTTCGCGCTCAAGATATTCGAGGACTATGTCGAACTTGGGCTTGAGGAACTCGGCGTGCTTCTTCATGTGCGCCAAGGCGGTTGCCCTATCCTTCAAAAACAGCGCATGGCGCAGTTGGTTTATCTTATCAAAGCTGATGGTCTGGGCGGATATCAGCTTCTTCATGTACGCCATATTCGCCTCGCTGCACGCAAAGCACGCAACACCGCTTCCTGGGAAGGTTATCTTGGACGTGGAAGCGAATTCAAATACCATATCCGGATTGCCGGCCTCGCTGCACAGCGTCAGAATATCCCTGAAGGGGCGGAATTCTCCGTCAAACTCGTGGATACAGTAGGCGTTGTCCCACATGAGCAGGAAGTCCGCCGCCGCCGGCTTAAGATGCGCAATACGGTCAATGACCTCGTCGCTGTAGACTATACCGTCGGGATTGGAGTATTTGGGCACGCACCACATACCCTTTACGGCGGGATCCTTTACGACCTCCTCCACCATGTCCATGTCCGGGCCGTCGTCGTTCATGGGAACCGTTATAAGCTCCATGCCGAAGGCCTGGGTGACATTGAAGTGGCGGTCATAGCCGGGCGCCGGGCAAAGCCACTTTATCTTGTCCAGCTTTGACCATGGCTTTTCGGAATGCAGCAGGCCGTGGGGATAAGCCTTTGCTATGGTATCGTACATAAGCTGAAGGCTGGCGTTGCCGCCTACGAATACCTGCTCGGGCTTTACTCCCAGAGTATCGGCAAAAAATCTCCTGCATATCGGCAGACCGTCCAGCCCGCCGTAATTAAAGGCGTCTATGCCGTCTGTAACAGCGTTGGATACAACGTCGATATTAAGCATATCGTTTGAGAGAGCCACCTGGGCCCTTGAGGGCTTGCCGCGGGACATATCCAGCTTTAGGCCCTTGGCCTTGCAGCTCTCGTATTCTTTCAGCGCCGCTTCATAAAACATCTGAAGTTCTGCGCGATCCATCTGTTCAAGCGAAGTCATAGAAAATCCTCTCCTTTGTTTCAAAGTATAAATCTGACTTAGATTATATACCCCGAATCAAAGTATTTCAATAGTTATTCTTATGCTATGGTAGTTCCGGCCTTGCCGTCAAGAGCCTCTACCGCCTTATCAAGGCTGGTGATTATGGTTATCCTGCCGGGCTTGCTCTCCACGAACTTAACAGCAGCCTCTACCTTGGGCAGCATAGAGCCGGGGGCGAACTGGCCTTCGGCCATGTACTTCCTGGCTTCCGATACGGTAAGCTTATCCAGATCCTTCTGGTCGGGTTTCTTGTAGTTGATGCTTACCTTTTCTACAGCGGTAAGTATAACCAGAGCATCGGCATCCAGGTCCTCCGCCAGCTTCTCGCTTGCAAGATCCTTATCTATAACGGCGGCTGTGCCTTCCAGCTCACCCTTATCGTTGCGTATTACAGGGATACCGCCTCCGCCTACGGTGATGACTACGAAGCCGTTGTCAACCAGGCATTTTACTGCGCTGAGCTCCTCTATCTCAACTGGCATTGGGGACGCAACTACTCGCCTCCAGCCGCGGCCCGCGTCTTCCTTCATTACATAGCCCTTCTCGTCGGCTATCTTCTTGGCTTCTTCCTCGGTATAGAATGGGCCTATAGGCTTGGAGGGGTTTTTGAACTTGGGATCGTTCCTGTCTACCAGCACCTGAGTTACCACAGTAGCCACCTCGGACTTGTTTCCGCGTGAACGCAGTACCTTTGTAAGACCCTGCTGAATGTGGTATCCTATATAGCCCTGGCTCATAGCGCCGCATACATCAAAGGGCATTGCCGGGCTTACAGGGGTGGCATACTCGTTCTGGAGCACTATGCGGCCTACCTGAGGGCCGTTTCCGTGGGCAATAATGACCTTATATCCCTCGCCTATTATGTCCGCGATATACTCGGAGGTCTTTTCGACTACTTCAAGCTGAGCCTCTGCCGTTGCAGGCTTGCCCGCTTCCTGAAGGGCGTTTCCGCCAAGTGCGATAACTATCTTTTTCATATTATATCTCTCTCCTGAAAATTTGATAGGTTTATACAAACATATTTATTTTACACCATTTTGCTTTGCTTTACAACCTGCAATAGCGCCCCGCGCAAGCTCGTCGCATCGATTGTTGTAGGCGTTGTCGCTATGGCCCTTTACCTTGTGCCAGCTGATGCTGTGTTTGTGTGTATGTGCAATAAGCAGCTCCCACAGGTCACGGTTTTCCACTTCCTTTTTGCCGCTGGTTTTCCAGCCGTTGCGCTGCCAGTTAGTCACCCAGTTCTCGGAAAATGCCCGGCAAAGATAGGCGCTATCGGTAAATAAATCTACTTCACAGGGCTCTTTCAAGGCATTCAGGGCAGATATGGCCGCCATAAGCTCCATGCGATTGTTCGTAGTCATTTTTTCCCCGCCCGAAATCTCCTTTTTGAATTGCCCATACATGAGAACCGCGCCCCAGCCACCCGGGCCTGGATTGCCGCTACACGCACCGTCGGTATATATAACGACCTTCTTCAATGTATCCTCCCTAAAAATAAAGTTGACATTATCACCATATCGGTGTTATAATCATCAAGGTTTCACACCGAAGGGGCATGGTGTAATGGTAACACGTGGGTCTCCAAAACCTTTGTTGAGGGTTCGAGTCCTTCTGCCCCTGCCAGAAAAGCATCTGATGATTCAGGTGCTTTTTTTGTTGCGTTCAGCAAAAAAATAGGGGGATGCGCTCACCTATTGCCGCGCATTCCCCCATGATTAAACCATCCGCTCAAAATCCACGCCATCATACCCAGCGCCGCGAAACCCCACAATCACGCGGCTGTATCGCCCGTAAATGACCGTCACCGGCGATTGCTCCGAGCGCGCCATCACCCGCATCAGGGCCTCCCGGCGCTTGTCACCGCACGCGGACAGCAGACGCAGTTTCTGTCCGTCCAGCGTAACGGCAATTACGCAGCATGACATCACATGTGCCAGTTCCGGTGCACCTTCACAGCTCATGAATGCACCTCGCACGCTGTTGGGGAGTATCACCTGCTGAATCCGCACCGACTGTTCGACAAAGCGCTGCTTCCGTTCCTCATAGCGGGAGAAAATCGCCACGCAGGATTTGCCGATAGCTATGGACGCCAGCATAGCCATCAGCATCAGCAGATAGGCGATATTCCGGGACGCTGGCTCCGTTGTTTCGCACCACAACCACAGCAGAAGGAGCACGATGCAGAGAATCAGCACCATCAGCCGGAAGTTGCGCCCTTCCCAGCGGTATGGGGCATATGCCCGGCGGATTTTCCGTGCGTCGAGGGATGCGGGGCGCGGGGCGGATTTTTGCTTCATGGATATGCAAACTCCTTTCTGGTGGTATTCTGATGGTATGATAGCACAATTTTCAATCGTCGTCAATTGTGCGCAAATGCAAACGCGCCCGCCGACTTTTCCTCCGACGAGCGCGTTTATACTATTGGGGGCTCTACTCCCGAATTCAGTGCACGACTTGCTGGACACCACAGTTATCACATTTAAGGCAACACCGCACAAATGAGGTGGTCGGCCGGCGAGTTGTGCGGTGTTGCTTTAAATTACTTCTTATTCTTCTGCTCCACCATCGCCTTGACCTTCAGCGGCAGACCGAGCAGGTTGATGAAGCCCGCGGAATCCTTGTGGCTGTACAGGTCGTGGCTGTCGCCGAAGGTGGCGATTTCCTCCATGTACAGGCTGTTCGGCGACTTCACGCCCGCATTGATGCAGTTGCCCTTGTACAGCTTCAGCTTCACCGTGCCGTTGACCGCCTGCTGCGTGCTGTCCACAAATGCGGAGAGCGCCTCGCGCAGGGGCGTGTACCACATGCCGTCGTACACCAGCTCCGCGAACTTGCTCGCGACCAGCTCCTTGTAGTGGCTGGTGGCGCGGTCAAGCGTGATGGATTCGAGGATGCCGTGCGCGGCGTAGAGCATCGTTCCGCCGGGAGTTTCGTACACGCCGCGGGACTTCATGCCAACCAGACGGTTCTCCACCAAATCCGCGCAGCCAACGCCGTTGCGACCCGCGATTTCGTTCGCCTTCGTCAGCAAATCCACCGCGTCCAGCTTTTCGCCGTTGATGGCGACCGGCACGCCCTTCTCGAAGTCCACCGTGACGTATTCGGGCTGATCAGGCGCCTTTTCGGGCGTGACCATCGTCAGCAGCAGGTCTTCCGGCGGCTCGTTCCACGGATCTTCCAAATCCGCGCCCTCGTGGCTGATGTGCCAGATGTTGCGATCCATCGAATACGGGCGATCCTTCTTCACTGGGACGGGGATGCCGCGCTTTTCGGCGTAGTCAATTTCCTCCTCGCGGGTCTTGATGTCCCAGATGCGCCACGGCGCGATAATCTGCATGTTCGGATCGAACGCCTTGATGGTCAGCTCGAAGCGGACCTGGTCGTTGCCCTTGCCGGTGCAGCCGTGGCAGATGGCAGTGCAGTTCTCCTTGTGAGCGATTTCGACGAGGCGCTTGGCAATCAGCGGCCGTGCGAAGGACGTGCCCAGCAGGTACTTGCCCTCGTAGACCGCGCCCGCCTTGAGCGTCGGCCAAATGAAGTCCTCGACGAACTCCTTGCGCAGGTCTTCGATGTACAGCTTTTCAGCGCCGCACTTTTTCGCCTTCTCGTGGAGGGGCTCCAGCTCTTCGCCCTGCCCGACGTCGCCCGCAACGCAGACCACATCGCAGTCATAATTTTCCTTCAGCCACGGCACGATAATCGAGGTATCCAGACCACCGGAATAAGCCAGCAAGACACGCATCTTCGCCATAACAATCGACTCCTTTATCTTCATCCTGATTTTCATCATTTTTGTGTCCGTCTGCCGGACAAGATGGATTATACAGCAAGATGAATAAAAATGCAATAGGTCTGCATAAATTTTCTCGGATTTTTTTTCGGAGGGATGATGCAGTGCCTGAATTGTTACCTACTTATATGATGATGGCTTATGCCGCGCGAACTTCCTCCGCCTGATTGCGGCGCGGGGACGTTGCTCCGACGCTCCCCAAATAGCGAATCCGCGTTCTTGTCCTCTTCGCCCATCTATTCGCCATTCCATTCATCCCGTTCCGAAAACGTATTAAATTGTGAAAAAAATATCGTTAAAATCGTGTCAGCCACTTGACAAGAGCTTAACAATCTGCTACACTGTTCTCGTCACCCCGACAAACACCGACATTCCCCGTTCGCGGGCGCATCCCCGCAGGACGGATGAAGCATAAGGAGAGAGTATCATGGCGAAAGAGTATCCGATCGTCGATAACGTGGAGAGCTTCGAGGCGGCCCTCGCCCGCGTCCGCGCGGCACAAAAGGTCTATGCGACCTACACGCAGGAGCAGGTGGACAAGATTTTCAAGGCAGCTGCCCTCGCCGCGAACAACATGCGCATCCCGCTGGCGAAGATGGCGGTGGAAGAAACCGGCATGGGCGTGGTGGAAGATAAGGTCATCAAGAACCACTACGCCGCTGAATACATCTACAACGCCTACAAGGACACGCAGACCGTCGGCGTGCTGGAGCGCGACGAAGCATTCGGCATGATGAAGGTTGCAGAACCTATCGGCGTTGTCGCGGCGGTTATCCCCCACACCCAACCCCCAACTACCCCCCTTTTCAAAAAGCCGGAT
>ERZ780100.1080-NODE-1080-length-10026-cov-3.213820_pt1 | contig 10026 bp, 9 predicted proteins | sample MGYA00511573_ERZ780100 | MGnify/ENA primary metagenome ERZ780100 (study PRJEB29588, sample SAMEA2161876) | human gut metagenome | biome: human gut; feature: human-associated habitat; material: faeces | place: Denmark | collected 2008/2010 ...
CCGCCGCCTGCACGGTCACAGAGGTACATATAGACTGTCCGCGCCCGGTGCGGCAAATCAGGATCGGCATAGATGGAGCCGAAGAAACTCATTTCTCGGCATAGCTGCTCATATAGTCATCCGCTTTCGGCGTTGAGACCGGCCTTGGCTGGGAATACAGGCTTTTCTTGATATTCATCAGCAATTCCTCCTTTCCTGCGTAGTAGACCTCGCGCTGGGCGCGCTCCGGTGTCTGATATGGTTCTTCAAACTTGATTCCCCATTTGAAATATAATTGCAGCTTGGTACGCATCGGATGGACCCCGGTTTTCATGACAATGAAGTTACCCTTCGGGAGATTTTTCAGTTCATCCGGCGATAAAAGCGCGCGTTCTGCCATCTGCAAGCTCTGGCTGTTGCTGTCCTTTCCCTTACTGATGGAGCCGGTAAGGACTGTCCGGCTGCCGAGGGCTTTGGAGAGTGTTTCCGCCGTCTGGCTGTTGGGGGCGAAGCCGCCGAAGATCGTGTCCTGACAGTTATCGGCTATGATCTCCGCGCCCTCCTTACCGTAATTCTTTTCGAGCTGCGCGAGACTTTGAATGATCGGCACGAGCGTCAGCTTGCGGCTTCGGCCTGCGGAGAACAGCGGCAGAACGTCAAAGGGCGGCATCGTGCCGAATTCGTCGCAGTAAAATACCACGCGCTTTTTCAGCTTTCCTTCGTTCGTCCTCAATACAACACCGCTCCCGCGACAGGTTTTGGATCATAAGCCCCGCCATGAAGTGTTTCGTCGGATCTTCCTCCGGGATGATCAGAAAAATTGCACACTTCTCAGATGCAAAGTGTTCCGCATCGATTGGACTGTCGTAGCAGAGCACCTGCTCCTGCTCGGAATCGATGAATGAATTCAGACGGGAAAGCACCGTGGACATGACGGAAGCCATGCCTTGTTCGGAGGAACTGGTTGCTGCGGTCGCCATCCAGCCTGCCTTATGCGTATCCGGCAGGCTGTCTATCAGAACCTGAAATCCATTCTTCTTTCCCATGGGAGCCATCAGTTCCTTCACCAGCTTGAATACAGACATGATGTGCCGCTTGTCATGCCCCGCGCTGTCCGGCGGAATGAACTCCGACAGCGTCATGATCACGGTTGCCAGCACGCCCTCTGCTGCGTCATAGAAGTACGAATTCTGTCCACGATCCTGCTCGTCGCCGCCCGGATTGACGATGGTTTTGGCGAGGATCTTCGCATATTTTTCTGCATTCGCCCGTGCTGCAAGGTTGTCCGGATGCTCACGGGCCACGTCCATGTAGCGGTTGACCAGTGTCAGCAGGTTGTTGCCGTCTGAACGGGTGGGATTTCGCAGGTCAATGACGGATACATTATAGCCGTAGCAATTTTTTGCAATTGTGCCGTAATTGCGGGCCAGGTCACCCTTGCTGTCCAATGCCAGCCAGCTCATGCCGGAGGCACAGGCATATTCCAAATTGGGGTACAGGAAAAATGCGGTCTTGCCAATACCGCTGGCGCCGATCATAAGGCAGTGAATGTCATCACTGTCTACCAGTGCGGTGAGCTCCTGCGTTTTCCCCTTGCAGCCGAGAATCAACCCCTGCTCCGTGGGAAGGTTCTGTCCTCTGCGCCATTCTCTGACCTTGAAGGGCACATGGGCATAGGTCTGCTTGATTTCCTTGTCGGTGGCCCATCTGGCTGTACCGTGCTGCCCGTCGCCTACGGTGCGGGATTTGATATTGCCAAGAGTATAGTGATGAGACATCATGGACAGCCCTCCGATGACAAGGAACATCGCCGCTCCCGCTGCGATCAGGATCCAGACGCTTGCGTTCAATATTTCACCTCATTTCATTCATAGAAAAACCCTGCGCATTTTCCCCGCTCAGGGTCAGATCGTCATTCCAGTCTTTGTTTTCCGGGATAAGGCGCTCCACGGAATAACATGCATCCAACTGCTCCCGCATCCGGCGGCTGGCCTGATGACCAGCTTCATCGTTATCGAGGCAGAGCAGAATGGTGCCGAGCTGCGGCGCTTGTTCCAACATCTGCAATACCGGCTGAATGGATGTGCCGCAACAGGCTACATAGCTGTGCCGCTGCCAGTTCTCCGGATAAAGGGTGATGAAGGACAGCATATCGATGGGCGCTTCAAACACATACAGGCTTCTGTCTGTGCCGACATGATGGAAGCTGTATCGTGGATTACTGCCCTCGACGTTCAAGCGGAAGGCTTTTCCGTAGCTGTTGGCGCTGCGCTTGTGGGCGTGGCGGGGAACACCATCTGTATCCGTACCAACAAACACGGCGTTGTGATATTCGGCATCCTCATACAGAAGCCCAGCCTTGGCAAAGTGCGCCACCACATCTCTTGCGATGCTGCGATGTTTGATGAGATACGCAAACACTCTGCGCATATCTTTGTTGGCGGGCGGCAGTGCAAATGGTTTCACAGGTTCCTCTGTGCGTTCCCCGGCAGAGGGATACGCTGTTCCCAGTTCACCGCCCAGCAGCATTGTCACTGCGTCCGGGTAGCTAAGGCCGTAGAACCGCTGCACAAAGCTGACGGCGTGTCCGCCTCGATCCTCCGCATGGTCATACCATTCGTTGCCTCGGACGGTCACGCTGTGGTCACTGGCAAGACGTTTTTCCCTGCCGGAGGAAAGCAGCTTTTCACCACGGCAGTGCAGGAACTCCTCCAGATCTACTGCGGCGGCACGCTGTTTCTGTTCTTCGGTGAAATGAATATAACTTGACATGGAGTCCTCCTTTTTTACATACTCTGCTGATACTGTGTCTGCTCCTCATGGTCGTCCGCCTTGTGGCCCATAGCCACACGCTTCTCTACAAGCCGTCTGCGACGTTTGGAAGCGACGCGGATTCCCGCTGGGTTACTTGGCGGAACGGAATTGTTCTGGAATATCCTGCTCATGTGATGGAGCAGCTTGGTTGCCGCCAGCATGACAGACGGATCCCGGAACTGGTCAAAGCGGTCGAGAAAGAATCGCGCATACTCATTGCCCTGTGCCGCAGCTCGGCTCAGCCATTCTCTGGCCTGCTCACGATCCGGAGGGACATCCCGCCCCAAGAGATACAGCTTGCCCAAGGTGTACTGTGCAAATTGATTTCCCTGATCAGCGGAGGCTGTCAGGTATGCAAGTGCCTTTGCCACATCCTTCGGCACGGACTCGCCCGTGAGATAGATTTTTCCCAGGCGATACTGTGCAAACTGGCTGCCATGGTCTGCGGCCTTGCCCAGCCATTCCATTGCTTCTACTGTACGTTTCTGTGTGAGGAGCAGCTTTCCGAGAGCGTACTCCGAGAAATCATTACCGGCTTCTGCGGAGCGCCGAAACCATTGCTCCGCTTTTTCGTGGTCACGCAAGGTGGAAAGATCATCCCGATAGAACTTACCAAGCTGATGTGCCGCAACGGTATATCCTTCCTCCCAGAGCTGCTCCAGCGCTTTGACCGCTTCTGTGTGTTCCGCATCCAGCGCATAGATGTCCTGCAGAACGGCCTTTGCAGTACGGTATCGCTGCGCCTGCTCGTACACACTGTAGGACTGATGCTCCTCCTTCTGACTTTCCGGCTCCGGCTCATCCTGCATCCTTTCATCCTCAAAGGTTGGGAGGCCGAGACGAATGTTCTCGGCCTCCCGGATGATGTCGTTCTTGATTTTGCGAAACTCCTTGCGTTGAGATAGCGGGAGTCGTTCCCACGGGGTACTGTGACCGTAGCACTCGTTCAGTTCCTCATGGATCTGATTCCACACCTCATAGCACTCAGAGACCTCCGGCAGCTCCGCCAGTGCATCCACGATGGTATCGACAAGCTGCTTCAACGGCTTCTTGAGATAGCCATACTGTTTCTTTCCTGTGGTCGTTTCCAGTGCCTGCACAAGCTGATGCATGTTGTCCTCGATGATCGGGCTGTCACAGACCTGACGCTGCATCCGGCTGATTATTTTCCGCATGGCATTCTGCGCTGCCTCCACCAAGTCTGAGTAGGCCACATCCTTGCGCTCATAGATTTGCTGCATCTCATCCCGGAAGATGGCATTGGTCAGCTTGGAGCGCATCTCCGCGATTCCGTCCTTGGTCAGGAAGCCTTCCTTCGGATCATCGGACCAAACCATCATGTGGATGTGCGGATGATGCCCTTCGTCATGGAAGGCGGCGTACCAGCGGAAGTTATCGAGCGATATCTTCATTGACTTTGCCAGCGTCGGTGCGTTCTCCATGAGGAGCGTGCGCCACGCATCGGCGTTGTCGTATTCCAAACGAGCGGCATCCTCACGGCGCAGCGAGTAGATGATGGTCCACACATTTCCCTCATGCGCTTTCAGCTCTGATATTGCCGAGGTAAGATCTACGGCACTGGCAGAACTGAACAGGCCATGAGTACCTCGCTTCTGCACACGAGGGCGGGTAGCGATGTACTGCATATATCCGCTCTCCGAATCGATTTCATGGAGGTTAGCATCCAACGCCATGGTGATGAATGCGGAAGCCGTACCAAGCGTGGGCGTTTTGCAGTAGTCCTCGTACTCGAACAGCTCCACCGCATCCGGAAAGTCATGGAGCAGTTCCTGGATGAGCTCACGCTGACCGCTGGTGACCGAACCGTTTCCGGCCAGCTTCTCCACGCCTTCACGGGTGGCGATGTAGCGCATATAACCACTGGCTTTTCCGGATTTGATGTAGCCGCTTTTCTGTACGAGCTTCGCCATCGCTTACACCGACTTCTGGAAGTCCAGCGCATCTTTGAAGGAGATGCGGCCGTTGGTCCGCTTCATATCACGGATGGCCTTGCCGCGCAGGCGCTCATATACTCCTTCGTCGATGTCGGTATCATAGGCAATGATCTGCGCCATCAGGTTGATGTCCACGCCCTGCTTGAAAAGCAGAGAACTGATGCGGCCTGCGAAACCATCCAAAGTTCCGGTCAGCATTGCAGAGAGTGCTTCAGGCAGAAATGCACTGGAGTTTTTCGTGTTCAAGAAACCAACATAAAACTTGAGCGCATTCATCACGAACTCGCTTCGGCTGCTGCAGTTATCCAGCTTCAGGTGTGCATCGATCTCTCTGTCCATATCCTCGGTGATCCAGAAAGCCTTTTTGATCTTATCGTTGTGTTCCATTGACAAATTCCTCCTAATTTTCGTGTTGTCCCCGCCGGAAACCCTTGTCCCACGGGGATATTTCTGTTTATAGGGTCCAAGCCACACCGCAAGGTGCTATTTTGTCCCCAGCCTAAAAAGCCGAAAACTGCCCGCACTGCGGGCAGAAGTGAGTCGAGCCGGGGCGCTTTGTCCCCGGCTCTTTCTCCTGCTTTTCTTTCGTCGGATGCTGATATCCCCACAAAGCGGTTCAAAGCCCGCCCAAATCCCCACGTTGGACACTCGCTCGGGCTGCCTGTAAAAAGCGCACACAGCGGCCCACAGGGGCGGACACGGCGGTTACATCTGCAGCCCTGGAGCCTGTGATTCGCTATCCCGAAGCTGCTGAGCGTATTCGTGCAGACTCATGCCGGTTTGCTGCTGGCAGAACGTCTCCATCTTGCGGAGCAAGACTTCCTGTTCAGCGGCATTGAGAGGGTAACTCCAGCATTCTTCCGAACCGTCTCCCTTGCAGAGGTTCAGTTCCAGCGTATCGCACAGACGATCCCGCTCCACATCGTAGTTGGCGTAAATGTTGAGCCAGTCGTCATTCTGATTGGTGCAGACGAATGTACCGAAGGCGGCATCCACATCGAAGTCCGCCTGCAGATAAAAGTTGAGTTTGCCGTCCGATTCTATAATCTCCTCACCGAAGGAAAAGTTTTGTGCGGAGAGATGACCTTCCGAGGTGATCTCTTTGCCCTTCAGATGATCCAACAGTTTGCGCCACTTATCATCGCCCGATGCGAACTGCGACCGGGTGGCGTGATAGACCGCCACCGATACATCACGCATTGCCCAGGTCTGCCAGCCATCCATAATGTGAACAGCGGAGAACTCACGCTTGTCGAAGTTCACATCGAACACACCGCGCACCTTTCCGGTGTTCTCCATGCGAAGGGCTGTCAGGGCGTCAAACTCTTTTGCTGTGATGGGCTGCCCGCCGAAAAACATTCCGATGAATTTGTCCGGCGCCACGCCGCTGCCCTTCGTAACATAACCGCGTAGCTTTTTCCCGACCGCCAACAGCTCCTCGCCGGGTGAGGTTTTGAAGTACCACTCTTGACCACGCTCCGTTACATGGTAGGCGGCATAAGTGCGGGCCGCTTCTTCCTCCGCACGCTGTGCGGCAGCTTCCGACTGGATTGCACGGCTGATACGCTCATACTCCCGCTTCGGAAGCTGATTGCAAAGCTCGTCCAGCACATTCTCCAGATGCTCCTGCAGAGTTTCGCCCTTGAGATGCTTTTCGATAGCATTTTTCCAACGCTGGTCGATCCACAGAACGATTTCTTCCTGCTGTGCCATATCAGTTGTCCTCCTTTACCACGGCTGCCGCGGGCTTCGGTTCACTATTCGGCGTTTTCGGAGCAGTGGATTTGGCCGTGCGCTTGGTCTTGGGCGCAGGGACAACCTTGCTGTCCAGATACTCCCTCACAGCTTCCGGTACCGTCTGCTCATAGAGCTGCTTGAGCGCATCATCCATGCGGGCCTGCACGGAGGAGTGTTCCTTGCGGAGAGAGAACTCCAGTGCGTCCAGTTTGTCATCATCGAAGGTGAGAGTGATGTTTACTTTTTTCATGTTGTACCTCCTCAGTCATAATTGATATACGGGATCTTCAGCCAGTGCGTCCATCCTCGGCCAGCCAATTCTGTTTTCACAACACCATATTTGGTACCCATAGCCTCAACGACTTGACCGCCGCCGATGTAAACACCGATGTGCCCATCATGCCAAACGGCAAGGCCGGGAATGTCCGGCATGGTATCGATGGTCCCAGACTCCGTGGCTCTGTAGTACATCTGGTTGGCGCCGATATCCGGCATTCCATGAGTTCCATAGTCAATGGTCATCGTTTCCGGGGATAACCAGCCATAGCCCTTGATGAGTCCCACGCAGTCGGTGGTTCTGCCACCCAGCCAGTTGGCACGGATAAAATCTTCGTAGCTGCCGACACCGTCAGGGTACTGTTCCAGCTTGTAGGCAAAGAGCGATTCGGTCAGCACATCGCCGTAGGTTCCCCAGACATAGCCCCAGCCGGATTCCCATGCGTGGATAGCGTAGGTCACAAGGTCAGTAGCATTTTTGCTGTTGGGATCGGTGAAAGCCGAGATGTCCAAGTCGATACTGCTTCCATCTCCGCGAAGGAACTCACCGTTGTAATTCCCGCCGCCCGCAGCGCCGGCGATCATAGAATAGATGTGATCGATATTGCTCTTGTCTTCCTCTGTGATCGCCCTGCCAAGTTCTGCTTCCAGATTGGCATACGCCTGATATAACGAAACCGGAACAGCGACGGTATATTCTTCCTCCGTACTGGTAACCGTGCCATCGTCGTTCTCAACGTCTACCGTGCGGGTACGGGTTTCCCACGTGTAGAAGCATTCTACGAAACGGCTTGCCGCCCGTGCGGACGGCGCATCCTCGCCAAAGCAGAGGGCATAAAAAACAGCCTTGACTCGAATCGGGTCAAGGCCGTTTCCGCTTTCTGTTTGCCCATTGACGGAAGCCACTGCCGAATCCAGAAGAGAAAAAGCGGTACGCATCTCCTCAATATGATACCGGAATTCTGCGGGTACTTCTGTCGAGTAGTTCACGCCATAGAAGGCTGCAGCTACCGCTTGGTTGTTGTGATCCGCACCTCCAGAGCCAATGGAACACAGAAGTGCGATGAGTACAATGATCGGCGAGAGAATTGCGACCAGCGTCCACCCCACACCCTTGCGCAGCTTTTCGTTGGATAGCACCGTCGCCGCGGCTTTTGCGATCATTTCTGCAGATACTGCCATTTTTGTATCGACCTCCTTTACTTAAATTGTCTTTTGTGTTATAGTTGTCCCATAATAACTTGCTTGCTTCTTTTGCGGTCTCTATTGCCAGTCACTGGTGGAACCTTTTCGATGCCTCCGTTGCGCTGTCAGCTGTCAGTTTACTGATGTCTGTAGTCGATTGGAGGAATGTTCGCATGACAAAGAAAGTATCTATGGTGAGCCTGGGGGTTAATGAGACGCGAGGCTGAGAAATCTTGGCAAAGTCAGGGCTGCGTAAACAGTGACCGCAAAAGAGCGGATTATCCCCCTTGGGGTTCGAATCCCCGCCGTCTCACCAAACAATAGCGCAGAGGTTTTTGATAAAACCTCTGCGCATTTTTTATCTGCCACCCGCCGTGCCAAACAACTTTTCCTTATAGGTTGGCGCATGTACCTCCAGCAGGTAGCGTTCGTTGCCGCACTTGTACAGGCAGACACCGCGCTGCGGGAACTTGATGAGATTGTATTCCGCCTCATCCAACTGGAGCATTTCCATGTAGCTGCGCTTGTCGATGGAGCCCGCGTTGAACAGGAACTGGTGGGGCGGGATACTGAACAGCGGCTTGGTCATTTCGCGCACCTGTTCCTGATCAAAGTCCTCCAGATTCTGCGATGCCAGCAGCATGGCGGATTCCTTTTTACGCACACGCTTGAGGCAGTTGCGGATGTACTCAATGGCCGTGGGATTGGACAGCCAGATATACAGCTCGTCCAGCGCCGCCACGGTATTGCCCACCGTCAGAAGCTTATCCGACATGAAAGACAGTACATTGAACAGCATGGCGTTGCGGACATTTTTAGCGGCACTCAGCATTCCCTTGACGCCGAAAACGAGGAAGCGGCTGGAGGTGATGTTGGTGTGCCCATTGAAGAACTGTGCGTCCGCACCCTTGCACATGGAGTGCAGCCCCAGCAGGACTTCCTGCAGGAGCTTTTCCGTATAGAGCAGATGGGCGTTGGGATCGTAGCGCTTGAATTCTTCTTCAATCAGGTCATAGAGGTCGGAGAGGATTGGGTAGTCCTCTGGTCGCATACGGTGGAAGTTGGTTCGCTCTGTGATGCCCCATTTCCCATACAGCTTGGATACCATGATCTCAATGGTGTCGATATGGGCATCACTGAAATCCTTATAGGCCCGGAAGAAGTCCTTGAGAAAGGATACATGCTGCGCCAGCAGGGTGCTTTTGCGGAAGGCTTCCGGCGCTGCCGTATCGTCCGGGTCACCGCCGTCATCCCAGCACTTGGGTTCCAAGGCGTTGATGATATACTTTCCCGCCATGAGGTCGGCAAAGCATCCGCCCACGGCCTCGCACATTTCCTGCTGCTCATGCTCGGCATCCAACGTAATAATGGATTTGCCCGATTCCAACAGGTTGAGGATGAGGAGCTTCATCAAATAGGATTTACCCTGACCGGAGTTGCCGAGAATGAGAATATTGGCGGATGTTTTATCCTCATCCCTCTGATTAAAGTCTACAAGGATGTTGCTGCCGTACTTGTCCCGTCCAATATAAAATCCCATTGCATCGGTTTTGCCGCTGTAATTGAACGGATAAAGATTTGCTACTGAACTTGCCGGGAGAACACGCTCGAACTGCTGGCCGAAGGCGTTGTATCCCACGGGACTGGCACAGCAGAATCCCTGCTGCTGACGAAGCAGGAGCCTGTCCACATTGAGCTTGCTCCGCACCAGCTCCGTCAGCACATCGGTCTGGAGCAGCTTGAGTGTGTTATAATCCGAAGCGGTCAGCTCGATATAGACGGCGCAGTGGAGCAGCGGCTCTCGGTTGCGGTGCATGGAAGCCACCAACGACGCCACGTCCTGCAGATTGCTTTCCGCAGTGATCGTCTGCTGCAGGTCGTTGGTGTTGGAGCTGCCCATGCGGTTTTTGTTGGCAGCATTCTGGATGATGCGCTTTTCCTCGGCAGGTGTTACCTGGCGGGTGTAGATACGCAGCGTGATCCCATCCTTTTCACCGAGATGGCGAAGGATAAGTGAACTCCTCTCTGAAATGAAAAAAGGGCCGGAATCTTATTGCCAAGACTCCGACCCGTTCCGTTT
>ERZ780100.1081-NODE-1081-length-10024-cov-2.241549_pt1 | contig 10024 bp, 10 predicted proteins | sample MGYA00511573_ERZ780100 | MGnify/ENA primary metagenome ERZ780100 (study PRJEB29588, sample SAMEA2161876) | human gut metagenome | biome: human gut; feature: human-associated habitat; material: faeces | place: Denmark | collected 2008/2010 ...
TCACCGTAATGGAAACGGATGCCTCCGCTGATACCCGTCCTCTGGAATCCGTTACCGTTGCTTTAAAAGTAATGGTGCCGGAATTATTGAGAAAACCTGTGGTCAGCGTAGACGCCGAGCCGCTGTACCCGCCGCCCGTAATGGAGTAGGACTTGATGGTGGAACCATAGCTTCCCGCCGCCCCGTTGATCGTCAGCTTGACCTTCGATTTCGTCTGTACATAAATGCCCCACGCACTGGGTACTTCCCCGTCAATCCGGGCTGCTGAAAGGCTTGAGATCGTGGGCTTCACACTGGCAGGAACTCTTAAACTGAGCGTACAAGTCTTGGCGCCGATATTCGTATTCCCGTTGTAGGTGGTACAGGTAATCGTGCAGGTACCACTGGTCGCATTCGGGATCTGGTTCGCCAGCGACAATGACGGTGTCCACGATACGGAAGTTGCCGTTGTCTTGGTCGCAATCGTTCCGCTGGTATTTCCAAAGGAATAGGTCAGCGTATGCGTAAAGGACGAGGAAGCACGACTGATATTGATCTTCCCGACAGATCCCAGCGTCATGTTCCCGGCGGATACACTGGAGGCACGGGGGATACTGTCCAGCGTAATATTGGCGCTGGCCGTGATCGTTCCGTAGTACGTACCACTTAAGGTAGCCCGGATCTGGAACACTGCGGAAATCGTTAAAGACTTTCCACCATCGCTGGCATGATTGACCGTTCTCGACACGGTTCCCAGAAGGTGTGTCCCCGTGCTGCTGATCGCCGGAGAAGAAAACGTCTGCGCTGATCCGTCAATGGTGCAGGTATTGTCGCTTCGCCCGCTGATATTTAAACTCCAGTCATTGACCAGATACAGCTTACAGGTCACCGTAGACGTATTGGCAGAGACATTCTTGCTCTGCGACCAGTCCACCCGCAGCTTATAGTGGCCGCCCCGGATGGAACCGGAAAAACTGCCGCTGGATGCCATTGTCCTCACCCCTTCCCATCATCAGCGTTTTAAACCGGGCCTCTCCACTTGATCGAGAGGTTCCCGTTGGTTCTTGGTATAAAATCAAACCACCCCCGGCTCTCATTGCCGAGGGACAGCTTGTTGCGGATCTCCGCATTGGTAATCACAAGGCTCTGGTTGGAGATATAGGCGATCTTCTGCCCGTTCTCCTTAAAGGCCAGTTCCTCATTGGATAGTTCGGCCGTGAAGGCGTTCCCGACTTTTCCCAGTTCAATGAGCGCACCTTTAAACCGGATATACTCCTCCAAAAGCAGCTGGTTCGTAGAGACGTTTTCCTTAATCTCATCCGTAATGGCTGTGAAATCCATCCGGATCTCCGTGCTGTTCTGGGTAATGCTGGTCTCAAAATCCTTCTGGATGGTCTCCAATTCCGAGCGGGAAATAAATTCTTCCCGGACGGACATGTTGATCTGCTCTGAGGTCTTTGTGATCTCAGAGTAGCATTCCCGGATGTTTTCCTCCAAGGAAGCAATATCATCCTCATAACCGGAAAAGTTCTGGAAGGTGGCCTGACAGCTGGTGATGAGCGCCATAAAGGTCACCTCCAGTTAATTTGATACATCACACTGCAGCGTCAGGATGCTGTCGATGTCCGCAGCGGAAAGGTAGATCACCTTCCCGGTCTTATCAAACTCTGCCGCATGGCCATCCTTATCCTGCGCATACCATGTGTAGGTGAGAGACTGCTTTTCCGTGGCAGCCGCCCAAGCCGTGCCGGAATACTTCATCAAGGCCACCGTCTGGCCGGAGTGATCCACCTGATACCAGAAGTCCCCTTCCTTTGGATTAGACGGGGCGGTCACCGAGATACTACCAAGCAGGGGATCGACTTCCTTCTGGTTGGTACGGACGATCACATAAGGCACCACACCGCCGAGATTGTTCTTGACCGTAAATCCCCCGATGGAAAGCATCTCCGATACATAAGGATCGGATTTATCTTCCACGGTGATCACGTCTTCATAGGTGTTTCCTTTGTAAGTCATGGTACAGCGGTAGGACTGGATATTTACGATATCTGCCCCCGATACAGACAGGGTAGAGGAAGTCTCTCCGCTGATATTCTCCCACTTCCCACCTGTGTATTTTGCCCACTGGTAGGTAGCTCCTGTAGTAATCTCCGAAGCGCCCACCCCCGTACAACCCCACCCCCCGCCAGTGCAAGGCTGCCGGACTGGTTGATCACCACCGTGCCTTCCGGCGCATACACAGAGAACACAATCGCATTGGCACCGCTGGCCCCGTTACTGCCCTTATTGGATTTCGTCCATGCGAACTTCTTCACCACAGAAGCTCCGGAGATCGTAAAGGTCAGGTCAATCGTGCCGTTTAAGACCGTAGCCCCGCCAAGGGTCGCATTGGCGGCAAAGGACAGCACCACCGATCCGGCCTTGGAAGCGGTCGCAGCGGTATTGCTTTTCACCGTCACCCCAGATGGCAGCGTTCCTACTGTACAGCTGCAGGCAGTCTGATTGATTCCCACATATCCCATAAAGGGAATGGTCACCTCCGTAGCCGCCGCTACCAGACCGCCGGAAGTACAGGCGATATTCTGGGCCTCGTTTCCAAGGATGACGGAAAGCCCGCCCGTTCCGGCCGCACCCGGTTCACCCTGAGAGCCGTCATAGATCTTCGTCAGGGAAGTGGTATCATACACATCCGGGTCATCGGTGGCCAGCTTGATCTGGGCCACCCCGTTAAAGAACACCGCATGCTCCGGTTTGACCACCAAGGTACCGCCGGAAATGCTGGCGTTGTCCGATGTGGTGGGATAATCCTTCCATGCCCCGGTGCTGTCCTTATACTGCCATGCCGTAATGGTAACTCCCTGCACCTGTGCCGTCAGGGTAGCTTGCTTGGATCCGACCAGAGAGGAATTGGAATCATACTTAAACACGTAGGTGTCCGCCGATAGATAGGCCAGCTTGGCGTTCTGTGCGTTGCGGATCAGCGTATACGTAATGTCGGCAGAGATATTGACCGTGTTCTTCGTCTCCGAATCGTAATAGCTGATATAGCAAAGGTAGGTGAGCATCCCGGATGTAGCTGACGCCAGCTTATTGGCATTGACCGTCAGGACGCCTTTGGAAACGCTCTCCCCGGAGGTCAGAGCCGCCTCCGCTCCGTTTCCCTCCTTCCGTTTCCACGAGATCGTAAGCCCCGATGCGTCCAGCGCCAGATTGGTCTGATCGAGGAACACCACCGGAGTCAGGGTTAAGGGTGTACTGGCCCAGTCCGGCGCATAGGTATGGGGCAGCACGTTGGGATCTTCAATCTGCGACTTGGGCAGATTGGAGGTAATATAGGCCGACAGTTTCCTCTGGTCTGTGATATCCACAAAGGTCTGCTGGCTGGAAGTCAAAATTGCCATATTCGTCTCCTCCTGTTAAATCGTGATTTCACAATAAAATGATGCGTTGTCGGTGACATCTTCCGTGGTGACTGTGATGGATTTCATGCCCGCATGGGAACTGTCCCAGTCGGCATCGAGGTCTTCCCGGCCGGAATTCCGGTGCCAGACAAAGCTGCTGGCCGGAAGGGTATCCGTGATCTCCTTGTCCCACGAATACACCCGGCAGCGAAGGATGCTTTTCTGCCCCTTATCCCGGAAGATGTTCACTCCATCCACCACCAGTTCTGTCCGGTACATCTTCTGGGCATTGATCTGATCCACTTTCCCCGTGATCACCTCGATCTTGGAAGTCTGCCCCAACAGGTCATCCTCAATGGAAGTGATGTTCTGCTCCTGCTTGGCAGACTGGGAAGTCAGCCGGACGCCTGCCGCCCCGATGGTGATGGTGTTGCCGGAAGGATCAAGGTAATCCCGTGTCCGGCTCAAACACAGATATGTCCCATCAATCCCGTGGGGTTTGGAAATACACCGGACATACATCCTTGCCCGGATATCCCCGATATCTGCACCGGTATCGGACTCATCCACAATGGTCAGTTCCATGCTGGTGACGCCTTTGGCCAGTTCTGCGATCCGGGCCGTAGCTTTCCGCAGCAAATTTCCCGCCAGCGTCACATCCTCCCAAACTTCGGTCGTCCAGATCCAGCCGATCTCTTTTACCGCTTCTTCATCGTACACGTAATTTTTTCCATCGTTCACCGCCGTAATATCCAGCCGGGTGTCTGTCTCGGTTTCGTTACCATCCTCATCCGTCTCCGTAAGTTGCGCCCCCAGAGGAATCAGCGCCGTTACCCGCTCCGTATGGTCACGGGTGATCTTTACATCGGTCAGGTTCTTGCCAAACTCCACCGTTTGCAGCGACCGGTCTGGAAAATCCTCCAGATAATCCAGCACCTTCCCGTCTTCCGTATAACGCACCTGTAAGTAACCGCCGTGTGTCTTGATCAGCTTGTCCTGTATGGCATCCAACGTCACCGAATAATCGGAATTGCTGTAGCTGATATAATCGTTATTATCTGTAACCGTCACGGTACCAAGAGTGAACTGCTTCTTCTCCTCCACGGCAGCGTTATGCACAGAAAGAAACTGCTCCAGCAGGCCACGGAGCGGCCCTTGATAGGAAAACGGCGGCTGTATGGTATCCTTCAGATACGCAAGACAGGACTCGCACGTCCATGTGTGGGTATTATAAAAATCCGTCCCGTCATCCAAGGCCCGCCCCTCAAAGACGGTCAGATTATCTTTCTTGCAGACAATGGTCGAAGCCATCGGCTGAATCGCAGAAAGATAAGGATGGTTGAACGGGGCTGAGAGGGTCAGGCTGTCGATATTCTCCGCTTCCTCCTGCACCTTTGCCTCCGTGATGGAAAGCTGGGACAGGTGGGGATGGTAGAACAACTGCCCATCCACAAACACTCGAAATAAACTCATAGGCGTCCCTCCCGGTACCGGAAGGTGGTCGTGCCTTCTCCCGTAATGCTGACCGAGTTCTGACCTTCCTGCAGTTCCAGTTCCGGGAACGTCCACGTCCCGGCGCTGACCGATTTGCGGAAGGTATCGGAGCCGATGCTCCAGCTGAGCGCCGTCTCCGCTGTGGTAATGACTGCAGGTACCACGGGCATATAGTCATTGTTCAGGATCACCGTGCCGTCTCCGGAAATGGAAACTTCCGTTTCTTCCGTGTGATACCGGTAGGAATCTCCATCCGAGCAGGACAGTACCATCTGGCCCTTCCCGGTCAGAGGATCATAGGCCGGTTCCACTTCCAAAGTACCCACGGCATACAGATCCGGTTCCTCACTTAAGATCACCTGACACAGCTGTCCAGCATAGAGATTGGCGAGAACATCTTTCATCTGGTTGAACTTCTCCCGGCTCCCCAGCATAGACAGGGTAATGGTAAAACTCCGGGGCTGGTAGGATACCCGTCCAAGTGCCTCGGTAAAACGGATCGGGGCGTTGCGCCCCGGCACCACCACCGTATTGGTCTGCGACTGCGGAGTGGGAAAATCGATTTCCTCCCGGAGCCAGCCCATCGCATACATCCACAAATCATTGATTTTTACGTCTGCCCTCATAGGCTCAGTCTCCTTTGCAGTTTCTGTGTTTTCCCAAGGCCGCTATCAATGGCCGGGAGCAGGTGCCCCACCAGCGTCCCATCATCCAGATACAGCCCCTTGCAGCTGTTCTCCGCAATGATCGCCAGATACTTCTCCAAGGTACTGGTGTTTAAGTAGCTGGAAATCATCTGATCCAGCTGCTGGTAAAAGCCCTTCAGGGGAAGAACCGCCTCCCGGCCAGCCTCGCCGCCTGCCATCAGGCTGCTGCCATTCATGCCAAAGATGGTAGGTTTCGTTAGGATACCGCCTTCCTTATACCAATCAATGGACAGGTGGGGAACGCTCGGCGGGGAAAGGGACAGCTTGCCTGTGATCTTGAAATGGGGCAGCTTGATCTTTGGCAGCTCCAGCTTCATGCCGGAGAAAAAGCCGCTGATCTTATCCACAATTCCTTTGATCGTATTCTTCGCCGCTTCAATCGGCTTCGTGATGGCGTTCTTGATCCCATTCCACACCGTAGTGGCGGTACTTTTGATGCCGTTGAACACGCTGGATACCGTACTCTTTACCGCATTAAACACACTGGAAACCTTGCTCTTGATGCCGTCCACCACCGTGGAAATGACCGACTTGATCCCGTTCCACACCGTAGAAGCCACCGACTTAATCGCATTAAAGACAGAGGTCACGGTATTTTTGATGGCGTTCACCACCGCCGACACCTTGCTGCTGATGGCGTTCCAGATGGAACTGATCACGTTCTGGATGGCTCCCATGATGCTGGAGATCACACCAGAGATAGCCGACAGCACGGAACTGACCGTATCTTTGATCCCATTCCAAACGGAAGTGACGATGTCTTTGCAGTTCTCCCAGATAAACCGGAACGGCAGCGTGATAATGTCCACAGCCCCTTGGATAATGGAGCCGAGCAGCATCACAGCCGTCTGCACCACGTTGCAAATGCCGTTCCAGACATTCTGCAGGTGTGTCCAGAGGTTGGAGAACCACGTTTTCACGCTCTCGATCATGGTGCCGATCCCCGTACAGATGGTATTCCACAGGTTTCCAAACCACTCGGTGATGGCTCCCCAGTTTTGGATGATGGCAATGATCCCGGCAATGGCCGCCGCCACCGCCGCAATGGGACAGGACCGTGCGATACTGGTGCAGGTCGCTCTCCTCGGCAGGAGGGAGATATTCAATGCCCCCACCGACACCGCCAAGGCCGCAATGACCGGCGTCAATGCCGTAAAGGCTGCCAGCAGAACGCCGAGGATGACGATAAAGTTCTGCACCGGCCCCGGCAGCTGCGCAAACCATCCGCTCACCGTCTGGATCACACTGACCAGCGGCGGCAGGATCGTATTGGCAATCTCCGCCAGTTTTTCCCCAAGCGGGACAAGTGACTGCTGCAGCTTCCGGGTATTGGATTCCATCTCCTGCATGGGTGTGGTCGTGGCATCAAATAAGCCCTGTGCGGAACCTTTCACGCTGTCATAGGTACTGCCCACCGAAGTCAGGGACGTGATAAATTTCAGGTTCCCGTCCTCGGCCATCGTGCCAAAAGCCAGCGCCGCAAGGTTTAAGGCTTCCTGCTGGTTCGTACACCCGGCGATATCTGCCACAATAGAGTCAATGACCTGTTTCTGGGTTGCCCCGCCGTTCTGCCAAGAAGCAAACAGTTCCTGTGTTTTCGTGGAGAACATCCCGATGGACTCCCCGATGGTGCCATCCACCAGACGGGTAGTCACCTCATTGATGGCATCGTTCACCTTGTCAAGGTTGTATGCGCCGTTTTTCAGGCCATTGTCCAGCAGCTGGAAATACTCGGATGCGGAGTATCCAGCTTGAGCGAATTTCCCGGCATACTCGGAGAGGTTATCGCCCAGTTCATTGGTCTTATCCAGACCGTTCTGGGTACCCACCACGATATAGTCCATCGCTTCCTGCGCCGTCAGGCCATACTGCTGCATCAGGGAATTCACACCCCGGAGGGTCTCATTCATATCAATCCCGTACAGTTCCTCCAACGTGATGGCCTGCTGAGTCAGGTTGGTGAGATCGGTTTCGCTCAAATCCCCAAGGTTCTTCTTGACCATCAACACCGCATTGGCCACGGCATCCATGCTCTCCCCGACACCAGAGGAATACACGTTTTTGATCACGTTGGCGGACTGCTCCGCCGCCTGTCCGGTCTCTCCAAAGTAAGCGTTCACCTTGGTCACGGCATTCTCGGTATCGGTATAGGCATCCAGCGCCTTATCTCCGATCTCCTGAATCCTATCGCCCACGGCAGACAGCTGATCCGCCGCCTGCATCAGCGCAGCCCCTTTCGTATTTTCCGCAATCTGACCCACATCGTCCGCTGTATTTTCCGCAGCGTCCCCGGCCTCATTCAGCTGCTGGATCAGGTTTTGGATGGCCTGCCCGTCATCCACGGTATCCAGAGCGTCTGTCAGCTGACGGATATCCGCTTTGCCGCCTGTAGCAGACTTTCCAATCTTTTCAAGGGCCGTCCGCAGCTGGTCAGAATTCGCCGTCCCGTTTTTAATCGCCGAGGTCAGCCTGCTGCCAAGGACATCCGCATAATCGTCCACCTTTTTTCCCGTAGCGGCAAACAGCTTTTCCAACCGTGCGGTGTTCTGGGACAGATTGTCCTGCTCCGTCTGCAAATCGGAAAGGTCAGCCTTGTATTTATTCAGCTTCCCACGGGTTTCCTCAATCTCCCGCTGGAACGCCTGATACTTATCGGCCCCAATATCACCACGGGCAAAGGCTTCGGCCACCTGCTCCTGTGCGGCTTCCAGCGCTGACAGCTTTTCTTCTGTCTGGCTCACCGCCTGCGCCAGCAACTCCTGTTTCTGCGCCACCAGCACCGTATTGGAAGGATCGAGTTTTAAGAGCCGGTTCACATCATTTAAGGCAGACTGCGTTTTCGTGATGGAAGAATTGACACTCTTTAATGCATTGTCAAGGCCAGTGGTATCGCCGCCGATCTCCACCGTAATACCTTTAATCCGGTTCGCCACAACCCTCACCTCCTAAAAATGGGCGTAAAAAAAGCCCGGATCATCTCCGAGCATGAAAAAAGCACCGATTATTTCTAACCGATGCCTATGTACATATACAATATAAACTTATCTGATTATAAGTTCATGTTGATCATCAATTTCCAGAATAACTTCCGGGTTTTTATACAAATCTACAGCAACTCTGTTTTCGTCTACTACAGTAATTCCATTTATATTGTCGTATACAGTTTCTTTATTTTCTTGTTTTGATATATATACCGCTTTCATGCATTCTCCTCCTTAAAATTTGGATTTGTCTGCTTAACAAACTGAAATTTGACTTGCCTATTTTCTTAAAATCTCATGTGGAGCTTCTATTTCATTTGCCAAGGTATGCTCTGTTAATTCTGACATCAATTTCAATTTTTTATTAATCAATGGTCGCATACAATTAGGAACATGTTCCTGATGCGCTCTGTGGATTGCTACACATTCCTTACAGTTTCCGTGATAACGACAGGCTTTCAGGCAAGGACAGTGATCTTTGTCTTTATACTCCTTACGAAATTCCGCTGCAAATTCTTCTTGCAGTCTCAGCCCCTCGACACGGTTTCCCTTATGAAATTCTACCATTGCATCCAGTTCTTTCTGGTTCCCTTCAATCTTCATGTTATTATAGCGCCTCCATTTCAACTATTCCTCATTTTCTGATAAATTCCAATTTTAAGTCATCTACTTAGGATTTACCGAATTTTAATGCAAGCTGTTAAACGCTATAAACTCATCCCACAATTCCTCATAATTCATAAATTCTTAATAAGTATCTTCGATCATAAAATATTGTCCGGGACTAATCGTCAGCGTTTCTCCATCCGTATAATAGAGTGTGTAATAAGAAACTGCTCCATTTGATAATGCGTCTCTTTCATCCACAGCATTTCCGAGTTCCACTTGGTTCAGCAAATCAATAAATCCACTGCTTTCGCTTTCTGATAAAGAATATGAATATCCACCATTCTGTCCGCCTGTAGTTCCTGTATGTTCAACTTTATCGATATCAGATGTCTCAATACTTGCTAGGGCATTGATCGGCTCTTGCTTTCCACAGCCTGTTAATATGCTTATTATTAAGAATGATATACACAACGATTTTGATTTTTCTCATTTTGAAATTCCTCGACATTCCTTCAGCTCATTCAATTCTAATTTTCTGCTCTACAACTTAGGATTTGTTTGTATCTTTATTGCTCCTTTTCTTGCTTTTCCAGATACTTAACAACCTCTTTGTCCCATCTAAGTTTCTTAACTCCACCAATTAAAAACATCGCAATCCCAATGCAAAGTATAACCGTTCTTCTAATTGAATCTGGAGAAATACAACACGAAATCACTAGTCCTGTACCAGCACCTGTAAAAAAATCAATAATAGATTGCTTATGTTTATAATACTTCCCGTATAATCTTTCCTTATCTATTGTTTTTACCATTTGTTTGTCCTCCTTCAATAATTTATCCAGAGAAATTT
>ERZ780100.1094-NODE-1094-length-9887-cov-2.730675_pt1 | contig 9887 bp, 9 predicted proteins | sample MGYA00511573_ERZ780100 | MGnify/ENA primary metagenome ERZ780100 (study PRJEB29588, sample SAMEA2161876) | human gut metagenome | biome: human gut; feature: human-associated habitat; material: faeces | place: Denmark | collected 2008/2010 ...
GGCGCTCTCCATCCGCGCGGCGACCGGAAAGCCCATCAAATACATCGGCACGGGCGAAAAGCTGGACATGATCGAGCCCTTCCACCCCGACCGCATGGCCGGGCGGATACTGGGCATGGGCGATATGCTCACGTTCATTGAGAAGGCCGAGCAGCAGTATGACGAAAAACAGGCGAAAAAGCTTGAGGAAAAGCTCCGCAAGAACCGCCTGACCCTCACCGACTATCTGGACCAGATGGAGCAGCTGCAAAGCATGGGTGACCTGAGCCAGATCGCCGATATGCTCCCCGGCGGCATTGCTAAGGGCTTCGACCCCAGCCAGATCGACGAGAAGCAGATGGCCCACAACAAGGCCATCATCCAGTCCATGACCCCGCTGGAACGCGAAAATCCGCAGATCCTCAACGCCAGCCGCAAAAAGCGTATCGCCGCCGGCTGCGGCCTGGAGGTGGTGGATGTCAACCGCCTGCTGAAATCCTTTGAGATGCTGCAGCAGATGACCAAAGCCATGACCAAGGGCGGCGGTATGCGCGGCCTAGGCGGCATGATGGGCGGCTTCGGCGGCAAGGTGGCCAGAGGCGCCATGCACGGTTTTGGCCGAAAAAAACGGTTGAAATAAAGTTAGAAAAAGTGTGTAAGTGCAGTCGCATTTAACAGATATAAAACAATCAATTTACATGGAGGAACACAACAATGGTTAAAATTCGTCTGAGAAGAATGGGCGCTAAGAAGGCCCCCTATTACCGCGTCGTCGTCGCCGATTCCCGCTATCCCCGCGACGGCCGCTTCATCGAGGAGATCGGCACCTATGATCCCACTGTCTCCCCCGCCAAGATCAGTATCGACGCTGACCGCGCCCGCGAGTGGATCAAGACCGGTGCCCAGCCCACCGATACCGTTCGCGCCCTGCTGAAGAAGGTCGACGTACTGTAAGTCGGGAGCGCGCCATGAAGGATCTGCTGCTGTATATCGCGCAGAACCTTGTGGAGCACCCGGAGCAGGTCAGCGTGACCGAGGTGGAAAACGGTGACGAGCTGACGCTTCAGCTTCGCGTCGCGCCGGAGGACATGGGCAAGGTCATCGGACGTCAGGGCCGTATCGCCAAGGAGATACGCACCGTGATCCGTTCCTACGCCCAGCGCACCGGCGCCAAGGTGTCTGTGGATATCGTTGATTAAAAAAGGAGCACCCGGTAGGATGCTCTCTTTTTGCCCGCTGGCCGGGGCAAAAAAGAAAGCCCTTTCGGGCTTTCTTTTTTTGCTCTCAGTGACGCTTTTTAGCGGTCCATGCCATGCCGGTCACGGACAGCACCGCCGTCACGGCGTAGATGCCCATGCCCGCGTCAAAGGTCTTGGGAGAGCCCTTGGTGGTATCGGTAGTAGTGGTGGAGGGAGAATAATAGTAGTAGTTGTTGTTGGAGGAGGGAACCGTTTCCTTCTCCAGCGTGACCTTGCCGTCGCCCTCTGCGGCAGGCTTGACCGTCAGCTTCTCAGAGGACTTGACCTCTGCCTTGGTCACCTTATCCGCGACGATCTCGCCGCCTGTATAATAGCCGGGCTCCTGCGCCTGAACGTTGGCGTTCGTGTTGGTCACCGTAGCGGTGATCTTGGTGTTGTCGGAATTCTCGCTTGCACGGCCGTCGCCGAGCAGGATGTCGCCGTTATCACCGGTCGTGTTGGTAAAGGTCGCATTGTCAACGGCAGCGGTCATACTACCATCCGCATCGCTCTGTACAAGGCGGATCGGAGCGGCAAATCCCTTCCACTCGCCGGTATCACCACAATTATCGAACTTACAGTTGCTCACATTGACAGTGACTGTACCGGAGGTCTTGTGATTGATGTTCACAGGTGCCGCAGAGCCGGTAAAGCTGCAATTTTCGACGTTGATCTCGCCGTCAGCGTTGGAGTACACTGCCGTTTTCGCGGTGAGGAAGTCGCAGCTGGTCAGGGTAATATTATTCTTACCGGTAGTCCCGCTGACGTAAACACGCTGGACATTTTCCTTGCCCTCAATGGCCTTCCCGTTGCAGTTGGTCAGATTGACCGTCACGGTATGGTTGGTGTTCCGCTGCCCCCACACGCCGAGATTATCAAGGTCGTAGGCCGTGATCGTGATATTCTTGGTAAGGAATTCACCGTCAGCGGCCTGCGCACCGGTGCTGCGGCTAAACTTAAAGGTATCCACTTCCAGGTCGCACTCACCGCCGGAAATATATGCGCCGTTGCCATAAATGGTCAGATCGTCCGCCACATGACCATGGGTCATGGTACCGACGTCGGCGTTCGGCTTGCAGATAATGGTGATGGCCTTGCTGCCGTCCGAGTTCGCCTTATACGCCGCTGTTAAAGCCGCCGTCAGCGTGGCAGCATAGCCGCTCTGGCCATCTTCCGTCCCGATGGTCCAATATACAGTGTCGCTGTCAGTTCCCCCGCTGGGAAAATCCTTTGCGCTTGTCACGTCTGCCCAGGAGACGGTGCAGAGGGCCAGGGCCATGAGCAGGGCCAGCACCAAGCTTATACATTTCTTCATTGTTTTCTACCCCTTTTCAGGTCAAATTTCCGCAGGACGCTTCGTTTTAATCTCTGTTAAAACGCTAAAGCAGGAGTACTCCTGCGGATACACAGATTATACCACACTCTCCCCATTTGTCCACCCCCATTTCAGCATTTCCCCCTAAAACCACCATTCCCGGTAACAAATTTCCGCAGTTTAGCAATAGTTTTTTCACATTTTCTGTGAAAAGTCGCACCGCCGGCAACCGTCCCCCCTGTTTTTGGCAGAAAAGGACCCCCGGCACAGCCGGGGGTCCTTTATACAGCATACAGTGCTCAGTCCAGCATACTCTTCAGGTCAACGGCGACCTCAAAGGGTGCGGCCGTAGCTTCCTTGATCTGATCGACAGTGAACTCGGGGTTGATCTCGGTCATCAGCAGGCCCTTGTCAGTGACCTCAAACACGCACATCTCAGTGATGATCTTATTCACGCAGTGAGAGGCGGTCAGGGGCAGACGGCACTTCTCGAAGATCTTGGGGTTGCCCTTGGCGGTGTGCTCCATGCACACAATGCAGTGCTTGGCGCCCACGCACAGATCCATGGCGCCGCCCATACCGGGCATCTTCTTGCCGGGGATGATCCAGTTGGCCAGGTTGCCCTCAGCATCGACCTCCAGAGCGCCCAGGAAGCAAGCGTCCACATGGCCGCCGCGGATCAGGCCGAAGTTACTGGCGGAGTCGATGAAGCCGCCGCCATAGGCCACGGAAGCGGGACTGCCGCCGGCGTCCACAACGTGGTACGGATCGTAGTTCTCGTCGCCCTCCTTGGGTGCCTTTCCGGCGGAGACGATACCCAGCTCAGCGTGGATGATTACCTCAACGCCCTCGGGCAGGTAGTGGGGGATCAGGGTGGGCAGACCGATGCCCAGATTCACGACGTCGCCATCTTTCAGCTCTTTGGCGCAGCGCTTGGCAATAAAGCCCTTGATCTCAGACTTTTCCATTACTTTCTGTCTCCTTCCACGATGTAGTTCACGCACATACCGTAGGTATGGACGTTCTCCGGCTCAATATCGCCCACGGGAACGATATACTCGCACTCGGCGATCACGGTGTCTGCGGCAGTGGCCATCACCACGTTGAAGTTGCGCATGGTGCCCTTGTACCAGCAGTTGCCGTACTCATCGCACTTATAGGCGCCCAGCAGGGCGAAATCGGCGTGGATGGGCTTCATCAGCAGATAATCCTTGCCGTCCACAGTGTGGCGGCCCAGGCAGAAGGGGGACTCCTCCACCAGCGTGTCGATGCCCACGGGGGTCAGCACGCCGCCCAGACCGGCGCCGCCGGCGCGGATGCACTCAGCCAGGGTGCCCTGGGGCAGCAGATTGACCTCCAGTGTACCCTCGGTGTTCTGCTGGCCGACCTCGGGGGTCATGCCCACATGGGTGGCGATGACGCGCTTGACCTGATGGTTGTGGATCAGCTCCGCGATGCCGAAGAACTCCTCGCCCATGGGGCCGGTCGCGCGGCCCATATCGTTGGCGATCAGGGTCAGGTCCTTCGTGCCCAGGGCCACCAGCTCCTTGACGATAGCGCGGGCCTGGCCGCAAGCCAGGAAACCGCCGCACATAATCGTGGCGCCGTCAGGGATCATGGCCGCCGCTTCCTTGGCAGTCAATACAGGTTTCTTTGCCATTTCTGTTCCTCCTACTTTTTTATGACAGCAACCACTGGGCCATCTGCCTATGCAGTTGACCCAGTGGTGCCGTATGGTTTTACTTCATGCCGCGCTTGACCATTTCGGTCACGGCGAAGGACGCCACGTCGTCGGCATACTTGCCGGCGCCGAAACCGGCGTCAAAGCCCAGCTCCTTGGCCAGCTCATGGGTGATGCGGGGACCGCCGCAGCATACGACGAACTTGTCGCGCAGACCTTCGGCCTCCAGCAGCTCGATGAGGTTGGTCAGGTTCTGGATGTGTACATCCTTCTGGGTAACGGTCTGGCTGACCAGCAGCACGTCCGCGTGCAGCTCCAGCGCCTTCTTGATGAATTCCTCGTTGGGGACCTGAGAGCCCAGGTTATAGGCCTCGATCATCTCATAACGCTCCAGGCCGTAGTGGCCGGCGAAGCCCTTGCGGTTCATGATAGCGTCGATACCCACGGTGTGAGCGTCGGTGCCGGTGGAGGCACCCACCATCACGACCTTGCGGCCGATGTGCTCTTTGATGTACTCATTGGTATCCTCCATGCTCATCACGTCGGACTCCACAGTAATAACATGGATATCCTCGTAGTTCACGGAGTGTACGCAACTGCCATAGACCACATAGAAGGTGAACTCCTTGTCCAGTGCGGTGTGATAGGCCACGTTGGGCTCCTCAAGACCCATCTTCTTGGCGATCTGGCGGGCAGCCTCCTCACCGCGCTCATCATCCTTGATGGGCAGGGTGAAGCTGGTCTGTACCTTACCGTCGTTCATGGTGTCGCCATAGGGCTTCAGGCGGGTCAGATCCAGCGTTGTATCGAAATCGATCTTATGGGTATTATACAGTCCGCTGCTCATGCTCCCACCTTGCCTTTCATGACTTCAATGAACGGGTTGAAGTATTTGTCGTCCTTGATGACCACGCCGGCCAGGCCCTTGCCGCCGTCCTTGGGGCGCTTCACGTCGGCGAAGATGCCCTTCTCGATGGTGGTGAACAGGCCCAGCTTCTCGATCTCGGAGAGCAGGTCGGTGGCCTTGGTCAGCACCTCGTTGGCGCGGTTGCGGATGATGCCGCCCTCTTTGTAGGTCAGCTCATCGCCCAGATCCTTCATGGTGCGGAAGATATACTGCGCGTTCTCGATGGACAGAGCACGGTCGGACATGAACGGGGTGTGGATGGCCTCGGTCATCATGCCCAGCAGATGCAGCTTCTGGTTGGTCAGGATGGTCACCATGTTGAACAGGGCGTCCTGAATGTGACCGCGGAAGATGTTGCCGGTCATGAACTTCGTGGGAGGCATATACTTCAGGGGCGCGTTGGGGAATATCTCGCGGGCCATCTGGGCCTGCGCCAGCTCGTACAGGAACGTATCCTCCACGGCGGGATCCATCTCGAACGCGTGGCCCAGACCCATCTGCTCCTCGCGCATACCGGCGGTCTTGGCAAAGGCCTCGTTGATGAACTGGGAGGCCAGCACGGTGTGGGCCGCGGTGATAGCATCGTCGGTGGTCAGATAGTTATCCTCACCGGTGTTGATGATAACGCCGGCATAGCCGTTGATGACACGGGAGAAGTACTGGTCCACGATGGTGCGCTGCATATTGATGTCGCGGAACAGGATGCCGTACAGCGCGTCGTTCAGCATGACGTCCAGACGCTCCAGAGCGCCCATAGCGGCGATCTCGGGCATGCACAGGCCGGAGCAGTAGTTGCACAGCCGGATATAGCGGTGCTGCTCCTCGCCTACCTCGTCCAGCGCCGCGCGCATCAGGCGGAAGTTCTCCTGGGTAGCGTAGGTACCGCCGAAACCCTCGGTGGTCGCGCCGTAAGGCACGTAGTCCAGCAGGGACTGACCGGTGGTACGGATGACGGCGATGATGTCCGCGCCCTGCTTGGCACCGGCCTTGGCCTGCGTGATATCCTCGTAGATATTGCCGGTAGCCACGATGATGTACAGGTACGGGCCTTCCTTATCACCCCACGCCTTCAGGTAGCTGTTACGCTTGGCGACGTTCTTGTTGATGCGGTCCACGGTAGCGTTCACCACGGGGGTGATGGCGCCGCGAATCTCCGCGTCGGAATGGGCGGGGACCTTGCTCAGGTCCAGCTCGCCGCTGTTCACGGCATCTGCCACGCCCTGGGGATCCTTGCCGGTCTCCACCATAGCGTTGCCGATAGCCCACGCGGCACCCACGGGCAGCAGGGAGTTTGCCATCAGGTGGTCAACGACCACGTTGGGCAGAGGAACGTCCATATCGTTGACGCCATCGATACCCAGCAGACGGCAAACAGCGCGCTCCACCGTGACGGTGGTGTGCTGGTCGATAAAGTGCTGGGTGTCGTCCGCGATCTTGGCGGCGGAGGCACGGGCACGGTTGACCAGCTCAAAATTCAAGCCGAGTTTGCTTTCCATAGTTTTTCCTCTCTCTTACTTCTTGACGTGACGCTCGTTACGCAGCAGCTTGGTGGGCTCCAGATAGCGCTGCTTGGTGCCTTCGGCGACCCATGCCACGCCGGTCTTCTCCACCTTCTTCTTGCCGGTGCAGACGTCGCAGTGGCAATCCTGAACATAGTGCTCGGGCTGGGTGTAAGAGGTGATAACGCCCTCAAAGTTGCGCAGGATGACCTTACGAGGCGTCTCGGAGATCAGGTAGTTGGGCATAACGGGGGTCTTGCCGCCGCCGCCGGGGGCGTCTACCACGAAGGTGGGGATGCAGTAGCCGGAGGTATGGCCGCGCAGGGCCCCCATGATCTCGATGCCCTTGGACACGGGGGTACGGAAGTGGCTCAGGCCCAGGGAAGGATCGCAGGCATAGATATAATAGGGGCGCACACGCATCTTGACCAGACCGTGGACCAGCTCCATCATCACGTGAGAGCAATCGTTCACGCCGGCCAGCAGCACGGACTGGTTGCCCAGGGGGATACCGGCATCAGCCAGCATAGCGCAGGCCTTGGCGGCTTCGGGAGTGAACTCCTTGGGGGTGTTGAAGTGGGTGTTCAGCCACACGGGGTGATACTTCTTCAGCATGGCGCACAGCTCGGGAGTGATACGCTGGGGGCACACAACGGGCGTACGGGAGCCCAGACGCACGATCTCCACATGGGGGATGGCGCGCACGCGCTTGATGATGTACTCCAGGGTGTCGTCCTCGACCATCAGGGAGTCACCGCCGGACAGCAGCACGTCGCGGACCTCGGGGTGGGCGGCCACATAATCGATGCACTTGTCGATCTGCTGCATAGGCACTTCGCAGTCGTTCTGACCGGCAAAACGACGACGGGTACAGTGACGGCAGTACATGGAACACTGGTCGGTGATCAGCAGCAGCACGCGGTCAGGATAGCGGTGGGTCAGGCCGGGGGTGGGGGAGTCGGTATCCTCGTGCAGGGGATCGGCGTCCTCGTAGTCGGCGTACTCCAGCTCCTCGGCGCGGGGGATAGCCATCTTGCGGATGGGATCAAACGGATCGTCCAGATCGATCAGGGACAGATAGTAGGGGGTGACGGCCATACGCAGCTTGCCCAAGGTCTTGGCAACGCCGGCTTCCTCGTCGGGGGTCAGGGTCATGTACTTTTTCAGATCTTCGATCGTCTCAGCGCGGTTGGCAACCTGCCAATGCCAGTCGTTCCACAGATTTTCAGGAACGTCAGCGAACAGACCATTGCGAGTTTTCATGTCGTTTCTCCTTCACAAAAATCGTTGTTTTAGGTACGCCAAAGGCTGGGAGTCCCCCGAAGGGGACACCCAGCTTCGGTCAGTTTCGTTTAGCAGTACTTCTCGTCGAACAGCTTACGCAGCTTGGGGTTCTCGCGCAGCACGTCCAGAGTGATCTGAGCGTGGTTCTTGGTATAACCGTTGCCGATGATCATGGTAACGTCCTTGCCGATACCCTCGGCGCCCAGGGCAGCCTTGGTGAAGGAGGTAGCCATGGAGAAGAAGTACACCAGACCGTCATCGCGGACGGGCAGGATAGCGGACATCTCGCAGGACTCGATGTTCACGCAGCAAATGGACAGATCATACTCCTTGCCGTCGTTGGCAGCCAGAGCAGCCTCCATGACCTCAACGGGCTTGGTGCAGTCGGCGACGATTACGTCGGTGTACACGCCCAGCTCCATCAGGCCGGGGACCTGCTTGGGGTTGCGGACGACGCCCACGACCTTACCCTTGGGGCCGACCTTCTTCATAGCTTCCCAACCGCACAGAACACCGGACTTGCCGTTGGCGCCCAGGATCAGGACGCTGTCACCCTCGTGAGGCAGCTTGCGGGCCTGAGCGGGAGCGCCGGCCACGTCCAGAGCGGCCAGGGCCAGAGGCTCGGACATATCCTCGGGCATCTTGGCATACAGAGCGGACTCGAACAGGATGGCCTTGCCGACGATGTCCACGCGGTCGATATCCTTGTGGATGGCCAGGATCTTGTCGATCTTCAGCGGGGTCATGGACAGGGAGACCAGAGAGACGATCTTGTCGCCTTCCTTCAGGTCGAAGCCGGGCTTCTTCTTCAGGTCCTCGCCGATGTGAGCGACGACACCCTTGAACATACCGCCGGAACCGGTGACAGGATTCTGCTGCTTGCCGCGCTCAGCGACGATGCCCAGGATCATTTCGCCGATCTTCTTCTCGTCGCCGCCGCAGGCCTCAGAGATCTGAGTGAAGGAAGCGGAGTCGATGTTCAGGGAAGTGACATCGCAGACGATCTCGTTGGAATAGACCTTGCTCATGTCGTTGTCGATCTTCCAAGCAGCCTGGGTCAGAACGCCCTTAGGCTCGATAACGCGGTGGGTACCGTACTTGTTGCCTTTCAGTTCAGCCATAATAAATTTCCTCCTAAAATTGTTTATTTGTTACTTTGTTTGATAGTTTTCAGTGACTGCGCCATTACTTGAGGGGCTTGAGGGACAGGATCTCGCGGGCCTCAGCGGGGGTAGCGATCTCGCGGCCCAGCTCCTTGGCGATGCGGACGACCTTGGCCACCAGCTCGCCGTTGGACGCGGCCTTCTGGCCCTTGCCCAGATAGATGTTGTCCTCGAAGCCCACGCGGACGTTGCCGCCCATAGCGATAGCGGCAGCGGCCATGGTCCAGGCAGCGCGGCCCACGCCGGACACGGTCCAGGTAGCGTTGGCCGGGGTCTTGCTGGCGAAGAACGCCAGGTTCTCCACAGTGGCGGGGGTGCAGCCGTGCACGCCCAGCACAAAGTTGAACTGCATGGGATCGCCGGGGACCTCGCCCTTCTTGGCCATGCCCAGAACGGTGTCGATGTGGCCCAGCTCGAAGCACTCGTACTCGGGCTTGATGCCGTTCTCGATCATACGCTTGCCGAAGGCGCGCATGGTGGGCATAGTGTTATCGAAGATCTCATCGCCGAAGTTGCAGGTACCGCAGTCCAGGGTGGCCATCTCGGGGAACAGCTCAGTGGGCTGCAGACGCTCCTCGGGGCTCATGCCGGTGGCGCCGCCGGTGGAGGGGATCATGATGACGTCGGGCAGCTCCTTGCGGATGGCGTCCATGACGACCTTAAAGCGGTCACGATTCTGAGTGGGGGTGCCGTCGTCCTCGCGGACATGGATGTGCAGGATGGCAGCGCCGGCCTCGTAAGCGGACTTGGCCTCGCGCACCATTTCCTCGACGGTGTAGGGAACGGCCTCGTTCTGGGCCTTGGTGACTTCCGCGCGGCAG
>ERZ780100.1120-NODE-1120-length-9706-cov-2.239457_pt1 | contig 9706 bp, 8 predicted proteins | sample MGYA00511573_ERZ780100 | MGnify/ENA primary metagenome ERZ780100 (study PRJEB29588, sample SAMEA2161876) | human gut metagenome | biome: human gut; feature: human-associated habitat; material: faeces | place: Denmark | collected 2008/2010 ...
TATTGAGGCTATGCATGTCCATGCAAGTGATAAGAAACTTACTGAATCTGGTTCAGCTAAGTTTTTTGTTAAAAGTAACGGTGACACAACTGTTGAAAGACAGGGAATCCTCTCTGAAAGAGAAGTAAGAATTATTCGTGAATTTATTAAGGATAACTACAAAGATATGTATCTTAAATGGAACGAATTAAGCAATAACGGATTCTTTGGTGAATAATTTATTAAACTATACAAACGAAAGGGAGCGGCATTTTGAAGCTGTGGTCGGTTGCAAAACTTGATAAAACTAAGGCGGGGGAGATTCAGTCCCGCTATGAGCTGCCTGCAATTGTTGCAATGCTGCTTCAGATACGGAATATTACAACGAAAGATGAAATTGAAGGCTTTCTTTACAACGATTCTTTCATTGCCGATCCGTTTGAAATAAAAGATATGGATAAGGCTGTTGAACGCATTAACAAGGCGCTTGATTGCGGTGAACCGATTTGTGTTTACGGTGATTATGATGCCGACGGTGTCACCTCAACAGCACTTTTATATTCTTACCTTGAAACAATTGATGCAAACGCAATGTACTATATTCCGTCCCGTGAAACCGAGGGCTACGGAATGAACAAAAACGCTGTTGACAAACTCAATGAGCGTGGAATAAAACTCATAATTACGGTTGATAACGGAATTGCGGCAGCACAGGAGGTTGCATACGCAAGCTCACTCGGAATTGATACCGTGGTCACAGACCACCATATGCCGTCAGGCGAGTTGCCAAAGGCTTGTGCCGTAGTTGACTTGCACAGAGAGGACTGTAAAAGCAGATTCAAAAATCTTTCGGGGGTGGGTGTTGCATTCAAGCTGATTATGGCGCTTGAAGGCGAATACTGCGACACAACCACCTTGCTTGACAACTATTCCGACCTTTTGAGCATCGGCACAATCGGTGATGTTGTTGAGTTGAAGGATGAAAACCGAGTATTTGTCAAACACGGACTTGAAAGCATTACAAATACCGACCGTCCCGGACTGCAGGCACTTATCAAAAATTCCGGTCTTACGGGAAAAACCGTATCTTCAACAAATGTGTCATTTACAATTGTTCCGAGAATAAATGCAGTAGGACGACTCGGTTTGTCCGAAAAATCGGTGTCGCTTCTTCTTACGGAAGATTATGATGAGGCGGCTGAAATTTCATCGCAGCTCTGCGTTGACAACTCCGAAAGGCAAGAGATTGAGCGTGATATTCTTGAAAAAATTGACGGAATAATCCGCAGAAAACCATCGCTTGTCAATGATAAAATCATAGTAATTGACGGTGAAAACTGGCATCAGGGCGTAATCGGACTTATTGCCGCCAAAGTCAAAGAGGCTTACGGCAAGCCGGCAATCGTCATTTCAAAGCTCGGTGATATTGCAAAGGGCTCGGGCAGAAGTGTTGAGGGATTTCCTCTTTGTGACGCTGTTTTTGCCTGTTCGGATCTTCTCACACACAGAGGCGGCCATCCTATGGCGGTCGGGCTTTCTCTTGATTCCGAGAATATCCCTGCTTTTCGCAGGAAAATAAACGAATTTGCCGACAATTTCGGCAAGATGCCGTATGATAAAATCAACATTGAGTGCAAGCTCAATCCGGCATACATAAACCTTGATTTGATTGATTCTCTGTCGCTTATGCAGCCCTACGGTGCCGGCAATCCGACACCTGTTTTCGGTTTGTACAATATGACATTGAAGAACATTACTCCGCTTTCGGCGAACAGGCATTTAAGACTCACTCTGTCCCGCAATAACATACAGATTACTGCGATGAAATTCTTTACATCAACCGAAGAATTCCCGTATAAAATCGGTGAAACACTTGATCTTGCAGTAAATCTTGACCGCAATGAGTTCAACGGAAATGTGTCTGTTTCCGTAATTGTCAAAGATATAAAATCATCGGACTGCGATACCGAAAAGCTTCTTGACAGCCGTACTAACTACGAGGATTTTTGCAGAGGAAAACAGCTTGACCGCTCACAGCTTTCGGATTTAATGCCCGACAGAAACGATTTTGCATTGCTTTACAGATATCTGAAAAGCAACGGCGGTTACGCTTTTGAAACCGCAACTTTGGTTCACATGCTTGACAACAGGCTGTCTTTTGGTAAAATTAAAGTGATACTTGAGGCCATGAGAGAGCTAAGGCTTATCGAAATTTCAGAGGGAATGAAAACCTCAAAAATTTCAGTCCTGCCCGTAAACGGCAGGGTTGACCTCGAATCAGCCCCGATTATCAAGAAATTAAGGGAGGTATTCTGATGGGTAAATTTTCAAATGTTGCACACTATCAGGATTTTACGGAACTGAAAAAGATTCTTTCCGCATCTGCTGCCAACACTTACGATATGGATAAAATCGAAAAGGCATATAAATTTGCCGAAAAAGCTCACGGTGACCAGCGCAGAGTATCGGGAATTCCGTACATTCTTCATCCCGTTTCGGTAGCCTGTATTGTTGCAGAGCTCGGCATGGATACCGATTCCGTCTGCGGTGCATTGCTTCATGACACAGTAGAGGACACAGGAGTCACACTTGAAGAGGTTACAAAGCTTTTCGGTGCGGATGTTGCCAAGCTGATTGACGGTGTTACAAAAATTTCAAAAATTCCGTACTCAACCCGTGAACAGCAACAGGCTGAAAATATAAGAAAAATGCTTATCGCAATGGCTGATGATATCCGTGTAATTATCATCAAGCTTGCCGACAGGCTTCATAATATGCGTACAATGAATTGTATGCCGGAACAAAAAAGGAGAGATAAATCACTTGAAAATATGCAGGTGTTTGCTCCGATTGCTCATCGGCTCGGTATTAAAACCATAAAAGATGAGCTTGAGGATCGTTCTCTTCAGTACCTCGATCCGATTGGCTATAAGGAAATTGAAGACGATCTTCTTATGACCGAAGAGGGTCGTGACAAGTTTATTGAATCCATCAAGAATCAGATTCTCGCAAAAACCGAGGGTACAATCCCCGGTGTGTATATCAGCGGTCGAGGAAAGAGTATTAACAGTATTTACCGCAAAACATATATGCAGGGCAAAACAATGGATCAGATTTTTGACATTTTTGCCGTGCGTGTAATCGTTGACACAGTATCCGATTGCTACAATGTTCTCGGTGTAGTGCATGATATATTTAAGCCTATCCCTAACCGCTTTAAGGACTATATATCAATGCCTAAGCCGAATATGTACCAGTCGCTCCATACAACCGTACTCGACAAAAACGCAATTCCTTTTGAAATTCAGATAAGAACATGGGAAATGCATTACACCGCCGAATATGGAATTGCCGCCCATTGGAAGTATAAGCTTGGAATGGGCGCAGGCGGCAAAAATAATGACAAAATGGAGGAGAACATCAAAAAGGTCAAGGATATGATTCTTGATCAGCTTGAGGCAGAAGATGTTACCGACATCGCAAAGAATATCAGAAACGATTTTACGGAAAACGATGTTTATGTGTTCAGCCCGAGAGGCGATGTGTTCAATCTTCCGCAGGGTTCAACTCCGATTGATATGGCTTATCTAATTCATACACAGGTAGGTCACAGAATGGTCGGCGCAAAAATCAACGGAAAGATCGTTCCGATTGACTATAAGCTTAAAACAGGCGATATCTGCGAAATTATCACCCAGAAAGAGGAACACCCAAACAGGGGATGGGTTGATATCTGTAAAACCGCATCGGCAAAATCAAAAATCCGCTCATGGTATAAGCATGAAAAGCGTGATGAAAATATTGCCGAAGGCAGGCAGATGCTTGACAAGGAATTCAAGCGCCACGGCATCAATCTTTCCGAAGAAGAATATCCCGATTTTCTCCAGAAACTGATGATTAAAAAGCAGTATAATTCCATGGATGATTTCTATGCCGCAGTAGGCTACGGCGGTATTCAGCTTTGGAAGATAATGCCAAGGCTCAAAGAAGAATATCAGAAAGCATATGCGTCAGATATTGAAGAAATTGATGTTCCGCAAGCACCCGTAAAGCGACCGAAGGCATCCGCAGGCGTTGTAATTGAAGGAGCAGACGATGTACTTGTAAAATTCTCAAAGTGCTGCAATCCTCTGCCGGGTGACGATATTATCGGCTATATTACAAGGGGCTACGGCGTTTCAATTCACAAAAGGCATTGCACAAATGTGCCGAAAGATATCAGTAAAAGTGAAGAACCCGAAAGATGGGTAAGCTGTTACTGGGAGGACGAGGTAGGAGAGGCGTTCAGAAGTACGCTCCAGATTACCGCAACCGACAGAACAGGACTTCTTGCAGATGTTACAATCAAGCTTTCGGATATGCACATTTTTATACATTCGCTTAATTCAAGAGAGGCCGGCAACGGCACTGCCGTTGTTACCGCAACAATTGATGTAATGGGCAGAAATCACCTCCGTGGTGTAATTTCAAAGCTTTCCGACATCAACGGAACAATCGAAGTAAAAAGACTGTAATTGAGGTTATAATTTATGAAAGCAATTTTACAAAGAGTTACCAAGGCCAAGGTTGAAGTTGATTCAAAAACCGTGGGCGAAATCGGTACGGGTTTTCTTATTCTTCTCGGAGTTGAAAACGGTGACACCGAAAAAGAGGCGGACGCACTTGCCGCAAAAATTGCAGGTCTGAGAATTTTTACGGATGAAAATGATAAAATGAATCTTGCTCTTGCCGATGTAAACGGTTCGGTGCTTGTAATTTCAAACTTTACCCTCTGCGCCGACTGCTCACACGGCAGACGCCCTAACTTTATGGCTGCCGCAAGACCTGACACAGCCGATCCGCTCTACGAATATTTCTGCAAAAAAATGCACGATAACGGAATTGAGCGTGTTGAAAAGGGAATTTTCGGTGCCGATATGAAGGTTTCTCTTGTGAATGACGGTCCCGTTACTATTGAAATCAACACAAAGGATTTGAAAATATGATAGATGTAAAAATTTTTAATGTTACGGTTCTTATGACAAACTGTTGTTTGCTTACAGACAGAAAAACAGGCAAAATGGCTGTAACCGATCCGGGCGCACCGAATGAAGAACTCAATTCTGAAATTGAGAAAAACGGCGGAAAGCTTGAATATGTAATTCTTACACACGGTCACTACGATCACATAAGCTATGCAAAACAGCTTGCGGAAAAGTTTGACGCAAAAATTGTTACGGGCGAGAAGAATAACGAATTTCTCAGCAATCCTACACTCAATCTTACCGAAAAGCACAGACTTTCACTCAAACCGTTCTCAGCCGATATTCTGCTTAAAGACGGTGACAATTTCATGCTCGGCAACACTGAAATCAAATATATCACCACGCCGGGACATACAAGCGGTTGCGGTTCATATATTTTTGATGACACGATTATTTCGGGAGATACTCTTTTCTGCGAATCATACGGCAGAACAGACTTTCCCACAGGTGACGATGCCGAAATGGCAAAGTCAATCAGAAAGCTTAAAAATCTTGAGGGTGATTATCGTGTAATTCCCGGTCACGGACCGACAACAACCCTTGACCACGAGAGAAAATACAATCCGCTGATGAGGATTCTTTAATATGAATTTATATGTAAAAAATCACAATTTTCATTTTGAACTTGAAAATCTTACAAGGCTTTTCTTTCCAAATGAAAAAATAACGGTAATAAGAGATTTTTCAGAACCACAGCCTCCGTGTATCTATACGGAGGTTTCGGATAAAATCACAATTTCGGTGAATATCGGCTCTTTTAATAAGTCCGAAACAGCTGTGAAAAAGCTTACGGATGATGACAACGAGCTTGTTTCGGCACAACTTTTGTACAAACTCCTTTGTGATTTTACGGGACTTACACAGCCGTGGGGAATACTTACGGGAGTTCGCCCCGTAAAGCTTTTAAGACGACTTGCCGAAGAATCAAATGAAGAACAGGCTGTAAAAAAGTTTGAAAACGATTTTTTTGTCAGCAACGAAAAAATAGCATTGTCAAGGGAAACCGAGCATAACGAACGAAAAATTCTTGAACTTTCAAAACCCGAATCGTTCAGTCTTTATGTCGGAATCCCTTTTTGTCCGTCAAGGTGCAGTTATTGCTCATTTGTAATGGCGTCAATCGAAAGGGCTGAAAAGCTGATTGAACCGTACACAAAGCTATTATGCGAAGAAATTAAACGGACAGCCGAAATTGCAAACAAGCTTGGTTTAAGGCTTGAAACCGTATATTTCGGCGGCGGCACTCCCACTACTCTGAGTGCCGAACAGCTTGATACGGTGCTTAGAACAGTAAACAAAAGCTTTGATATGTCAACCTGTCGTGAATTTACTGTCGAGGCAGGTCGCCCCGATACAATTGACATTGCAAAACTTTTTGCTTTAAAAGAAAATAAAGTTGACCGAATCAGCATAAATCCGCAGACTGTAAACGATGAGGTGCTGAAAACTATCGGAAGAAAGCATACTGCTCAGCAGTTTTTTGACGCTTTTGAGCTTGCAAGAAAATGCGGCTTTGATAATATCAACACAGACCTCATTGCAGGCTTGCCGACAGATACCCCCGAAAGCTTTAAAAATTCACTTGATTCAATCGTCAGGCTGAATGCGGAATGTATCACGGTTCACACGCTGTGCATGAAAAGAGCGTCACGCCTTACAACCGAGGGAGTAACGCTTGATTTGCAACAGGCGAGAGATGCAAGAGAAATGCTTGCATACACGCAGAATATTCTCGGACAAAACGAGTACATTCCGTACTATATGTATCGCCAGAGCAGAATGGTCGGTAATCTTGAAAATGTCGGCTGGTCAAAAAAAGGCTTTGAAAGCCTATACAATGTTTATGTTATGGACGAAACCCACACAATCCTTGCCTGCGGTTCGGGCGGTGTTACAAAACTGAAACGCAACAATCCCGATTATCTCGAAAGAATATTCAATTTTAAATATCCGTACGAATACATTGACCGTTTTGATGAACTTATTCAAAGAAAGTCCGGGATAATGCAGTTTTATGGTCAATAACACAGTTGATTAATGCTGTCAACGGTGTTATAATACGACATATGTGATTGCATACAGAAGTGAAATTGTCATATATTGAACAAAACAGAATTCTTGTTCATAATTTGTTTTTCTGATGAGATAATTTTAAGAAAGGTCGGATTAATATGGGAAAATTTGATGAAATTTTTGACGATGTAGTTGTCAATGCAAAAGCCTGTGCGTCTGCTGTTTCGCAGAAAGCGTCAACAGTTTATGATGTTTCAAAGCACAAGATTACTGCCGCTGAAATCAGAGGCGATATCAACAAAAAGCTTCGTGAACTCGGTGCTCTTACATACAAATCTGAGGTTCACGGAACAGACAATTCACAGCAGATTAAGCTTATCGTTTCGGAAATTTCCGATTTGAAAGATAATCTTGATGTTGTAAACGAACATATTGCCGTGGCAAAAGATCAGAGAAGATGTCCCGGATGCAATGCTGTTATTCCTAAAAATTCTGTATTCTGCAACATCTGCGGTATCAAGATTGACGATACTGATGAGGATTTTGAACTTTGATTTTTTATTAATGGGTGATTATTTTTGTCTAAATTAAAAACTAAAAAATACAATGCCGTTGCAAACGCTGAGAAGGACGCTTCTCAAACCTTTGTCAAAGGTGCGGCAATTCTTACTTTAAGTATGGTAATTGTCAAGGTTTTCGGACTTCTTGACAAGGTTATTCTTACAGGTATTTTCTCCGGTGTTTCTTTTGAACAGGCTGTTGCAGGCGGAACGGAAACCGTCAATTTTGCATCTTTCGGTCTGGGTCTTTACAGTAATGCCTACGAAATTTTTGTCGTAATTTTCACAGTTGCAACGGGCGGTCTGCCGATAGCAATTTCAAGACTTGTATCTGAAAGTACGGCACAAAAACGATTTAACGATGTAAAACAAATTCATAGGGTTTCAATTCCTTTCTTCGTTATTGTCGGCATTCTTTCATTTGCAATTCTTGTCGGTGCAAGCTTTATCTATGTTCAGATTATTGAGTCACCGTATTCATTGCTCGGTATGCTCTGCCTTTCTCCGACGGTATTATTCGGTTGCCTCGTTTCAATTTACAGAGGATACTATGAAGGTCAGCGCAACATGTTCCCGACTGCCGTTTCGGAAATTATAGAGGCAACAATCAAGCTCTTTATCGGTGCATTCCTCGCTTACATCATTGCGCACCTCGGTATGAATTCTTATGCTGAGTCAGGCACGGTTTTCGGACTTTACATTGCAAATCAAACCGAGGCTTATCAGACAATCGTTTCATTCTCGGTTGCCGGTGCAATTATGGGTATCACCCTCGGAAGCGCCGCATCATTTGTGTTCTATATTCTCAAATTTAAAATTCAGGGTGATGGAATTCCGGAAGAATACTACCGTAATCCCGTAGAGGCTTTTTCAAAAGGAAAAACTTTTAAAAAGATTCCCAAACCAGCCATTCCTGTTGCAATGGGTTCACTCATTATGAGCGTAGGCTCGCTTATTGACCAGGTAATTGTTCAGCGTGTACTCCTCAATATGATTGAAACTAATCCGCAGGCTCTGCAGGCACAGTACAGTAAGTATTTTACAGCCGATATGTTCTATTCCGACACAAAGACAATACACACCAGCCTTTGGGGCTGCTACTCAGCCGCCCTCACTTTTCTTCAGCTTGTAACAGCCGTAACACAGGTGTTCGGTTCAAGTGCTATGCCGAATGTAACAAGTGCATGGACAAAGGGCAACAAGGACGAACTCAAAAAGTCAATCGAAACTGTCATCCGCCTTACAATGCTTTTTACATTCCCGATGGCTCTTGGTATGATGGCACTTTCGTTCCCGATTATGGGACTTGTGTATAACGATCCGCTTATTACGGATGTCGGCGGAAGAATTCTCCTCATCATGGGTGTTACAACAATATTCGGTGCGGCGTCAACTCCTGTATGCAGTATGCTCCAGGGCATCGGCAGAGTTGACCTCCCGATGAAGCTATACACAGTTTGTATGGCTGTCAAGATCGGCATTACATGGATGTTTGTAAGCGTTCCGGAAATCAATGTTCAGGGTGCAACTGTCGGTTCAATGATTACCTATGCAATTATGACAATCGTAGGTATGTATCTGCTTATCAAGTATTCAAAAATCAAGCCTGATTTATTCGGTACAACAGTAAAACCGCTTATCGGTGCGATTGCAAGTGCCGCTTCGGCATTCGGCGCATATCACCTTATGGAAAGCATTATCGGCTCTGTAAGAATGTCAATAGCAGTTTCGCTTGCAGTTGCAATCTTTGTTGCGGTTATCGTTTATATTGCTGTATTGTTGATATTGCGTGCTTTTACGGCAACAGAACTGAAATTTTTGCCGAAAGGTGAGAAAATTGCAAAAACACTTGAAAAATTAGGATTAATTAGGTAAAATATATCTGTTGCGGTTGTTTCCGCTTCTCAGATAAAATTTGCATTGTCTAATAAGATTATCGGAGATGTCACGAATGAACTTTACAGAAAAAGAAAATTATAATTTTAATGACCTTGTTGAGATAGTAAAAATCCTTCGTGCACCCGACGGTTGTCCGTGGGACAGAGAACAGTTATGATGTAAAGGTGTGCCTGGGGATCAGACTACAGGACGGGAAAGGAATATGGGATTCATATGGGACAGATAAAAGTA
>ERZ780100.1143-NODE-1143-length-9524-cov-2.156722_pt1 | contig 9524 bp, 10 predicted proteins | sample MGYA00511573_ERZ780100 | MGnify/ENA primary metagenome ERZ780100 (study PRJEB29588, sample SAMEA2161876) | human gut metagenome | biome: human gut; feature: human-associated habitat; material: faeces | place: Denmark | collected 2008/2010 ...
TCTTCTGAACATGAGTATTCTCCATCCCCACAGTCAAATCAAGAACCTGTCGTCCCTGATTGCTCCAATGAATCTCATTTGGAAAAGTATGATTCCATTCTGGAAGAACTCAAAGAGAAAGAATTGAAAAGGCAAGTAAAAGTTATGGATGCGATTCGGGAATATGTAACCATCAAGACTGCCCCCTATCTCTCCAAAGAGGATATTGCCACCCTCATTTCCAATATAGAGCATATGGCTTACGATCAACCTGAGTCATATAAACCGATTCGTTCCAATATAGACAATCCGCTGAGGTCGCCGGGACTTCGCCATTTGGCATGGAATGTCGGTGAACGCTTGGGAGTGCCCTTAGCGAAAAGAGCCGTTTTTATCAAGAAATCATTTCCATACGAACTCGTAAACGCGACCCTTGAATATCTTAAACTTAATTTACGGGATAATGTCTCAAGCCAGATTCCCATTGATGTGCCCGATAAAGGCGACTATCGCTTCCATTTAGATGTAGATAATGATGACTCGCAATAAAAAAAAGTATGCAGACGAAATAATTAATCCGGCCTGTATTGTTCTGCAAGGTTTCATTGAGTTGGTTCGCAGCATGTTAAACGATTAAAATAGTCATAATATGGAAAAAGACCAACTGACATTCAACGACCTGCCGACTGTGGTAGGCGAACTATGCGACAGAATCGCAAGTATGGAAAACCTGCTTACGGAGAAACTTTCCAAGCAGTACGAAACCAAAGAGAACACGCACGTCCCCATGACCGTGCAGGAGGCTTGCGCCTATCTCAAAATGCCGCTATCGACCTTTTATTACAAGGTTAAAAAGGACGATATTCCGGTTATAAAACAAGGCAAGCACCTCTACATCTATCGTGATGAGCTGGATAAATGGTTGGAGTCGTCCCGTAAGACCGCCGTTCCGCAAAGTTTCGAGGAAGAGAATGATGCGTTGCTCGCTTCCCATCGCCGTAAACCAAACTCTAAAAACTGGTAGGCTATGGAGAAGACGAACAATAACATCCCATCTGCTGAGGAACTGGCTATTTACATAAAGGAGGCTACCGTGAGCGTAAATACCAAATACGAACAGTCGCCTGTGGTGCTTATGGTGGATGACTCCATTATCGGAACACTTGGCAACTTCAGTGCTTCCATCGGTAAAGCCAAGAGCAAGAAGACTTTCAATGTTTCAGCCATTGCCGCTTCCGCATTGGCCAATAGCACTGTGCTCCATTACCGTTCATCGTTCCCGGAAAATAAACGGACGATATTGTATATCGACACCGAACAAGGAGAGCCTCATTGTCAAAAGGTACTACAACGCATTCTATGTTTGGCGGGATTACCAAAGAATGCCGATTCTGACAATCTGATTATGTTAGGTCTGCGGAAATATTCTCCCGAAATGAGACTTGCAATAGTCGAACAGGCCATTGGCACAATTCCGAATTTGGGACTGGTCATTATAGATGGCATCAGGGATTTTATGTATGACATCAATTCTCCGAATGAAGCCACCAATATAATCTCCAAATTCATGCAGTGGACTGACGACCGCCAAATTCATATCCACACCATCCTGCATCAGAACAAGAATGATGAACATGCCCGTGGTCACATTGGCACGGAACTCAACAACAAAGCGGAAACCATCATGCAGGTAGAAGTGGATAAAGATGATAAAACTATCAGCTGTGTCGAAGCCATTCATATCCGTGACCGGGAGTTTGAGCCTTTCGCTTTCCGCATAAACGAATGTGCCTTGCCTGAACCAGTGGAATCCTATATATCCAAAGAGAAGAAACTCGGACGACCGACCAAAGAACCTTTTGAACCATACAAGGAAATCCCGGAGAGCGTACATCGTGCTGCGTTGGATGCCATTTTTGCCGATGGCAATATTACCGGTTACGACAACTATCTGGAGCGACTGAAAAACGGCTACGGGTTACAGGGCGTAAAACTCGGTCACAACAAAGCGGTCAAAGTAGCTACCTTTCTCGGCAATAAACGGATGGTAATAAAGGAAGGGAAAGAATACCAGTTCAATCCTGACTACCATTATTAATCTTGATGCAATTAGTACAGCCGTAGAACTTTACTTTAGTGTCGGGGCGTATATATAGGAATAAAGCAAAGTGGTCAAGGATTACAATATGCGGTTTCATTCCCTACCCTTTTATAGTAGGATAGGTCAAATTCTGATTCCAATCCATTTGCCAATTCTGTATGTACATCCTATACGGCTTGCCGTGAAGCATCAACAGGTAACTGTTGCGAGATATGCCAAGGTATAACCTCACTGCGTTACGGTTGTACATTGGCACCCTTGCCTGCTCAGATACTTCGCCGGTGCGGTACTCGCAAGCTCGCACCTATTCACTATTATAACAATGATTTATATGGAACAAAATATTGAAGAACAAACACAATCTCCAGAGGAGAAAAAAGAGACAAGATCCGTCTTTATCGGAGCAAAAGTGACTCCCGGTCAGAAGGAGTATATAAAATCACAAGCTGAGCAATGCGGTATGACGGTAAGCGATTACTTGCTTGCCTGTGCATACAACTACCGTCCCAGACCGAGGCTTTCAAAAGAAGAAACAGACCTGTTGCAGAATCTGGACAACTGTCGGTCAGACCTTGTAAAATACACTTCTGCACTTCGTGGAATGTCCACAAAGCAACGAATGATATTGTTCAATCAGGTGCCGTTCATGGTAGGCTGGCTCAAAGAGCTTGGCTATATTGCTGAAAGCGTCTGCCAATTTCTCAACGCCGTAAAAGAGAGAAACAAGATTCCGTCCAACGAAAAATCCGAAGAAGTATGATAGCAAAGGCTAAAGCAATATCGCACGGCATAAACGCCATCCGTTATATTACCGGCGAATCTCTGAAGAAAAAACACCCGGAGAAAATCTATCGGGTATTGGACAATCTGATGCCGTCGCAACCGGACACTTTGGGGATATGGAACTCCATGCAACTGACCTTATCACGTTTCAAACCCATCAAGAACTCAGTCATCAGAATCGAGCTAAGCCCCTCTGCCGAACACACCCGTTTCTTCGACATCGAAGACTGGCAAAAGCTATGGCAGGATTTCGCTACGGAGTTTGACAAGCAAGTGTTTACCGGTAAGGACGGAAAAGTCCGCTCCTGCCAGACCAATCTGGCTAACAGCAAATACACTGTTTGGCTACATGAGGAATCCGATGGCGAAGTTCCCCACCTTCATGCTGCCGTCTGCCGTTTGGATGAAGACGGCAACATCAACAACGACCACAACATTCATCTTCGTGCGCAACGTGCTGCCGAGCGAATAGCAAAGAAACGTGGTTGGACTACTGCTGTACAAATCCGATACACCAATATCCATCAGGTAAATCGCGATTGCATGGATGCGCTGAGATCAATGCCTGAATGGTCTTGGGAAGAGTATAAAAATACCCTCACAAGAAAAGGTTACTCTGTACACGAAAGAAAGGATGCGCAACACGTTATCAGGGGCTACGCACTTGTAAACGGTAATACCAAATACAAGGCTTCCGAATTGGGAGTTGCTCGGAATCTGATGATTTCAAAACTTCCTAAAACATGGGACAAACTGCATCATAGGCCACAAGTTGTCACTTTAAGCAATCAGCCTAAGGAAACTCAAACTGAGCAGAATCTCAAACCGTCAGCATCCGCAGAGCATACCAGATATAACACTTATCATCCCGATACTATTTCCTATACGCTTAATCATGACGATAAGGAACATCGGTTCTATATTCCGGAAAAAGTGCTTGAATATTTCAACGATGAGTTTGACTACAGAGATACCGAGAACTGTCAGGAACTTACCGATATGGCTGTAGCTATTTTTGTCGGACTGCTTGAAACGCCAAATGTTGCCACCGGAAGTGGCGGTGGAGGTTCACAAAGTAATTTGCCGTGGAGAGATAAGGACGAAGACGATTGGCAATGGGCACGAAGATGTGCTCGTGCTGCCGGTCGCCTGCTCGGAAAGAAACCAAAATCAGGATTAAAACGATAATCAAATGAAAAAGAAATTCGACTTTTCCACAGAAATGGCTGAAGCGGAAGCCATAAAATCCAACCCAAAGAATGAGTCTTTGGAGGAAGAAAACCACCTATTCGACATCAATGTACAAGAACTTGCAAAGCTGAACAACAACGTGTTCAAGCTGAGAACGGAAGTTGAAAATTTGTCCGGCTCTATCCGAGAGTGTAAGCCTATCATTTCTTCAGAAATGCAGAAGTTAGCAGTGGAATTTGGGGCAAGACTTCTATGCGATTTTCTCAGTCAGATTGAAAGCAAATGCAAAGAAGCCGAGCGAAGAATGAAGAAATCCGGCAATACCATCCTAGTTCCGGTTACAGCATTTTACATCACTATTATAATACTGGTAGCCCTATCTTCTTTTTTCGCCAGCATGATAGTAGCAAACGTTGAGATATTGCATTCAAGCCTGATTTGGAAAGCAGTTGCCATCTGTGCCCTTATTGCAATTTCGGGGACTGTCATGGCTATAATCGCACCAAAGATTTTGGATAAATGGACGTAATTGGAAGTGACCAAATCTTTATTGGCATTTGTTTGGTCATATCAGAGGCTATAACAATCCTGTAACCGCCGTAACAGTTACGGTGGTTACGGAATTGTTGTATAGTTCTGCGATTTGACATTTGAATTAAAATGCATACAAGCCATACTTCAATCAACATAATTATTTCCTTTGAACTTGTCGGGTGCATGTCGGGTACTTGTCGGCATCTTCTACGTTTTATTTAATTCTATGATCAAACTTAGTACATTTACACTTGGATTATTTTTGCTAAACTTAGACCGTTTTCTTCAAATGATCGCACAGAAGTTACATACCAGTAAAATGTTATTTGCCAAGCGACTTGAACATCTTGGCGATACAACGTTTCTTTTGTTCCATATTTGGATGGACATAAAGATTGAGAGTGGTACTGATATTTGAGTGTCCCAGCAATACACTGACTGTTTTATAGTCACAATTACTTTCTATACAGCGAGTTGCAAAGCTGTGGCGAAGCCCATGAAATTTCAATTTTGGGATACCAAGGTGCTCCATCAACCGTTTGTAATAATTGCGATATGTTCGTGGTTCTGTGGGCGAGGGTTCATTGGTGAGTATGTAGTAATCCGCATTTACCACTTTTTTCAGTGGTTTTACCAAAGCAAGTAACTCCTTGCTCATAGGAATTTCACGGCAGGAGTTCTTTGTTTTAGGCGTATTAATAACCAGCTCTGTATGTTTCTTTTCTCCTTCGATAATATAAATACGCTCTATGGTACGCTGAACGCTGATAGTTCCGCTATCCACATTGATGTCACTCCAGCGTAAAGCACAAACTTCACCAATACGAAGTCCGGTGCTTAGGCTTATATAGATGCCTAAATTACGGAATGTGAAATTTTGACGAATGTAGTCCAATATTTTCTTGTGATGGGCTACAGTCAATACCTCCAACTCTTTGTTCGTTTCAGCTGTAGGATATTTTATGTCCCATTCTGAATAGTTCATCCATTCGTGTTTTACTCCGAACTTCATCACCATTTTGAGCACAATAAGAATGTCCTTTACCGATTTTACACTCATACCACCATTGAGTTTTTGTAGTACGAAATCTTGTACCGCTTTCTCACTTAACGCATCATTTTCACCAAAATATGGTAAAAGATGGTTCTCCAGAATCAACATATAAGCGGCAAATGTTGATTGCTTCACATACGGACGCTTGTCTTCTCGCCAAGCCATCGCAATTTCTCTAATTGATTTCTTTGTCATAATTACTTTTTTAGGGGTTTCCTATAATTAGAGAAATATAATGGGCAATGTTCCAAATCTGAGATTCCCGGAGTTTAGTGGAGAATGGGAAAATTGTCAAATAGCCAATATCCTTTCTATTGGTAGTGGGAGGGATTACAAACATCTTGAAAAAGGGAATATCCCTGTATTTGGAACAGGTGGTTATATGACATCTGTAAATGAATGTATATACGATGGTGAAACAACATTTATTGGACGAAAAGGGAGTATCAATAAGCCGTTCTATTATAATGGGAAGTTTTGGACTGTTGATACTCTCTTTTATACCCATTCGTTCAATAAGACCACTCCAAAGTTCGTTTATTGCCTTTTTCAAACTATAAACTGGTTGCGATATAATGAAGCCTCTGGTGTTCCGAGTCTTTCTAAAGACACTATTGAAAAAATTAAAGTATTTATTCCACAGCTTGACGAACAGAGAAAAATATCTGAAATGTTGTCTGTTATTGATGAACGTATAGCGACCCAAAACAAAATCATTGAAAAACTGCAATCCTTAATTAGAGGGCTAAGCGACAATATCCATAGAGATATTAAGGGAGAAACAGTATGTTTCTCGGGTGTGGGTGAAGCTTATTCCGGATTAAGCGGAAAAAGTGGTGATGATTTCGGTGACGGTGAGCCATTTATCACCTACATGAATGTGTATCAGAACACTTACATTTCAGAAAAGGATTATGAATTTGTGCAAATAGCTCCCAATGAAAGGCAAAACTGTGTGCAGTACGGTGATGCTTTATTTACACTCTCATCTGAAACTCCGGAAGAAGTTGGTATAGGTGCAGTATATTTGGGCAACACGCAGAAACTTTATTTGAATAGCTTCTGTTTTGGCATTCATTTCTATGATGAACGTGTATTACCTCAATACCTTGCCCACTTCATTTCAAGTTTCTCATTTCGTAAGGCTATATATCCGTTAGCACAAGGGAGTACACGGTTTAATCTCCAAAAGAATGATTTTATGAAGATGAAGTTTGTATTGCCTACGTTAGAAGAACAAGAACGTATAGCTAAAACTCTTGACGCTTTGCATTACTGTATGGCAAATGAAAAGTCATTATTGGAGCAATACATTTTATTGAAGCGGTATCTATTAAGTCAAATGTTTATATAAGCATCTGTCCCAGCAGGTAGCGTTTTTGCCAGTTAAACGATGCAAGAATGCCTTGTTCCAATAAAAGTTTACTCTCCAATTTGTCAAGCACATTTGCGATATGCTTTTGTTCAGCAAGTGGAGGACAATATATTTTCGCTTTACCATAATCTTTGAAGTAGATATGTGGTATAGCCATTCCTGTTTTGTACGCTTGAAAGTTGAACACAGACAGTGCAAAGTACAGATACCGCAAATCATTGTTATCTATGACTGTAAGATAGTTGAGTGTGCCAATCGCCGAAAATTTGCCTTGTGCGTAGGAAACTGTACCAACACCCGAACCATCCTTGATTACCAGTATTGCATCACCGTTCATTTGTGGCACATCCGTATAACCAACCAATCCATTTGCGCCAAATACTTTATACAACCCATTAGGCAAAACCTCGCTTTCTTGAAGTGTTGAACTATGACACTCTAAACATTGAGAAATTGCAGTATTAAAGTTTCCTTTAGTCGTTAGTGTAACCGCAAGCCCTCTAATTAAGGATGAAAAATCAATAATCTTACAGAAAATGGAAGTTTCCCATATTCTTTACTCTCCTTGCTGCTCCATCAACTCCTTATAGTGCTGTTCATATTCTTCCTCAGTAAAACTTTCAGCACAACTTTTGGATCGGGTTAAAATTCGTAGATTCTCTTGAAATAATATTTCCTGTCGGCTCATTTGAGAACCAAAATATTTAGGAGAATAAAATCTATCAATTTCTGTTTGCTTTAAATTTTTATATCCAAGAGAAACGGCCATTTCGGAAAGTAAGTCAAGTCTAAAAGAATTACTACTATCAAAATGGGGTGATTTTTCGTTTAAACTATCTAAATATTCTCTCCACGCATGTCGAACTTTTTTATTTTCTTGAAATACGACATCTATTGTATTTAATGCATCAACCCATTCTTTTGTTATTGGGGCTGATTTTCGATCTGCCATTAGTGTAAGGAAAACTCTTAATTGAGCATCTTTTTTTGCTTTTCTATCTTGGTATTTTATTCCTAATACCCAAACAATAATTGGAATAATAGCAACAGCAATAATTTGACCGATGCCGATAATGATTTGTATATATTCTGTTGTACTCATAACACATAAATTTAATACAAAGATAGTCTTTTAGATTAAAATCCATTTGTGTTATTCGGGAAATTTTATCTTTAATTAGATATTACACAGCCAACTATGCAAAATAGTAGAATATATAGCTTAAGGCTTAGCTCTTCTACACACTTTGAGAATAATATAATGAGCAATATTCTGTTTCTGGTGTGATGGACATAAGGTCATAAACAATGCGATGATTTGAGGAACAAACCGTCTGTTTTCGATAAAATTAAGGATTGTTATTCATAAAGGTCCGCAATTATAGATAAGTCATTCTGTTATCCAAATGAATCTTCGCCACAAAAAAGGTTTATTGGCTTTACCGAAGAGTGGCATTTGGTACACCTTTCTGATATATGCCAACGTGTACGCACTAAAAATTTCAATACCCAATGTACTTTAGTCCTTACTATTGCAGCTCAGTTTGGTTTAGTCAGTCAAGAAGAATTTTTCAATAAATCTGTAGCAAGTGATAATTTGGAGGGGTATTACCTTCTACGAAAAGGTGATTTTGCTTATAACAAGAGCTATTCAGGTGATTATGCATGGGGTGCGGTCAAGCGACTAGAATGTTTTTCCGAAGGCGTGCTCTCTCCTTTATATATCTGCTTTAGACCCGATACAGCAAGAATTGATTCAGATTTTCTTGCACACTATTTTGAATCAAAGAAATGGTACAAAGGTATTGCAGATATTGCAGGTGAGGGAGCAAGGAATCATGGTTTGCTGAACCTATCTGTAATTGATTACTTCAAAACACTTCATCGTATTCCAAGCATTCAGGAACAAAAAGCCATAGCTAATGCACTCAACAAATTAACTTCAAAAATATCCATAGAGAAAAATCTTTATGACGATTTGCTTTTACAACGGCAACACCTACTCCAGCAGATGTTTATATGAACATTTGCTGGAGTAAGTATTGTTTCTGCTTATCTAAGTTTGCTACGTACATTTCTTCATTTTCAATCTTCTTCTTAAAAGCGGAAAGCAAAACGGTTAACTGTAATTGCTTGTCCAGTGTGGGCACAATGATACTGATTTTTGACAAGTCTTTCTTCTGAATATTAGGTAAGCCGCTACCTATTCGGAGTGCCATTATATCTGGTTCTTTCCACTTCAAATAGTGGAACAAAAAATGTGTCGCTATGGAGGAGGTCGGCTTTATACGTAAGGTGTAACAATGCCCACCGCTCCAAAATTCGGAACTGTTATATTGAACATAGCCACAAGAATTGCCACCCTCACTTATTGAAATTGTATCAGCCTCAGTGTTATAACTGTCATAATAACCTGACGGTGCTATACCGCCATTCATCACATAGTATTTTCCACTGTCACTAAGCTCACTTCCATTGATTTGTTGCCCTTTAATTATTTCAGCCAA